>Ga0157361_1000040_pt1 | contig 77846 bp, 74 predicted proteins | sample AttlaeALBM2_FD_111481 | JGI IMG/M metagenome (GOLD analysis project Ga0157361, IMG submission 111481) | Fungus gardens microbial communities from leaf cutter ant in Ribeirão Preto, State of São Paulo, Brazil - Atta laevigata ALBM2 | ecosystem: Host-associated > Fungi > Mycelium > Unclassified ...
AAGTAGGTAAGGCATCAGGTCACGTTTATTTTCAGACATCTCTTCTCCTGCGGCAGACTATTTCTGCGGTTAAAAATGGAAATAATAACGTAGCGCATAGATCGCCCAGTAAATGGCGTTTGCAGCCAGATAAATCCAGCATCCCCAATAAGCGACGGGTTCACGTTTGGTTCGAAGTTTGGGCAGAAAAGCCAGCAGATAACCGGCAGCGGCGATAAGCGAAACGAAATAGAAAAACTTCATCTTCCCTCCTGAAAGTCGTTTATTTCATAGAAGGATAGTCAGTTTTTAAGGTAATAGCGTAAGAGGAGCGTAAATAGATTTCAAGCTGGATTAGGCGCTACGCTTAAGAGCAACTTCAGCGGGAAAGCGTTCAACTTCGAAATTTTTCTGTAAAATCGGTTTATTTTTTCCGCGATACTTTTACCGAAGCTTGAACTTTATCGCTCTGGGTAAACTATTACCATAATAATGCTTAATCGTATGCGGTTGCCGGTTATTCTTTATCGCTTTGGGAAAACGCTGCCGATACGGCGCAGCGTCTTTATCCTAAACCGCGCGTCAGGAGGACTTTTTCAACAGTCGCGGCAGCTGATTATCAAGTTCCAGCAGGCAGGCATCCATCATTTTCTCTGTCTCCTGCGTCACTTTCTGATAATTGTTCGCCTGCCATTCAGCCAGCGGCGCGGTTTTCGCCGCAGGCTCGCAGCTTGCGACCGTAAAGGCGCTAAACACCGTGCCGCCCTCAGGACGCTTATAGAAAATAACGCGATAAGAGAGGTCGTAATTACTGTTAGCGGAGGATAAATCCGTATAGACCAGAGACCAGCTTGACGCGCCGATAATAAGCGCGTTCTGCCAGGCATAGCTTCCGCCGTTCTTATCTAAATATTCCGCGATTTTCGCTTCTGCCTTTGGCGCGAAGTAGCGGCTGGTCGGCTCCGGCAAGGCGTCTATTGTCGTGCCCCGATACCCCTTTTTATCAAACATATCGGAGCTGATGCTGGCGCCGCCCAGCAATGCGCCTACCGCGGTCAGGCCCGCAACCACGCCGGTGGAGCCAGGTCCAACGACGCGCAGGTGAGCGTCAGGATAGTGGTTGCCGTTCATATCGGTCTGCGCCAGGGTAGTAAGAACCTCCAGGCTGCTTCCGCCTGAGCCTTTAACTACCGTGGGTTTTTTGCCGCCTGCGCATCCTGCAAGGAGCATAGTAGCGAGCGTGCCTGCTGCAATAGTCTTGATGTTCACTGGCCTTTCCTTTTTTAACGTCCCTCATGCATATCTCACGCCGCCTGTCTTCTTGCATCAGCGCTGCGCAAGACAATCTGACACTATTAACGGACAAAAACCGGTAAGCTTTAGTAATGAATTCATGCCGCTCGCCTGGCAGACTATGCTTAACAGCGGAGGTAATGACTATGTGTGGACGCTTTGCGCAGTATCGCAGCCGGAACGACTATTTTGACGCGCTCGGCATCGCAGACGACGAGCTGATTTACGATCCCGAGCCGATTGCGCGCTACAACGTCGCGCCGGGCACCCGCGTGCTGTTGCTTAACATGCGCGACGAGCATCTGCATCTCGACCCGGTATTCTGGGGCTACGGCCCCGAATGGTGGCATAAGCAGCCGTTGATTAACGCGCGTAGCGAAACCGCGCCCACCGGCCGCATGTTTAAGCCGCTGTGGCATCATGGTCGTGCCGTAGTGCCTGCCGACGGCTGGTTCGAATGGAAAAAAGAGGGTAGCCGCAAACAACCTTTTTTTATCTACCACCAGCAGCGCGAGCCGCTGTTTTTCGCCGCTATCGGCAAGGCGCCCTTTGATAAAGAGCACGGGCATGAGGGATTCGTTATCGTGACCGCGGCCAGCAACAAAGGCATGGTAGATATTCACGATCGTCGTCCGCTGGTGCTGCGCGCCGACGCGGTGGAGGAGTGGCTCAGCGAGGAAACTTCGCCTGAACGGGCGCAAAAAATCGCCGAGCAGGCGGCGCTGCCGGAGACGGCATTTCGCTGGCATCCAGTGACGAAGAAGGTCGGCAATATCCATAATCAGGGCGAAGAGATGATTGAGGAGACGGTCGAAGCGGAGTAGCCGCGTTAGCGAGCAAATGATCTCAATGCAGGACGGAAAATCGCGATTGCAGTAAACTTCAGCTCTCCTTTTCTGCAGCAGTGAATCACAGTGAATAACGAAACGCACTCCTCAGTTAACGTTCCTCAGTCGATCCCGGCGCGCAATCGCATGTTCCGGGCGTTGCTTAACCGCGATAAAACCCCTGTCGCGGTGCTTATCTCCGCCGCGCTGGTCGGCGTCATCGTCGGGCTGGTCGGCAGCGCATTCGCCAGCGCGGTCCACTGGGTGCAGCACTGGCGTCTGTCGCTGGCCGATCCGACGCTGCTCAGCGGCTGGAAGCTCTACGCGCTGGCATTTATGCTCTCCGCGCTGCTGGCGATGGTGGGCTATTTTCTCGTGCGCCGCTTTGCGCCGGAAGCCGCAGGCTCCGGCATCCCTGAAATCGAAGGCGCGCTGGAAGAGCTGCGTCCCGTACGCTGGTGGCGCGTTATCCCGGTGAAGTTTTTCGGCGGGATGGGCACGCTGGGCGCGGGCATGGTGCTGGGTCGCGAAGGACCGACGGTGCAACTTGGCGGCAATATCGGCCGCATGGTGCTCGATCTACTGCGTATTCGCAGCGACGAAGCGCGCCACTCGCTGCTGGCGACCGGCGCGGCGGCGGGGCTGGCGGCCGCTTTTAACGCGCCGCTGGCGGGCATCCTTTTCATCATCGAAGAGATGCGGCCGCAGTTTCGCTACAACCTCATCTCAATCAAGGCGGTCTTCACCGGCGTCATTATGGCGAGCATTGTCTTCCGCCTGATCAATGGCGCGCATCCGGTGATCTTCGTCGGCAAACTGGCGGACGCGCCGGTAGAGACGCTGTGGCTCTATCTGATGCTGGGTATGCTGTTCGGTATGGTGGGCGTCTTGCTTAACCGGTTGATTTTTCTCTGTCAGGATGCCTTCGCCCGCCTCTATGCTGGGCGAATCTGGCGCGCGGTCGCCATCGGCGGCGCGCTCGGTGGCGGCTGCGGTCTGCTGGCGCTGTGGTTCGCGCCGGGCACAGGCGGCGGGTTCGAGCTAATCCCGCAGGCGACCGGCGGCCACTATACCTTCGGCGTGCTACTGGTGATCTTTGCGGTGCGATTGTTCACCACGCTGCTCTGCTTTAGCTCTGGCGCACCAGGCGGCATTTTCGCGCCGATGCTGGCGCTGGGCACCGTGCTGGGCACCGCCTTCGGCGTGCTGATGGCGGATCTCTTCCCGCTCTACCATTTGCAACCCGCTACCTTCGCCATTGCCGGCATGGGCGCGCTGCTCGCCGCGTCGGTGCGCGCGCCGCTGACCGGCATCGTGCTGGTGCTGGAGATGACCGATAATTATCAGCTGATCCTGCCAATGATCGTCACCGGACTGGGCGCGACGCTGCTGGCGCAGTTCCTCGGCGGCAAGCCGCTCTACTCGTCTATTCTGGCCCGCACCCTGGCGCGTCAGCAGCAAACGGAGAGCGGCAAGGCCTAGCGCACTTTGCCGCGAAATACCCAAAACGCCCAGCTGTGATAGAGCAGCGTCAGCGGCATCACGATGGCGGCGCCGATCAGCACAAAGCGCTGCGTCGTGGGCGAAGCGGCGCTGCGGTGCAGATCGTGCTGGTACGGAATAAGCCAGGGGTAGAATCCGCAGGCGACGCCCGTGAACACCGCGGCAATCAACCACAGCGTTAACGCCAGCTGCCATGTTGGGCGACCACGCCACAGCGCCAGCAGCTGAGCCAGCCAAAAGATGAAAATCAGCGTAATGGCGATCTTACCCGGCCAGCGCTGCCAGCTTGCCGACCAGATATCGCCGTTAAGCAGCAGCACCGAGAGAAAAATCACCAGCGACAGCATCCAGAACAGCCAGGCCAGGATGCTGGCCCGCTCGTCCGTATCCTCGCCGACGCGCCAGCGGATCCAGCAGCAGCCGAGCAGCAGATAGATCACCACCAGTCCCACGCCGCACAGCAGCGGCGTCAGGGCAAAGCCGGTTTCCAGCCCGCGCTGCGGATCGGCGCTAAACACGACGCCCGCGCACCAGCCCTGCAGAAACGCTGCCAGCGCCGAGCTGGCGCACATCAGGCGATCCAGCCAGTGGCGAAAAGCTTCGTCTGCCTGCGCCCGATACTCTAGCGCCAGACCGCGCACAAACAGCGCCAACACCATGGCGAAAACCGGCGCGCACAGGGTGCTGAACAGCTGGCTATAAGCCTGAGGAAAAAGCGCGAACATCCCGCCCGCCAGCAGCACCAGCCAAGTTTCGTTAGCGTCCCAGACAGGCAGCAGCGTATTGATCATCCGTTTACGCTGCGATTCCTGGTGAAATGCCAGCAGCAGCATCCCGACGCCCAGATCGGTGCCGTCGAGCAGTACATAAATCAGCATTGAGAGCAGCAGCATCAGGGCGGCAAGGTCGGCGATAGTCATGGCGTTGTCCTGATCTCTTGCGTGACAACGTCACCTCCTGGCTTCAGCGGCGCAGACACCATGCGAAGCAGATAGCGCAGCCCCAGTGCGAAGCTGAGGCCGTAAACCACGACGATAGCCATTAGCACCGCTATGGTCGTAGAGAGCGACAGTAGTGAGAGGCTGTCGGCGGTGCGCAGCATGCCGTAAACCGTCCAGGGCTGACGGCCGATTTCCGTTACCAGCCAGCCCGCCAGCATAGCGATAAAACCTGCGGGGGAAAGCCATACCAGCATACGCAGCAGGCGACGCGAAGTGGTCAGCCGTCCGCGCCAGTGCTGTACGTTCGCCACCAGGCTGGCGAGCAGCATCACTACGCCCAGCCCCACCATCAGGCGAAAAGCGAAAAAAACCGGCGCGACCGGCGGCAGAGTCTGCGCATCGAATTCACTCAGGCTTTTGATGTGTCCAGAAAGATTATGGCGCAGATAGAGCGAGGCGATATCGGGGATCGCCAGCTCCAGCCGGTTGCGCTGCGCCTGCTGCTCAGGCCAGGCGAACAGCCGCAGCGGCTCGCCCTCGTTCGCCGCAGGCGGATGCCAGCTGCCTTCTATCGCCGCCAGCTTGGCGGGCTGGTGCGCCAGCGTATTCTCGCCATGCAGATCGCCGACCACCACCTGGAGCGGCACCGCCACCAGCGTGAACGTAAGCGCGGCCGTCAGCATGCGCCGCGCCGCCTGCTCCTGAGCATTAAGCAGTAAACGGCGCGCCGCCACGCCCGCGATCATAAAGGCCACGGCAATCAGCGAGGCCAGCAGCATATGGCTAAAGCGAAAGGGAAACGACGGCGCAGAGAGCACCATCGCCCAGCTTTCCGGCTGAAAGCGCCCGCTCTCGTCAAGCGTAAAGCCCACCGGCGTTTGCAGCCAGGAGTTGGCGGCCAGGATCCAGAAGGCGCTCAGCAAGGCGCCGAGCGTGACAAAGCAGGTGACGATAAAATGAACGCCCGGTTTGATTTTTCCCATGCCGAACAGCATCACGCCGGTTAGCCCCGACTCCAGAAAAAAAGCCACCAGCACTTCGTAAAACAGCAGCGGGCCAATGACGCCGCCGACTTTTTGCGACAGCCCGGCCCAGTGGGTGCCGAACTGCACCTCCATCACCACGCCGGATACCGCGCCGATCGCCACCGTCAGGGCAAAGATTTTTAGCCATAGCAGCAACGCCTCGCGCGCGCCCGGCTGCTTTCCCCACAGCCAGCGCGCTTCAAACCAGAGCAGAAACGGCGCCAGCCCCAGCGTCAGCGCCGCCAGGGTGATATGCATACCCATCGTCAGGGCGAACTGGCCGCGCGACAGCAGCAGCACCCATTCCGCGTCACTCATTGCTCGGCTTTCCGCTGTAGCGGGTGATCGGCTTCTCCTCCTCGCGCTGCATGCCGGCGGAAAAAGCCTCCAGCGCGGCGAACAGCGGCCGCAGTCCCTGCCACAGTTTTTCGTCGCTCAGCAGATGCAGCACGCCGCGCAGGCCTGGCGCGGCATGGCCCTCCTGCTGCGTGGCGTCGCTGGCGGGCTTCATCGCCATCGCCGCGTCGCGCAGCGCCAGCAGAATATGGTTGAGCCGCTCCGGCGGGATGGTGCTCAGCGTCATCAGGATCAGCGATATATTCTGCAGCGCGCTCTGCGTGCCTGGTCGGTTCAGGCCGGCAACCAGAATTTTGCCGATATCGTTGTTGGCCTTGATGGCGTCGTTCGCCAGGCGCAGAAAACCGTGCTCATGCAGATTTTCTACCAGTTCGTCCATCGCTTCCTGCGCGGTTTTTTCAGTGCGCGTCGGCGGTACGGTATAGGACAGTCGTTCTGCCATTAGAATTTCTCCGGATGTTCAACGTGTTCAGGCGGCTCGACATAACCTTCCTGCTGCCATTTCTGCTCAATGGGCAGATGATCCAGCGGCGTGCGCTGGCCGTGGCGGAAATTATGGCGCGGAATCGGATTCGGCTGCGGCGTGCGCGCCAGTTTCGTCATATTGACGGCAATCTCTTTGTAGGCCGGGGTGTTGACGTCGGGATCGTGATGCTCGCCCGTCAGGCCGTTGACGCCCGGCTTGCCGTGATGGATCGGGATAAAGAGCACGTTGCCCGCCACGCGATCGGTCACGACCACCGGCACCTCCACCGTACCGCGCCGCGATGTCAGCGAGACCCATTCGCCCTCTTTCAGCCCACGCGCCTGCGCCAGCTGCGGCGAAATCTCGACAAACCAGTTAGGCGAGAGCGACATCATGCGGCCGCCCTGGCCCGTCTGATTGGTGGACTGGAAGTGTTCCAGCATGCGGCCGTTATCCAGCATCAGATCGTATTCCGCGTCCGCCTCTTCCATTGGCCGCTGCCACTCCAGTGGATAGAGCCGCGCCTTGCCGTCCGGGAACTTGAATTGTTCGGTATAGAGCAGCGGCGTGCTCTCGCCGTCCGGCGTTACCGGCCAGATCTGCGACTGCCAGCCCACCAGCCGCTCGTAGCTAACGCCGGCGAAGATCTCCGCGATGCCGGCCGCTTCCGCCATAATCGCGCCCGGGTTGGGGTAGTTCCAGTGATGGCCCAGCCGTGCAGCCAGCTCGGTGAAAATCCACCAGTCAGGGCGGCTATCGCCCAGCGGATCCATCGCCGGCGAGAAGTGCTGGATGCGGCGCTCGGTGTTGACGAAGGTGCCCTCTTTCTCCACGCTCGGGCAGCCCGGCAGCACCACGTCGGCGAACTCGGCGGTGCGGCTCATGAAAATATCCTGCACCACCATAAAATCGAGGCGGCTAAAGGCTTCATGCACGTTGGTAGAGTCCGCATCGGAGAAAGCGGTCTCTTCGCCGGTGATATACATGGCGCGCAGTTTTCCTTCGTGCGCGTGCTGCACCATCATAAAATTGTCCGCGCCGGGCTGGTCGGAAAGCGCCTCCGGGTTGACGCCCCAGGCGCGCGCCCATTTTTCGCGTATCAATGGATCAGAGACTTTTTCATAACCGGGATAGATGTTGCTGAGGCAGCCGAAATCGCTCGCGCCCTGTACGTTGTTGTGGCCGCGCATCGGATAGCCGCCGGTGCCTGGACGCCCGTAGTTGCCGGTCACCAGCAGCAGATTCGACAGCGCCGTGCTGGTGTCCGCGCCGTGGCTGTGCTGGGTAATGCCCATCGCCCACAGCAGGCAGACGCTGCCCGCCTGGCCGATCATCTCTGCCGCCGTGGTAAGCTCTTCTACGCTCAGGCCAGTGACTTCGCTGGCGAAGTCCAGGGTAAAGGGCGCCAGCGACGCGCGATACTCCTCGACCTGATTGACGCGCTGCGCCAGAAATGCCTCGTCGGCATAACCGTGATCGAACATATATTTCGCCATCGCAGAGGCCCACACCATATCGGTGCCTGGCTTGATGCGCAGGAACTGGTCGGCGCGCTCGGCCATCTCATGTTTGCGCGGATCCACCACCAGCAGCTTCTGCCCGCGATGCTTGTGGCTCTGCTTGATGTGCGAGGCGATAACCGGATGGTTCTCCGCCAGGTTGCTGCCAACGGTGATTATCAGATCGGTTTTTTGCAGGTCGCGAATGGTGCCCGCGTCGCCGCCGTAACCCACGGTGCGAAACAGTCCTTCGGTCGCCGGGTTCTGGCAGTAGCGCGACGAGTTATCGACGTTATTAGTGCCGAAAATCAGGCGGGCGATTTTCTGCGTCAGGTAGGCCTCTTCGTTACTGGCCTTGCTGGAACCGATAAAGCCGATAGCGTCGCCGCCGTACTGACGCGCCACGTCGCGCAGCCCCTGCGCCACGCGATCCAGCGCTTCATCCCAGCTGGCTGGACGGAAGCGGCCGTTTTCGCGGATCAGCGGCGTGGTCAGGCGCTCCGGGCTGTTAACAAAGTCCCAGCCGAATTTGCCTTTTACACAGGTGGAAATGCCGTTGGCGGGCGCATCCGCGACCGGCTGCACCTTCAGGATATGCCGATCGCGCGTCCAGATTTCGAAGCTGCAACCCACGCCGCAGTAGGTGCAGACCGTTTTGGTGCGCTTAATTTCCGCCTGACGCAGCGCATCATCGATCAGCGAGATGCCGGTGATCGGCTCCATGCCGATGCTGTTCTCCAGCGATTTGACGAAGTCGATCATCGGACGTTTCAGCCCTTCATCCATCGCGGTAAAGGGTCCCGCGTCGGGCTGCATGGTTTTCTCCAGTAGCGCGTTGCAGGGACAGACCGTCACGCAGTGGCCGCAGCTGACGCAGCTCGATCCGGCGATCTGGGTGCCGCCGTCCCACAGTACGCGCGGATGCTCCTGGGTGTAATCAATGCTCAGCGTCTCATTCACCTCGACGTTCTGACACGCCTCAACGCAGCGTCCGCAGAGAATGCACTGGTCGGGATCGTAGGTGTAAAAGGGATTCGAGTGATCCTTGCTGGTGGGCTTGCGCTGGTAGGGGTAATACTGAATCGGGATATGCATATCCGCGACGGTGTTATGCAGCGTACAGTCGCCGGTGTTGTGCTCGCAAACCGTGCAATAAAGCTCATGGCGATTCAGGATGCGATCCATCCCTTCCTGCTGCGCGGCGCGCGGCCACTCCCCTTCGCTGTTAATTTCCAGTCCCTGGAAGGTGCGCAGCGTACAGCCGCGCACCTTTTCCCCGTTGGCTTCCACCCAGCAGACATCACAGCTCTCCAGCGGCTGCAGCGCCGGGTGGTAACAAACGTGAGGCAATTTTTTTCCCTGCTCGGTGAGAAAGTCGATCAAGGGCTGATTAACGGCGCCCACCAGGGGTTCGCCATTATAAATAATGGTACAGGTTTTCTCTGACATTTAACGCCTCGTTCTCGACATTGCAATTGGCTTCTGCCAGCGTGCTTTTTGTTTGTTATGTAAAGTTATGTCTTCAGCTTAGCGACTATTACATTGCCTGCCATTTAACGGCTTCGTTTATTAACCACAGCCTGGTGAAAATAGCCGCATTTAATCTTAGGCTTACTCATAAAAAGCCATATATTTAAGAGAGTTACGTTTATTCACGAGAGAGATCCCAAAAATTGTTAAACATTGCTAACCGTCGCGCTTATTTATCTTTCGCGCAGGATTTCTGACGCTTTCTATACTTTTTAGTCTGACTTGTTTCCAGCAAACGACATATATGCCACAGAGGTGAATAATGAAGGCACTAGTCTGGCACGGCGTAGGAAATATCCAGCTGGATAACGTTCCCGATCCGCAAATCGAACAACCGGGCGATGCCGTCATTCGTATTACCGCCTCGGCGATCTGCGGCACGGATCTGCATTTTATTCGCGGCACCTTTAGCGATATGCAGCCTGGCACCATTCTCGGCCACGAGGCGGTCGGCATCGTTGAACAGGTAAGCGACGAGGTGCGCAACTTTAGTCCGGGCGATCGCGTGGTGGTCTGCTCCACCGTCTCCTGCGGCGTTTGTCCCCCCTGCCGCGCCGGGCATACCGCACAGTGCGACAATGCTAATCCCAACGGCCCTGAGGCGGGCACCTGCTTTTTCGGCGGCCCTAAAGCCACCGGCCCGGTAAATGGTTTGCAGGCAGAGAAAGCACGTATTCCTTACGCCGCCAATACGCTGGTAAAAATTCCTGACGGGGTGACCGACGATCAGGCCATCCTGATCAGCGATATCTTTCCTACCGCCTGGTTCGGCGCCGAGTTAGCCGATATCACGCGCGGCGATATCGTGGTGGTGTTCGGCTGCGGGCCGGTCGGGCAGTTCACCATCGCCAGCGCCCTGCTGATGGGCGCGGCGCGGGTAATTGCGGTGGACTGCCACGAGGATCGACTGGCGATGGCGCGCCAGCAGGGCGCGTTCCCGGTTAACTTCGAACGCGAAGATCCGGTGGAGGCGATCAACATGCTGACCGGCGGCACCGGCGCTGACTGCGCCATCGACGCGGTAGGCGTTGACAGTCAGCACGCTCATCACGGCCCGGCCAGCGAGGAGGCCGAAGAGAAAGCGGAGAAATTCAGCGAAGAGGTGGCTCAGGTGGCGCCGGAAACGCATCCGCAGAATGGTAACTGGGTGCCGGGCGATGCGCCAACCCAGGCGCTGGAGTGGGCGATCGCAGGCGTGAAAAAGGCGGGCCGCATCAGCATTATTGGCGTTTATCCCCCCACGGCGGAGATCTTCCCCATCGGCAAGGCGATGAACAAGAACCTGACCCTGAAGATGGGCAACTGCAACCACCATACCCATATTCCCTATCTGCTGGAGCTGACGCGCAGCGGCGTGATCGATCCCACCAAAGTGCTGACGAAGGCCGAGCCGATCGAGGATGTGATTAAGGCTTATGAGGCGTTCGACAAGCGCGAACCCGGCTGGATTAAAGTAGAGCTGGAGACCTGAGCGGCTAGTGGCTCGCTTTTTGCAGCAAATCTCTGACAACGCCCCGTTCGGGGCGTTTTTCGCTTAACTGGCACCGGTTATGCTCAGCGCGGCGGACGTCTGCAAAAACAGGCGTCGATACACCGCCGGCGTCATGCCGGTGCGCCTGGCAAAAGCGCGGCGCATGACGTCGCCGCTGCGGTAGCCGCACGCTGCCGGAATCGCCTTGAGCGGCAGCCGTCCCGCTTCCAGCAGTTCGCGCGCCTTATCAATACGGGCATCCTCCAGCCAGCTTCCCGGCTGCATATCCAGCTCCTGGCGGAACAGGCGTCCAAGATGACGCACGCTGAGATCGATATGCGCCGCCAGATCCTGCACGCCGCCTATCTCCGACAAATGGGCCAGCGCCCAGCGCTGCAACTCCTGCAGCGCGGCGCGGCCGCTGAGCGATACGCTGTCGCGCCGGGCGAAGTGGCCCTGATTAACCGGCCGCCGGAAAAACATCACCAGATTCGCCGCCACCTCTTCCGCCACTTCACGGCCCAGATCCTCTTCCACCAGCCTCAGCGCCAGATCCAGCCCGGCGGTCACGCCCGCCGAGGTGCGCAGCGGCCCGTCCGAGACACAGAGCGCATCCGGCTCGACCAACGCCTCGGGGCAGCGCTGCGCCAGCAAATCGGCAAAGGCCCAGTGTGTCGTCACGCGCCGCTGGCGCAGCAGGCCGGTTTGCGCCAGCAACAGGGCACCGCTGCAAACGGAGCCGTAGCGCTGGCTGCGCGCGCAGATCGCGCTCAGCTGGGCGCACTGCGCCTTGTTTAGAAAGCGCTGTTGCGCATCCGGTGCGCCCGCCACCAGCAGCGTATCGATCGGATGGCGACCCGCCTCGTGCAGCAGGAAATCGGCGCTAACCCGCACGCCGGAAGAGGCGGTAATGGCGCTGGCATCCGCCGCCATCACGCGCAGGCTGTAAAACGGGCGCCGCAGCGCGCGATTCGCCTCGGCGAAGACGTCGAGCGGGCCGGAAACGTCAAGCAGCTGCACGCCGGGCAGCGCGAACAGGGTAACTGAATGAGACATGATTACGGGGTGTCCTGAACTGCTGTTATGTCCTGAATCATCGTTATAAGACAATTTGAGACAACAATCATCCGTTTTATGCTCACTGGCAGCTAACCCAACGGAGAATCCTGATGAGCTTTTATATAAACGGCATTGCCATTCCTGACACGCAGCTCGCCCGCGACGCTACCGCTTTTATCCGCGACAGCGAATCCGATTTGCTGTTTCACCACTCCAGCCGCGTTTACTACTGGGGCGCACTGGCGGGCCAGCAGCGCGGGCTGAAGTTCGATCGCGAACTGCTCTATGTCGGCTGCATGTTTCACGATATCGGCCTGACGCAGGAGCACTGCAGCTGCGACAAACGTTTCGAGGTAGACGGCGCAGATGCGGCGAAAGCTTTTCTGGCTGGTTACGGCATTGCGCAAAGCGATATCGACAAGGTCTGGACGGCGATAGCCCTGCACACGACGCCCGGTATTCCTGAATTTATGGCGGCGGAGATTGCGCTGGTGACCGCAGGCGTTGAAATGGACGTGCTGGGCATCCGCTACGACGAGTTTAGTGACGAGGCGCGCGAGGCAGTGGTAAGCCAGCATCCGCGCAGCGCCGCGTTCAAAGAGGAGATTATTCAGGCCTTCTATGACGGCATTCAACACAAACCGCAGACCACCTTCGGCAACGTCAAGGCGGATGTGATCGCGGACAAGCGGCCTGGCTTCGCGCCGCTTAATTTTTGCAGCATCATTCGGCAGTCGCGCTGGCCAGGCTAAGTGTCGGCACTAAAAAAGCAGCCTCACGGCTGCTTTTTTTTAGCTTCATGCTAAGCAGGCTGTCCCTCCAGCCGGAACTGTTCGACCGACTGCGCCAGCAGAGAGGAGTGATCCTCCATCGCGCTGGCGGCGGCGGAAATTTCCTGCACCAGCGCGGCGTTCTGCTGCGTCACGCTGTCCATCTCGTTGACCGCCACAGAGACCTGGCTGATGCCGCGGCTCTGCTCGTCGGAAGCAGTGGCAATCTCGTCGATAATCGCCTGCACCGAGGTCACCGCCTGGGTGATCTCCTGCATGGTGTCGCCCGCATGACGCACCAGGCTAACGCCGCTGTCAACGCGCTGCGTCGACTCTTCGATCAGCGAGGCGATATCTTTTACCGCCGCGGCGCTGCGCTGCGCCAGATTGCGCACCTCAGACGCCACCACGGCGAAACCGCGGCCCTGCTCGCCGGCGCGCGCCGCTTCTACCGCCGCGTTAAGCGCAAGGATATTGGTCTGAAACGCAATGCTGTTGATGATGGCGGTGATATCGCCGATCTTGCGCGCGCTGTCGTTGATTTGCGCCATGGTCTGCACCACCTCGCCCACCAGCGCCTCGCCTTTGCGCGCGGTCTGGGAGGCATTTTCCGTCAGCGACGTTGCCTGATGCGCATTGGCGGCGTTGTGTTTCACCGTCGCCGTTAGTTGTTCCATGCTGGCGGCGGTCTCCTCCAGCGCGGCGGCCTGCTGCTCGGTACGCGACGCCAGGTTGATATTGCCTTTGGCGATCTCCTCCGCGCCGTCGCGCACCGAGGCGCTGGTCTCTTTAATATGGCCGACCATCGCGATCAGCCGCGCCTGCATGGTATGCAGCGCATAGAACAGGCTGCTCTGATCGCCCCCCTTCAGCGGAATGCGGGTATTGAGCTGTCCATCCGCTACCGCCAGCGCAAAGGCGGCCGCATCGGCGGGTTCACCGCCTAGCGGACGCAGCACGATGCGGCTGAAGACCACGCCCAGCAGCAGGCTTACCAGCACAATACTTGCCAGCATCATCCACAGGGCATTGTGCAGCTGCTGACGCGCGGCGCTCATCACTAAGTCCAGCGGCGCGGCAACGCCCAGATACCAGACGTTGCTGCTGTTGCCGATAGCAATCGGCTGCCAGGTCATCAGCGATTTTTCGCCGAGCAGCGCATCCTCCTGCTCTGTCACCGCGGAGGTCAGGTGGCTTTTGTCGCCCTTCCACTGCTGGTTATTTTGCGCTTTATCGGGCGAAGAGACGATCTTACCGCCGCTGGAGAGCAGCATGGCGTAGCCCGCGCCCTGCCAGGGTTTGATCTCATTTACCCGCTGCTGCAGCTTCGCCAGCGAAATATCGGAGGTAACCACGCCCCAGAGTTTGCCGCGATCGATAATCGGCGTAGTGATCGAGGTCAGCAGCGTCGGCACGCCGTTATAGGCATAGCTGTAGGGTTCGGTCGGAAAGTCCTTGCGCGTACGCTGCGGCACCAGATAGTAATCTCCCTGGCCTGGCGTCAGATAGGAGGTCAGGGGATGCATTTTATAATTGCCCGCCTGATCGACATCGACAAACCAGGCGTAACGCCCTTCTGGCGCCTGGCCGCTCTGCGCGGCGAACTCGGCATCGCGTCCGTCGAAAACATCTTTTTCAAGGATAACGGAAATGGAGAGGTAGTCAGGGTTGCTGCGCAGCGCATATTCAGCCAGCTTGTCGGCGACGTGGCGATCGTGCACGCCGGCATCCGGCAGCGCGATGATACTTTGCCCCAGACTCTGCGCCACATCGCGCGCATGGTTAAGGCTTTGCTCTACTTCCAGCGCCTTGCTGCGCGCAATCTGTTGCAGATACTCTTCCGCCAGCGTGCGCTGCGCCTGGCCCGACTGCCAGCTCAGCACGCCGATAGTGACGGCGAAGCCGGTGGCGATGGTCAGCGCGCCGGTCAGCAGCATCATGGCGCGGGTACTTAATCTCTTTTTCGGAACGCGATCCGCTTTCATTATTGGTTTCCCCACTTTTCGGATACAGGCGAATAAAACAGCAGCGCTGTTAAAAACCTTATCGGCGTGGGCGATTGAAACTTAAGCAGCTAAACGCGGGAATGCGGGGCAAGAGGGCGAACGCGCAGGCGTTCGCCCCGGATAGAAAAGAATCAGGCCAGCTTATTCAAGGCGTTAACCGCCAGCTGCGCCAGATACTGCGCAGTCGGGAAAAGCGCTTTATCGTCAACGCGGAACTTCGGGTGGTGCAGTGCCCAGGGCCCGCCGGAGCCGACCATCATAAAGGTGCCGGGGATCTTCTGCTGATAGAAGGCGAAGTCTTCGCCAATCGGGCTGGCGTCGATGCGGCGCGCCTCGAAACCAACGTCGCTCGCCTGCTCCAGCGCAAAATCGACCCACTCCGCGGTATTCACCACCGAAGGCGGGCCGGCGTGCCACAGGAATTCGATTTGCGCGCCGAACGCGGCGGCGAGCCCGTCCAGTAGCGCCCGGAAACGCTGCTCGATCAACGCGCGCGCCTCGCTGCTAAAGGTGCGCACCGTGCCCTCCAGATACGCAGTATCGGGGATCACGTTCCAGGTGCTGCCGCTGTGGATCTGCGTGATCGAGACCACGGCGTTCTGATCTGACGGCACGTTGCGGCTGATCAGCGTCTGCACCGCGCTAATAATTTGCCCCACGATAATAATGGGATCGTTGCCCTCATGCGGTTTCGCCGCGTGCGCCCCTTTGGCCGCCACCTTGATTTCAAAGCGATCGACCCCTGCCGTCAGCGCGCCCTCTTTACCCCCCACCACGCCCACCGGCAGGGTCGGATCGTTATGGATACCGAAAATCACCGCGGCTTCGTCCAGCGCGCCGGTGGCGATCAGGTCGGGGGCGCCCAAACCGGTCTCTTCGGCTGCCTGGAACAGAATGCGCACGCGCCCTTTGAGCGACGCCGCCTGTTGCTGCAGCAGAATGGCAGCGCCTAGCGCAGCAGAGGTGTGAAAATCGTGACCGCAGGCGTGCATCACGCCCGCGTTCTCAGAGGCGAAGTCGACGCCTGACTCCTCTTCAATTGGCAGCGCGTCGATATCGGAGCGTACCACCACCAGCGGCCCCGCCGCCTCGCCCACCTCGGCCACCAGACCGGTTTTCAGCGGCAGATCGAGGATGCGGATGCCCGCCGCGGTCAGGGCCGCGCGGATTTTTTTAGTGGTTTCGAACTCCTGATTCGACAGTTCGGGAAAACGGTGCATGTCGTGGCGAAACGCCTGGATCTGGCTGGCAAGCGCCCGATCCTGCTCGCGGATCTCTTTCATATTATTTCCTTCCAGTGCGACGGCCTGCGGCAAAGTATGCGGCGGCACGCTTAAATATTGAAATCATCATTCGTGTCGATGTTAGTCATCTGGCGCAAAAAGCGGCGCGTTACCGGGTTGTCGGAGAAACTGATCACCTGTTCCGCCGGGCCCTGCTCGACGATATGGCCATCCGCCATAAAGATGACGCGATCGGCCACCTCTTTGGCGAACTGCATCTCGTGCGTGACGATGACCATAGTGGTCTTTTGCTGCGCCAGGCTCTTCATCACCTGCAGCACCTCGTGCACGCGCTCGGGATCGAGCGCGGAGGTCGGCTCGTCGAACAGAATGGCGCGCGGCTTAACCGCCAGCGCGCGCGCAATGCTGACGCGCTGCTGCTGACCGCCGGAAAGGGTGATCGGATACTGATGCGCCTGCGGCGCCATACCGACCAGCTCCAGCAGCTGCATGCCGGTCTCGCTGGCCTGCGCTTTCGGCATCTTCTTCACCATGATCAAACCTTCGGTGATGTTCTCCAGCGCGGTTTTGTTGCGAAACAGGCTGTAGTTCTGGAACACCATGGCGGTCTGCCCGCGCAGCGCATGCTCTTCTTTCGCGCTGTAGCTGGCGGTGTCGAGCGCCACGTCGCCAATCTGAATCACGCCGGACTCCGGCTTTTCCAGTAAGTTGAGGCAGCGCAGCAGGGTCGACTTGCCGGAGCCGGAGGGCCCGATAATCGCCACCACTTCGCCCTCGCCGATAGTCAGGCTGATATCGTCCAGCACCACCTTGTCGCCGAAACGTTTATTGAGCTGTTTTACACTGATCATAAGAGCCTTAGCGTTGCAGTGAGTGACTGAGTTTTTTCTCCAGCAGCGCCTGCAGGCGGGCGTAACCGATAATCACCAGCCAGTAAATCAGACCTACTACGAGGAAGGTTTCAAAGTAGCGCAGCGACTCCGCCGCGATCATCTTGCCTTCGGCGAACATCTCCGAAACGCCCAGCGCAAAGGCGACCGAGGTATCTTTGATCAGCGAGATAAAGGTATTGCCGGTGGCGGGCAGCGCATTGAGCAGCGCCTGCGGCAGAATGATGCGGCGATAGATTTGCGCCCGACGCATGCCGATAGAGAGCCCCGCTTCCATCTGCGTGGGATCCACCGACGCCAGACCCGCGCGGTAGATCTCCGCCATATAGGCTGAGGTCTTCAGGCTGAAGCCGATAATCGCGGCGGTGGTGGCGGACATGCCGGTCAGCGCCGGGAAGAGCTGCGGCAGGCCGAAGTAGATAATAAACAGCTGCACCAGCGACGGCATGCCGCGAAACAGCGAAATATAGAGCTCGACCAGCTTGCTCACCAGCGTAGATTTGCTGTTGCGCAGCAGCGACAGCCCCAGGCCGATCACCATGGCGCACGCCATCGACACCACCGCCAGCATCAGAGTAACCGGCAGATAGCTGAGGATTTGCGGCGAAATTTTCAGCAGGTAATTAAAATCGAAATTCATAAAAAGCCCTTAACGACGTTTGCCACCCGACGGTGGCAAACGTTGACAAGTAAACGCCAGGTTTAGTGAGACGGCTGCGCGGTGATATCTTCGCCGAAGTATTTTTCCGAGATCGCTTTCAGGCGGCCATCTTTACGCATCGCATCGACCTCTTTGTCGAACGCGGCGCGCAGCTTGTCGCCCTTCTCATCTTTGTGGAACGGAAAGCCGACCGACTCGATTACCAGCGGCTGGCCGACAAACTTCAGCGGCAGCCCTTTCTGGTTGATCTCCGCCAGCAGAATCGGTCCGGAGTTGACGTAGCCCTGTACGCGATTGTTGATGGCGTCGTTCATCGCGCCGTCGCGGCTCTCGTAGGTGCGGATGGTTACGCCGTTATCGCCGAAGGCTTTTTTCAGGTTGACCAGGTGGTTAGAACCCAGAACGCCGGCGATGGTTTTGCCGCGCAGGTCGTCCAGCGTGTTGATATCGGCGTTGCTTTTGTTGGTGACAATCTGACTGCCGTAATAGCTGTAAGGGGTGGAGAAGTTATATTTCGCCTGGCGCGCCGGGGTGATCGCCACCACGTTGGCCACCGTATCGAGCTTGCCGCCCTCCAGCTGGCCCATCAGGCCGCTGAAGTCAGAGGTGACCCACTCGATTTTGTAGTTCAGATCTTTAGCGATCGCTTCGGTGACCTCGACGTCGAATCCGGTCAGCTTGCCATCTTTCTTAAACGCGCCGGGAAAGCTCAGACCGGTCGCGCCGACGCGGATAGTGGATGCGTCGGAGCCGCCCTGGGCCGATTTGTCGCTGTTGTCGCAGGCGCTAAGCAGTGAGGCCGCCATTACGACGGACAGTGCGATTAACCCTTTTTTCATGGTGATCTCCCTGGTTTCTTATCTGCAGCCGCGCTTAGCGGGCGTGCGGTGAATGAAGGTTTTTTTGCATGTAAACGGTGATGTGGCCTTTGCCGAGGTCTTTTTTGCTGACCTTCTCAAACCCCATCGCCTCGTAAAGCTGAATCAGCCACGGATGGCTCTCGGCGGTGCCAAGAGAATAGGCCGGCGCGCGCAGCTGATCGCGCAACACTGCCTGCTCCAGCCAGTCCAGCATCTTCACGCCCAGCCGCTGTCCGCGAAAGTGCGGCGCGGTGGCGAACCAGCCGATATGCGGCAGCCCGAACGGGCCAGGCAGCGGCCCCCAGGGATAGCGCAGCGTGACCGACGCCACCAGTTCGCTGTCGCGGAACATGCCGTAGACGCCGTGAGCGGCGAGATGGCGCTGCATCTGCGCCGCATCGGCCGTAGCGGCATCGAACTTAATGCCCAGATCGCGCGCGGACGCATAGGCCGCATGCACCAGCGCGTAATAGGCCGCGGTATCGGCCTCGGTTAGCTGGCGGAAGCTGTCGCTCATGCCCGCATCTCCAGCAGACCCGACGCCTGCGCGGCGGCGATCACTTCATCCACCTTGCGCGGCGCCGAACCGAGATAGTTCACCGGATCGAGCCAGCGGTTCAGTTCGTCGTCGCTGATGCTGTTGTCCATCTGCGGATGGGCACGCAGCATCTCTTTGAAGTCGCGCTGCTGTTCCCAGGCGTGCATGGCGCACTCGTACACCACGTGGTGCGCGGTCTGCTTGCCCATCTTTTTGCCCAGTTCGAACATTACTTTTTCCGACAGCAGCAAACCGCCCTGCATATCGAGATTGCGGCGCATGCGCGCTTCGTTCACCGTCATGCCGCGCAGAATGGCGATGGCGTTTTGCAGCTGCGCCGAGAGGTAAATGCAGATTTCCGGCAGCGCGATCCACTCGGCGCGCCAGCTCATGGCGTCGCGCTCGTGCTCGACATGCATCGATTCATAAATCAGCGCGGCGCTTTTCAGCACCGGCGCGGTCAGGCTGGCCAGCCCTTCCAGCGCGGCGGGGTTGCGCTTGTGCGGCATGGTGGTCGAGCCGATCTTGCCGGCGGAGAACGGCTCCTCAATCTCATTGATCTCGGTGCGCATCAGGTTGTAAAGCTCGTTGCCGATTTTGCCCAGCGTGCCGCTGATCAGCACCGCCACGGAGGCGAACTCCGAGAAGCGGTCGCGCGCCGACTGCCAGCCGATATTCGGCGTCGCCAGCCCGAGAATATCGAGCGTGCGCTTTTCCACTTCCGGGCCTGACGGGCCGAAGGAGGCGTAGGTAGAGATGGCGCCGTTGATATTGCCGGTGAGCGTGCGCGGTTTGATCTCGTTAAGGCGGGTCAGATGGCGCAGGAACTCATCCAGCCAGACGGCCACTTTAAAGCCGAAAGTAGTCGGAAGCGCCTGCATGCCGTGGGTGCGGCCCACCATCGGGGTATGCTGATAGCGTCTGGCGACGACTGCGAGTTCGTTAGCCAGCTGGGTCGCGTCGCGCTGAATAATGGCGAATGCGTCGCGCAACTGCAGTACGGTTGCGGTGTCGACGATATCCTGGGTAGTAGCGCCGTAGTGGATAAACTCGCCCGCCTCGCCGCACTGTTTTTGCAGCGCAATCAGCGTCGGCATCAGGGAGTGTTTCATCTGCGCGCCCTGCTGGGCGATTTCGTCGATATTCAGCTTCGACGGATCGGCGCGTTCGACAATGGTTTTTGCCGCCTGCGCCGGAATGACGTCAAGTTCGCCTTCCGCCTGCGCCAGCGCAACCTCGACCTGCACTTGCTGCCGCAGTCGGTTTTGCTCCGACCAGACGTCGCGCATTTCTGGTGTACCAAAATTGTTGCCAATTAAAAGAAAATCAATAATATGTGACGCCATCGTTTTGTCACTTATGTTGTTTTACAGAGCCTTAAAATAACACCTCTAAACGGGCCTGGCCGATAATGGAAAGGCATATGTTATAGCGGTAAGTTATAACTCTGTGGCAAAAGCCTCTCTTCTCGCGGCTCTGCGCAATAGAGGGCAAAATAGCCTTAGCCCTTGCCAGACAAGGAAAGCACGTGGTGTTAGCCTGAGGCGTGTAAACAAAAATCGATTTTCTTATTGCATTTTTGTTATAAGAAGAGAGCCTGGCACCGCTCTTTTCAGAATAGTTGCACTAATCTCCATAACTATTTGAAAATAAAGGTTAATACTTTTTTTACCAAGAGTTACCTGGTATTGTAGGAACGCTTATTTACGCTAATCACTCCTTGCTTATGTCCTGCAACATGTCCCATGTTTGAAAGTTTTGCCCCCACCATGTCCCATGTTAAATTATTGTTATATCAATCAAATTGAGCAGTGATCCCGTTAGACGATCAAGATCTTGTAATTGACTTTTGCCAGTACGGTCAATTTCTCAAACACATTGCAAGCAATGCGCAAAGCATTGTCGAAACTTATCGAGAAAACTTCTCTTAACGCGGTTGTCCGCTTTGTGCCAGAAGCGGACTTAGATACGCGGTCTTAAAGCTGCAAGGAGCATGCCGAGCTTAGGTTGAGCAAATTTTATGGTAGCCTTGCAAGGACTTCGCAAAACATACCGCCTCTTCCCGACCTACGTATGGTCCGTAATTCTCTATGCGTATGTATCCGTTTTTCTCATAGAAATTTACAGCCTTACGGTTAACATGGCGCGTTTCAAGCCAGAGTTCGTTATATCCCATGCTCTTCGCGGTTGCTTCCAGGAAAGTAAGCAAGGCGTTACCAATACCGGGAAAGCTACGGTCCGAAAACATCCTTTTAAGTTCAGCTATATTTTCAGTTAACGGTCGAATAGTTCCGCATCCTATCGCTTTTCCCCTGCTGTCCCTTGCCAGTGCCCACAAAGCTCTGTCCTCATATATTGAGTCTATTATGAAGTTGCTTTTGCCACTATCGCCGGTAATAGAGGCGAGTTCTGCTGACAGTTTTTCTATTAAGTGACGAGATTCTGGAGAAAGTGGATCTGATTTCTCTACTGTTATCATGCCAGTATCCTTTTCAATAATATTCGTCAGGCAAAAGGAGATGATGTCAAAGAAGTCATCCTTCAAATAATGATGCTGAGTAGATAGCTTGCAGCATAATCGCCTAAACGGATATGCCTTTACGTCCGCTTTTCGCTCATAGCGGACACTAGACTTAGTGTCAGGATCGTGCTGAGGCCTCTCGGGCGGTGCGGCCAAGCACTGTTATGATAAATACAACTTATAGGCAGACTCAAAAGGAAGAGGCCGCCTCATGGTTGCGGCCAGCAAATAACTACAGGGAAGATACGGTTTGGACGTTGTGCTGGAAAACGTAAGGATCGGATAGCAGTTCAAATTGCTCATCGTCCGGATAGGTGACTGCAACCTGGTACTGTTCGCCTGCGAATGCTTTCACGGCCTCAAGATCTTTCCAGTAAGTAGCCAGGAAGAAATGCTCCCATTCACCCTGCGTTTCTCTGCGTACATATGCCCCCAGATTTCCTGGCGTCCTCTCTGAATGTTCAACTCCGGTTTTTTGCAAATGGTTTGCAAAGCCTTCTGCATGCTTGAATGGTACGCATCCGTGCCATGTTCTTACGATCACATTTCTATCCTCATGTTCTGGACGGGGTTTAAACATAACATGATGTGAAAGGCGGTGTGATTCGTGATCGGAATTTTATGTCTAATGTGGCATAACATCCCTATCGCCATGATGTTGACGTCCGCTTTTCGCTCATAGCGGACCTTCCGGAGCGTGGGTCCGCTTTGTGCCTGAAGCCTGCTCTCTACGCGTCATAATCTGTTGATCAATTGCGACAGTTCACCTGCACCATCTGAGTGACCTCCGGCATGGCATGTTCATTCCGTTCGTCTGTAATTTTGCAGGCAACTTAGCGATAATTTATTAAGCGGAAAGATGATCTTAAAAGGAGGTACTGACAATGACTGTTTCTATAGGTGTGCTTGCAGGAATGGGACCCCGCTCCACAGCCCCCTTCGTTGATATGCTGGTGACAGACTGTCACATCGGGTACGGAGCGAAATATGATATGGATTTTCCTAAAATGCATATTATCTCTTTGCCGACACCTTTCTGGCCTGGTAAGAAAGTTGATGATAATGCGATGATCGCAACCCTGCAGCAGGGTATTACCGAACTCGTCAGGGCCAAAGTGAGTTTGATAGCTGTTCCCTGTAATCTTGCGCACAGCTACTTTGCCGAAATGAAGGCGGTGAGCTCCGGTATCCCACTTCTGCATATTGCAGACATTGCACTTGAGTCACTGCCTGATGAGGCAACAAGGATTGCTGTACTGGCTACGCAACCTACACTGGAAGCGGGTTTTTATCAGGCGAAGATAGAAGCTTCGGGCAAAGAGATTATTGATTCACCTCTGCTTCGTGAGATGACCACATTGCTAATTGGACGGGTTAAAACGAAAGGTTTTCATGACTCCGGTGTACAGGCAGAGTGGATGAATTTAATGTCTGTAGTGGCAAATCTTAAGGTGGAGGCTCTTCTTATTGCCTGTACAGATCTTAGCCCCCTGATAACTGAAAACACTTTCAGCTTTGTCATCGTAGATACGGCAGCAAGCCTTTCCAGTGCGACCATTAAAAACTACAGACGTCTGTCCGGGCAAATTACAGGCGGCACCCATAATAACGGCTAACCTGATGTCCGCTTTTCGCTCATAGCGGACTGTAAGCCAACTACCTTCGTTAACATTACCGCTCATAACCCACCCCGCCAGGGTTTTAGTGATAGAGACGGGCTATGAGCGAGTTTGGACATAGCAATATGACTCCCGACGGCAAATGCAGCACTCTCTGTAAGAAGTGGAACATGAGCAGTAAGTAGCGCATTCATATGAATTAAACTTTCCCGGCGCAGAATGTTGAATTCCAGATGCTGCACCTGCATAAAAACGGAATACTCAATGCGCCTCTTTCATTTCAGTGATAATCCTGACATCACGATTTTCAGACCTCGCCCGTTGCGGGTTCACGTTGAGAGGCCTGCCGGTCAGGAATGGCTGAACGGTTCTCTCATATGGGCTACAGACGAAGCTCATGAGCTTTTGTATCTCTTCCCGCGTGAATGCCCGCGCATTGTTTTCTGGCCTCTCGCTGAAACCACCCGGGAGGACAGGGAAATGTGGATGGGTCATGCGACCAGTTCATCGGCTGTAGCCTGCATCGAGCAGGCGTGGCTTTCACGGTTTAACCTCGGTCAGGTTTTCAGATATGAACTGCCGATAAAATGCTTTGAACCTGTAGGGGAGGTCGGGATGTGGGTATGCCGTTCAGACGTCATACCTGTCGGTCTCACATGCGTTTCCCACCTTTCCGCCGAACTCTCTGAAAGGAATATCAGCCTTCGCGTTATGGACAGGCTGACGCCCCTGAAAAGTATCTGGCAGTCTACTCTGCACGCAAGCGGAATCAGACTCAGGAACGCACAGGACTGGGGGAAGCCAGGATGGACCCATTCAAAACCAGGCCGTCAGGTTATTGTTTGACGCTGCCATCGCCGTCGGACTTATTTCTTATTATGGAGTTGATATGAGCTATGTTTCTGAGATGCGCAACATTATCGGTCATCGCATGCTTTTGCTTGCAGGTGCCAATGTCATCATTGGCCGGAGTGACGGTCATATTTTACTTCAGCAGCGTACAGATTCTACATGGGGATTACCCGGCGGCCTGCTTGAACCCGGAGAATCCCTTGAACAGACTGCAATAAGAGAAGTGAAAGAAGAGACCAGTATTAATATTCATTCGCTTACCTTTCTCAAAGTTTTTTCAGGGCAGGATTACAGTTTCATTCTGCATAACCGGGACGAAATTAATGTCATTACCGCACTGTACTTCACTGACAACTGGTCAGGTGATTTGGTCAACGATCCTCAAGAAGGACTAGCCCTTGAGTTCTTCTCTGCCAGCCGGTTACCTTCGCCGATGAACAACGAATATGTAACGTACATAAACTACTTTGTGAATTGCTACAGCTGACTTCAGATACAGATTCAGTCCCGTGAGAAACGAAGCCAGTGCAGCACTAAGTCATGTAACCAGACCAGCATTGTATCCAGCCCCGGGTGGCTGGCGTTGTAGTAGAAATGGCAGCCTGAATGAGGCTGGAAGTTAAGCAGAAAGTAAGAAAAATGATATTGATGTCCGCTCTGTGCCAAAAGCGGAAGTTGATCATGCGGCTTAAACGCAAACCATAAACGACAAACCTCTTGTGATTGCACCTGATGACTGTATATTTAAACAGCGCTTTAATTTTTAAGGACATTTTAAATGAATGGAATATTTGAAGGGATAAATTTAGAGATCTGCGCAAATCATAACGCTGAGCAATTGATCCCGATTGAAGAAGGTCTTAACAATTTCAATGATTTAATGACGGGAATGAGTGACCGTTTGCCATTGTCTGTATTAATAAAATCAAAGACTAATGGTGAAGTACTAGGGGGAATGCAGGGGCGTTCTTCGTTGGGTCTACTTTTTATAGATCTCTTCTATCTACCACCTGAGTTGCGTAGTAAGGGGATTGGTACAGAAATCCTCTTACACTTCGAGGAGGAAGGAAGAAGAAGGGGCTGTACTGCAGCATTTTTATACACGATTAGCTTTCAGGCCCCTAACTTCTACAAAAAGCACGGTTGGGAAGAATTTGGACGTATTGACTGCAAACCTGAAGGAACAAGCCGTATTTTTATGAAAAAGTCCTTATAAAAGGTCTGCTGTTCGCTCATAGCGGACCCTCGGCGCCGTCCGTCCGCTTTGTGCCAAAAGCGGACGTTGCAAACTTTGCAGCGTGTTAAGGAGTATTGATGAAGTTCTGCCCGTATTATCGTTCGGTCTAACGCGAGTTAAAGCGAAACAAGGAAATCGCCAATGCATTATGTACCTTCTGCCAGGCTTGACTATCGCTGCCTCAGCCATACTGACTGGCCATTTTTCCAGGCATTAAATCAGGACCGTGACGTCATGCATTTTATTAACGATTTACGCCCGGATGAAGAAATCAGAATCAACTCCTTCGAGAAGCGCTTGCAACCCTGGCATAAAGGCAGTGAACACTGGTTATGTCTTGTTATCAGTCAAAAGGATACAGATATACCGATTGGTGTTACTGGCTTTATTGAGCGTAATGAAGGCATTGCGGAAGTAGGGTTCATCCTCGCCGCCGAATTTCATGGCAAAGGTTTTGGTAGTGAATCTCTAAAAGATGTTGCTCGTTTTGCTTTCAACACCCATGGGTATCGAAAGTTAACCGCTACGGTGACTTCAGGGAATGAAGCCTCCCGCAGAACATTGCTTAAGGTTGGATTCCAGCATGAGGGCACACTAAGGCAAAACTATTTCCTGCATGGTTGTTGGCAGGATGACTGGATTTTTGGGTTATTAAGAGAAGAGTTCAATTATTAAGTTGTTAAGCATTCTTTACCTGGTAGAGATGTCAATTACCCAACGTCCGCTCTTCGCTCATAGCGGACCTTGGCCTGTCGTTAGTCCGCTTAGTGCCAGAAGCGGACATTTTCAACATCTGCCTTCACTAATCTCCAGAGAACAAATATCACTGCATAGGCATGCAGATGCACCGGAATTTGCCGGCACGATTTTCATGATATGGACAGTAAAAGCCCGCTCTCTACAGAAAGGCACTGACAAAATTTAGGGGGCGGCCAATAACCTTAAGTCAAATCTGAACGTACATTCTTTCGAATTGATGACTTCATAAACTTCAATACGGCATGTCATACCGCTGTCATGTTACTGTCGGGTTATGATCGTGGTCGTGCAGGAGTGCGCGAGCAACACTGTGCGCTGACCACCTTCAATTGGGAGACAGGAAATGAGTGATATAAATAAATTCAGGTCGTTGCGTCTTGCGCGTGCCTGGTCCCAGGAGCAGCTTGCTGAACTCTCCGGGCTGAGCGTACGCACTGTGCAACGCATCGAGAACGGGGATAAGCCAGGCCTGGAAACACTGAGCGCCCTGGCTGCTGTATTTGAGGTGAGTGTCTCGGATCTTTCCGGCCCTAACGCGCCTGCCGATGACGCGCTCGACCATAAAATTGCCGAAGCCAGGATCAAAATCGCTGAGGAAGGCCGCTTCTACCGGTCAGTTATTACGGCCATCGTCGTCTGCGCGTTGCTGCTTGTTCTTAACCACTTTACAGCCCCGGCCAGCGTGTGGTCATTGTGGGTTACGGGGATCTGGTGTGTGTTACTGGTTATTCGTGGCGTGAGAACGTTTGTTTTTCGCGGACTGATTAGCCGCTGGCAACAGAAGCGGCTGCGGCAGATGCTGCGGCGGTAGCCGTCATTCGCAAAGGATTATGTTTAATGTGGCAGAGAATTACCCGGTCGCCATGATTTTGACATCCGCTTTTCGCTCATAACGGACATAACATTAAGTAGTCAAAAGCTGTAACCAAGCCTCAAGCCTGTCGTTTTAACCTCTTCCATTGCTCGATAGTCAGAGTGAACATCAGGTTAGCCGGCGGGTCCTCAGGATTGTCCACCCTTTGGGTAAACAGCAAACCTGCTTTTTCAAGAACGCGGCGAGAGGCGATATGATTTTCGCGTGTTACTCCAACAATTTCAGGTAGTTTCAGCTCGTCGAATCCATATACTAAAGCGCGACAGGAAAGCTCGGTTGCATAACCTTTTCCCCATGATTCAGGTTCAAACCGGTAGCCCAGATTATTCGTTTGTCGGCCATTGAAATGGCTGACAAATACGCCTCCAAATCCAATAATTCTTTCTGGAGCCGTCTTTTCAGAGACTGCCCAGTCGTCAAACCCGTATAGCTCACGATCTGCAGTTCGCTGAAGGATAACACTACGACTTTGCTCGATGTTCCGATGTGGCCCACGTGGGTTAAACGCATGCGTTCTTTCGTCACCGTATATGCGAAACAGCGCTTCCACGTCGGACATAATTACTGGTCTGTAAAGTAGCCTTTCTGACTCCCAGTACATAAGCTCCTCTTTTCCATGTAAATGCTTTTTTAAACACATTAATCTGTCAGACACAGTCTGAGAAGAGTTTCTTTCGAGACTTTCAGGTCCCTATCGGCACCATATCTTCTGATGTGACCTGTAAGATTCGCAAGATATGGTAGTTAATGTCCGCGTTTCGCTTTCAGAGGACGTTCATGTGATTCCGTCCGCTTTGTGCCAGAAGCGGACATTGGGCAGATTCTAGTGTTCATTGCTTGTCAGCATGGCCACCCCTCTGAACACGTTATTCTCACAGACCAAGTAATAATTGGTTAAGAAATTTCTTCTGCTCAACAGTATTGACTGAAACAGTATCGGGTTAACTTGGCTGGCTACCTCCCAGTAAGCGAGGCCGCAAAGCGTGTTCTCATTATTATCGTCAAAAAAGCCTGCGCCCGGATTTTTGCTCCTCCTGTCTACGTGGTTGACAGTACATACCGGATATGTTGCCGCTGACTCAGTTGAGAAAAATCAACAGCTTAAAGGCCTTATCAGAGAACCTCTGATGCTGAGCATCACATTGCCAGAGGGTAAACCTGCCTTACTTGATGCCTTCGTTACCCGGCCGGCTTGGGGAAAACACTGGCCTGTCGCACTCATTACAAATGGCACAACGGGCACGGCTGAATTCGATCGCTGGGAAATGAATCCTAATCGCATGTCAGGTACTGCTCTTGCCTTCGCCCGTCACGGCTATGCTGCGGTTGTCGTTCTGCGGGAAGGATACGGTTATTCAAGCGGTGGCGCAGAGTATACAGGCGGAACCTGTGCGCACCCGCTGCATGAGATGGCTATGAAACGGGATGAGGATGACCTGCTGGGTGCGCTCAGCGCCATAAGACATCAGCCCTGGGCATCCAGGCATAAAGCGGTTCTCGCCGGGATGTCGGCCGGCGGATTTGGTGTACTGGCCGCCGGGGCCGGACATCCTTCCGGTGTTCAGGCCATCGTTAATTTCGATGGAGGCCGGGGAGGCGGAACAGGAGCGACACTATGTGACGAACCTGGTCTGCTGAGAACCTTTGCCACTATGGGTGCCGCTTCACACGCACCCTCACTCTGGCTCTATTCACTGAATGACAGGTTATTCCCGCCTCTTACAGGCCTCTCTTTTTTTAACAGTTATGCGTCAGCAGGTGGTGCGGGCAGATTTGTCGTGATGCCACCTTATGGCATTAATGGCCATGTTTTTATGGATTCCGCTCCCGAAAGTTTCTGGTGGGGTTCGGTGGCAGAATTTCTCCGTGAAGAGGGATTGCCATACCGGGAGGAAGTTGCGGCCAGCAGTAAACAAATTCCACTCCCCGCTTCCCTTAATAACGCAGTGGGAACGTCAGCATTCAGAAAATATGAATCTGCGCAGCTTTATGAAAAAGCATTTGCTATAAATGCCTCAGGAGACTGGGGAGTGTCTTACTGGGCGCGTACAGCCACGGACGCCGCTGCGACTGCACTCAGAAATTGTCAGAAACATCAGCGAAACACAAAAGAAACGTGTCAGGTCTACGCTGTCAACAATGCAGTTGTTCAATACTGAAAGCCGGCACGCCATCATAAAACTGCCCGCGCTTGATGTCCGCTTTGTGCCAGAAGCGGACGTTACTGAACTGCTTTTAGATGTAAATTGCGGCACGGCATTTATTTTTATTCTGCCTTTAATCCGATCCGGCCCTTCCACGACAATGACCTGATAATCAGCATACGTAAGTATATCTGCTGCCTTAAGACCCGCAGGACGGCATCGCCCATGATCTTCTCCACTCAAAGTTTACTGGTCCCGAACTGTCTATAAGGAGAGGCACAAATACCTCTCGTTTAGAGCATTATCAGGAGCGGACTTTTTTAAACATGCGTTCGTGCAGACTCAATACCGCAACGAAAAACACCGGAACAAAGAAAATTGCCAGCAGCGTTCCCGTTACCATTCCGCCAAACACACCTGTACCGATCGCCTGCTGCGTAGTTGCACTTGCGCCGCTTGCCAGCATAAGGGGAACAACACCCAGCGTGAAGGCCAGTGACGTCATCATGATAGGTCTGAGTCGCATCCTTGCCGCTTTTACCGTTGCGCTAATCAGCCCTTCGCCTTCTTGCTGCAGCTGACGTGCAAACTCGACTATCAGAATGGCGTTTTTAGCCGAAAGCCCGATAATGGTTATCATGCCCACCTTAAAGAAGGCGTCATTCGCCATTCCGCGCATGTAGACAGCAATCAGGGCACCCAACAGCCCCAGTGGAACAACCAGCATGACCGAGACCGGTATTGACCAGCTTTCATAAAGCGCGGCAAGTACCAGGAAAATAATCAGCATTGAAAGGATCATGAGCATGGGTGCTTCTGAAGCTGACTGCTGTTCCTGCAGTGACTGACCGGTCCATTCAATAGCAAATCCGGCGGGCAGCGTGGAGGCGATTTTTTCCATTTCAGCCATCGCATCCCCGCTTGAATAACCCCAGTTTGGCCAGCCGGTAATGCGGAATGCCGGATAGCCCTGATAACGAATAAGCTGAACCGGCGACTGCTGCCAGACGGGACGAACAAACTCAGAAAGCTGCACCATACCGCCATTTTTATTTCGCACGTTCAGCTTAAGGATGTCATTCAACTGCATACGTGACGACGCCTCAGCCTGCACAATGACCTGCTGTATACGGCCATTATTGGGGAAGTCGTTAACGTAACTCGAGCCCAGTGCGCCTGATAAGGTCTGATTAATTTCACTGAATGACACGCCCATTGCTTCGGCTTTTGGACGGTCAATCTTCAGGCTGACACCCATACCATCGGGGAGGCCATCCATATAAACGCCATACAGCACTTTGCTCTGTCCGGCCTTTTCCAGAAGCGTATTCAGCGCGTTAACCAGTTCCGTGTAGCCGTGCCCGGAGCGATCTTCCAGACGCATCGTAAAACCGGAAGACGTACTCAACTCCGAAATGGCCGGCGGCATCAGGCTGGTGATGGTGGCTTCCGGGATCGTGCCCAGGGCATTCTGGACGTTATTCACCTCATCCTGCGCCGTGGCACCATTGCGTTTATTCCAGTCTTTCAGCGTGGTAAAGGCCATGGCAGAGTTGGTGCCGGAACCGGAGAAGCTGAAACCCAGAATGGATACGTTGCGTTCAATGCCGGGGCGTTTCAGTACCATGCTTTCATACTTCTTAACCACCTGCTCCGTGCGCGCCATTGTGGCATCGGCCGGTAGCTGAATTGACGTAATAAAGTATCCTTGATCCTCATCAGGCAGAAACGACGAAGGTAAATATTTAAAGCCCAGCCAGAGCACGCCACACAGCACCACATAGATCAGCGACATTCGCCCGGTTTTGCGCACTACGCGCGTCACTCCATTTTCATAACGCCCGGTCATCCGATCAAACGTGCGGTTGAACCAGCTGAAGAAACGGTTCTTTTTATGTGAATCTGCCGTGACCGGTTTGAGCAAGGTGGCGCATAACGCTGGCGTCAGCGTTAAGGCCAGGAACGCAGAGAACAGGATCGACACGGCCATCGACAGAGTAAACTGACGATAGATAACGCCAACTGAACCTGAAGCCAGTCCCATTGGAAGGAAAACAGCCGTAAGCACCAGCGTAATACCCACCACTGCGCCGGTGATCTCCTTCATGGCTTTTACCGTTGCGTCTCTGGGAGACAGCCCCTCTTCTGCCATCAGGCGTTCAACGTTTTCCACCACAACAATGGCGTCATCCACGATGATGCCGATAGCCAGCACCATGCCATACATGGTCAGCACGTTGATAGAGAACCCGGCCAGCATCATGATGGTGAAGGTGCCGAGTAGTGCCACCGGCGCAACGATAGCCGGAATAAAGGTATACCGAACGTTCTGCAGGAACAGGTACATGACCAGGAACACCAGTACCATTGCCTCTATGAACGTGTGTACCACCTTTTCGATAGAAATTTTAACAAACGGCGAGGTGTCAAAAGGAATGGAGTAAGTCATCCCTTCCGGGAACGATTTTGCCAGCTCCTGCATACGCGCTTTTACAGCTTCAGAGGTGCGCACCGCATTTGCGCCTGGCGCAAGTTGTATGGCGGCAGCAGTTGAGCTATGTCCGTTCTCGCGAATGGCAAAGCCGTAGGACTGAAGACCCAGTTCGACTTTCGCTACGTCACCCAGCGTTACCCGCGAACCATCCGCATTTGCCCGTAGCACAATCTGTCGAAACGCCTCTGGTGTGCCAAGCTGTCCATCAACGTCCAGCGGATAGGCCGTGAGCTGTTGGGGCAATGCAGGTGAATCACCCAGCTTGCCCGGCGAGACCTGCGCATTCTGCTCGGTGATGGCGGTGGTAATATCGCTGACTGATAGCCGGTAGGAAATCATCTTGGCCGGATCGACCCATATACGCATGGCTTTTTCTGAACCAAACGCCTGAAGTTTACCTACGCCGTCAATACGACGGAGTTCATCCGTTACCTTTCGCGCAAAGTAATCGCTCAGGTCAGCCTCGGAAAACTTACCGTTCGGCGAGTTCAGGCCGACCATCATCAAAAAGCCGGACGAAGCGGCCTCAACGTTCAGGCCATTCTGGCGTACGGCCTGCGGCAGACGCGGCTCAACCACTTTAATCTGGTTCTGGACATCGACCTGTGCCAGCCGGATATCCGTGCCGGGTTTAAACGTCACGGTAATCGTCGCCACACCGGATGTATCGCTGGTTGACTCGTAGTAAAGCAGGTCGTCAACGCCCGAGAGCTCACGTTCTATCAGTGAAATAACCGATTCGTTCATGGTCTCTGGCGTGGCGCCCGGATAGGTCACCGTGATGGAAACGCTGGGTGGTGCCACAGAAGGATATTGTGCGACCGGAAGCTGCGGGATCGCAATGACACCCAGAAGGATAATAAAAAGCGCTATAACCCATGCAAAGATGGGTCTGCGGATAAAAAACTGAGACATCAGATATTCCCGTGTTTAATGAACAGTGCTGAACTAACTGGCTGTATTTTCCGGCTGGACAGAGACTTCAGCCCCTTCCTGAAGCTTGTCCTGACCTTCAACGACGATCTTTTCACCGGCCTTAAGGCCGTGCGTAACCGTCACGCCTTCAGCAGTCTGCTCACCGGTCTGGATTTCCATGCGCTGCGCTTTATTGGCACTGTCGATGATCCACACGGTGGTTTGGTCTTTATTACGGTTAAGCGCCTGCTCGGGCACGGCCATGCCTGCTTTATTAATCAGCCGCGTAATACGGAGTTTGACGAACATGCCGGGCAGTAACGTGCGCTGCGGATTTTCAGATTCGGCTCGCAGCACAACGTCCCCGGTTTCATCGCTGACGCTGATACCAGAAAACAGAAGCTTTGCCGCCAGTTCATAAGGTTGACCAGCATCATCAAGCAGGGTGACATCAGGCGCAGCGTCCTGCTGACCTTGACTCATTAAAGCGCGAAGCGCCTGAGCCGGAACCCGTGCATCAACATAGACGTTTGCCAGCTGCTGAATAGTAGCCATAGCCTGCGAATCACCCGGGCTGACCAGTGCGCCCTCCGTCACCAGCTCCTGATCAATACGGCCACTGATGGGCGCACGGACGGTGGCATAATTGAGGTCAAGAGTCTTACGGTTAAGTGAGGCTGTTGCCTCTGCTAAATCGGCGGCAGCTTGTGCGCTGCTGGCTTTCGCATCATCAAAATCCTGCTGGCTAATGGCTGCGCTTTGCTGCAACCGGGAGAAACGGTACGCACGCTGACTCATCTGCTGGTAAGTGGCTTTCGCTTTAGCAACCGCAGCACGAGCCATTTCGACATCCGCTTCAAAAGGCGCGGGGTCGATTTGGAACAGAGGTTGTCCCTGCTGAATTTCAGAGCCCTGCGTAAACAGTCGCTTTTGTATAATTCCCCCCACCTGAGGGCGAATTTGTGCCGTCCTGACGGCTAAGACTCGAGCTGGAAAGGTCTGTGATATATAAATTTCCTGCGTCTTAAGCGTTTGTGTAACAACGTTTGGCTTAGCTGGAGACGCATTCATATCGGCCTGCTCCGATGAGTCGCAGCCGGTAATGCCGCCGAGGCAGAGAGCGATGGTTAATGCCAGCATCCTGAATTTCATAATTAATATCCAATAGGGGTGAACGAATAATTTGCCCGGTAAGCGTTCAATCGTGACGAAGAGCACTTTCCGGTTTAAAAATCACGAAGGTCAGCAGCATCAGCAGCCCCAGCATGATTGAGGCCGCTTCCAGCGTGATGGAGTGAGAATGCATAAACGCAGACGAAGCGGCTGAAAGCAGCTGCTCCCGGCTTGAGTTATCCAGCAGACGTGAAGCTTCAACGGCCTCACTAAAGGATGACGCTGCGGAAGAAGATACGGCGTCCGGCAGTCCTTCCGGCAGGTGAACATTTGTGGAGTACATAGCAGCCAGCATTGAGCCAAACAGGGTAATGCCGAGACCGGTGCCCAGTTCATAAGACATACCCTCAATCGAGCCGGCTGATGCCGCCTTGTTGGCTGGCGCAGCGGTCATGATCGCTGAGGAGGAAGCCATCAGGGCTAAGGTATCGCCCACGCCGAGTAACACCATCCATGCCCAGGCCTTGTAAGGTTGGCTGACAAAATCGATGCCAGAAAGCGCATAAAGACTCATTGCGGACCCGGCTAACCCGGTAATTGCGACGGGTCTGATACCGAAGCGGGTAATCAAAGGCGCAGCAAGCGGCCCGGCTGCGCTGGCTGCCAGCATTAGCGGCAGCATGTACATTCCGGCCTCAAGTGGCGTGAAACGGTGCACGAACTGCAGCTCCTGAGAAATAACCAGCTCAAAGCCGACCAGAGTAATCATGGAGGTCATTGCCAGTATGACGCCGGCGATGATGTTGCGCTCCGCAATCAGTCTCCTGTCCAGCAAAGACGTGGCAGAAAAAACCTGAACGGCGATAAAGCCGGCGAGCAACACCAGGCTGATAAGCAAAAAATAGAGCGGTAAAACACCCACATCACCCGGCCTCATCAGGTTTTTAGCCGAATAGATGAGCATCAAAATGGCGCTCATTAGCAGCAGCGCCTGGCTAAGGTTGACCGGGCGCGGGCTACAGGACGTTTCATCCGGCACCATTCGTTTGAGCATCATCAGCACGATTAGCGCAATCGGTACATTAATAAGGAAAACCGAACCCCAGTAGAAGTGGGTTAGCAGAGCGCCCCCTGCCAGCGGCCCTGCCAGCGCACCGCATGTGCCAATGGCGGTCCAGATCCCCAGAGCAAGATTTCTGTCTTTCTCTTCAGGAAAATTACGCCGGACGGCGGCCAGCGTCGCCGGTAATATCATTGACGCGCCGACCGCCAGCAGCGCGCGTGCAGCTATCAATAAAGACGCTGAGGTCGCAAACGTAGCGGACAAGGAGGCAAAACCGAACAGCGAGGTACCGTAAATTGCCAGCTTTTTATAGCCGATTCGGTCACCCACCGCGCCCATAGAAAGCAGCAAAGCCGCCATAATGAGCGGGTAAATATCCATTATCCACAGCAACTGGCTATAGGTGGCCTGAAGCTGGACGCTCAGAAGCGGTGCCGCTACATATAAAATGGTTGCATCAATTGATACCGGCAAATACATAAATATAACGACAACCAGTACTTTCCATTTGGTTTGCATACCGTTAATAACCCGCATAGTAAAAAGATGGACAAGCGTTCAGGATGAATTTATAGTGAACATGAACACTTGTCCACATCTGAGTGAAAATAAGGAAAACACAGACATGTCCTATCTTAGCCATGATGAAAGACACCGGATGATTCTGGAAACAGCCGTCAATATTGCTTTTTCAGAGGGGCTGACAGCGATGACGGTGCGCAGAATTGCTCAGGAAGCGCAGATTGCTGTAGGGCAAATTCACCGGCATTTTGCTTCAGCTTCAGAACTTAAATCTGAGGCTTTTCTGCTAACGGTCACGCAGTCTCTGGCGCTTATGAAGGAATCAGGCGAACAGGAAGGTGCCAGTGCTCTGGAGATGATCGGATGGTGCCTGTTTACTGAAAACCTGGAAGAGGCACGTCATTACAGCAAGCTGTGGAAAGAGGCGGAAGTAATTTCCTACCAGGATGACATTATGCGTAACGCCTTCCGTACCGCGTTAAAACAATGGCACAGCGCGCTGGTCCATCTTCTGGAAACCGGTATTGCTAACGGTGAATTTAAAGTCAAGCGGCCGACAGAAACGATTGCCTGGGACTGCATCGCCTATTCATGCGGCCTTGATGGCATATACAACCTCAGAATGGAGAGTTTTGGCGAAACCGAATATCAAATGCACACAGCAGTTTTCCTGAAAAGTCAGCTTGACATATATGAGTAACAATAGGCGTTTTATTAATCCGTAGTTAAAAGAACGCACGCAGAAAAATGCAGCAATTATTTAATTTTGGCAAGGTAGCATATGACGAACGTAATTAAAGCAGGGGTGACTTTAGCACTCCTGGCAAGCTCTTTCCTGCAGGCAGCGCAGGCAGATGATTTTTCGCTGGGTTTAACGGCAAGTTGGTCGTCTAAACTTTACCGACAGGTGAATGAAAATAAAAACAATCTGCTTTTTCCTAACGTGGATTATGAATCAGGTCGGTTCTGGTTTCACGGTTTGAGCACGGGATATAATTTATTACAGACGCCGTACGATAAAATAGCGGTGCTGGGCTACTATTTACCCCTCTCTTTCAAGGCCAGCGACAGTCATTCCTGGCAGATGCGTCAACTGAAAGATCGTCGCAGCAGCCTTATGACCGGACTGAGCTACTCGCATCAGTCTGACACTTTTGGAACATTTGAAACTGTGCTGGCGACCGATGCCCTGGGCAACAGCAATGGCCTTAACTGGAGCAACACCTGGAGTTATCCGGTGCAGCTGGGCGCACTAGGCCTTGAGCCAGCGCTGGGTATTAACTGGAACAATAGTAAGTTTAACCGCTACTACTACGGTATCAGCTCAGGCGAATCTGCCCGAAGTGGGCTGAAACAATATTCTCCCGGCGACAGCTGGGCGCCTTTTGCTGAACTCAGCCTTAATTACAGTTTGACTACCAGCTGGAACCTATATGGCGGGGCACGCTACACGTTCCTGCCTGACGAGGTTAAACACAGTCCAATGGTTGCTAAAGATTCCCTTGTTACATTCTGGGGTGGTTTTTCGTATTCGTTTTAACGAAGCAGCCGGAGGTAACCTCCGGCCTTCATTGAGAAGTTTATTTTTTATAGCTTTAGACCTAATCCCTATTAATTAACAGGTTCAGTCATGGCAGACTCGCTTTTTTTCGATGAACTCATTACATGGATTGAAGGCAATATAGCGAAAAGATTACTTCTGACAGATGTAGCCAGTAAGTCAGGCTTTTCGCTCTGGTATCTTCAGCGTATATTCAAGAACCATACTGGTATGACGCTGGGGTTATTCATTAATAGAAGCAGGATGGAATCTGCCAGAAAGGATATTATATCAGATGCGGGTACTATCGCAGATATTGCAATAAAATATGGCTATGAGTCACAACAATCATTTAGCCGTGCGTTCAGGCGTCATTATGGGATAGCGCCTGCGACGTATCGTAAAAATTCCTGCCGATAATATTTAGCCGTTGAAAAAAATTGGCTGAGGCGCATAACATCCAGGCAGGCATCTATTATTTTTCCAAAACATTATTATTTACACAGCGCGGGATCTTTATTTTATACATTCCGCTTAAGGCAGATAATATACCACGGCACTGTTTACCTGCTGGTAACCGGAACGTGTGATTGTTGGCATTAATATGCGTGGCGTAAATGGCTTTGCAACTCGCTATAATTCTAAAATTATGGCAGCCGTTCCATTCATCGTAATAACAGTCAGTAACAATGAAAATCTCTATACGAAATGATAATGACGATTGCTAATGTATCTATGTTTGAGCCTTTACATCCTTCTAAATTTTACTGCTTATTAAAAAACCTGGGAGGCCGTCTCGGTTTAAATGTTAATGACTATCAGCATACTGCCACTTAGCTTTGTGTAAATCAAAGGTTTGTGAATAAATCAAAAATTTCCCCGGAACAATGAATGAATAACTTATCCATTAAGGCAAAGCTTTACGGATGGAAATCCTGCTCTGCTGACATTTATGCTGATTATTACGCTCGTTATGGTGGGAGCATTTGCGTTCACCCCCGAATTCTGGCATTCCTGCAGTCAGCAGAGGGCGTGAGCATTAACTATTATTATAAAAAGAACGCTGCCTTTTGTACTGTTAATGATTCACTCGTTTACAGAAATAAAAAAGTTCCTTTTGCTTTTGACGACTTGCTTTTTCCTGTAGATCCGCAATCCAGAATAATATTGCCTTGTAAAACAAAGCGGCTTTCTCCCATTTCTCGTGTTAATTATCGGAACGCCATTTATTCTGATCTCCTAAAACATAAGATTGCCTATGTAAAGCAAAGTTTTTCCAAAACCACGGTGCGAAAGCGTAATGCTGAACTCAGAAAAATACAGCAGGAGGGTTTTGTATTTCACCAGGTGTCAGAGTTTGATGCTAAAACGCTAAGTCAGATTTACTGTGAGCTTTTCAAGCTACGATGGCGCGGTAAAATTCAGTGCTTTGATCAAGTCCTGCTGGAGGAGGCGCTGAATGAACTCAACGATCTTGTTTATGGCAGTGTGCTGACAATCAAGGGAAATCCCTGTGCTTTTGACCTGATATTTAGAGCGGAATCACCTTCATGGATCTATTATGATGATATCAATGGGGGGGTTGACCCACAGTTCATGCAGCAGGGTGTAGGCACTGCGCTATTGTGGAAAAATATCACAGATGGACAAATGGACTGCCAGCGTGCGAATAAAAGTTCCATTTTTTCTTTGGGGGCGTATTTGAAAGGGTGGGAATATAAATTACAGTGGTGCAATATAAAAGCATCGGGAAGAGTGATCTTCTGAGCGGAAGAAAAAATTTTAAAGTCGAGCTGACGCAGACTACAGAGAAGCCATGCCCATTTATCTGTTTATTCAAAAAAGGCGCATTTCATGATTGATGAATCACGAAAGGAAACTGTCTGTCAAACCGCTTCATACCTGCTGGCTATCACCGCTGCGCTTATGGTTTTTCCATTAAGGCTACTACCCTGTTTGCTGGCAGGGATGGTTACATTTGAGATCATTGACGCATTCCGGGAACGATCACGGGGATATCTGCGGTCAAAGGTTTCAGGTTTGCTAGCTGTCATGTTTATCAGTGTGATTGTTATCGCCGCGGTCTGTGGTTTTATGGTGCTCGTTTATAATGTGTTTACGATGGATTTTAGCAGTGAGGGCGATTTTTATAGCAAGCTAAATGATGTCGTTCGGGAAGCACACGATAAGCTTTATCCGGTACTAGGCGATTATATGCCCAGAACCTATCAGGATATTGAAACAGCTGGTTTTACATGGCTTCAGACGCATATTTATATTTTACAGAACGCGGGACAACGAGCATTGCATTTTTTTGCCGTCACCTTCTTAGGCATTTTCCTTGCCATCCTCATGTCCCTTTCACCAGGGCAATCGGGTCAGAAAGTTCTCTGTCTGAAATATCACCTTCTACAGCGCATTCAGACTTTCAGGGAAGTTTTCAGTGCGGTGGTCTCTGCACAGGTTAAAGTAGCAGCATTTAACGCCCTGGCGACAGGCATTTTTCTTTATCTGATTATGCCGCTACTAGGTTTTCATCTGCCTTATGCCAAGACGCTCACATTTGTGACTTTCTTATGCAGCCTCCTGCCGATTATTGGTAATCTGATATCAAATACGCTGGTCACTCTTGTGGCGCTTTCGGTTAGCTTACAAGCTGCAATTGTAGTGCTTATCTATCTGATAGTGATACATAAAACAGAGTATTTCATTAACGCCAGAATATTTGGTTCCCAGATTCAGTCTTCAGTATGGGAGCTTCTTCTGGCCATGCTTCTTTTCGAATCGTTGTTTGGCATTGCAGGGGTGGTTGCCGCGCCCATATTTTATGCTTGGCTCAAGGTAGAACTGGTGCGTAAACAGCTCATTTAACGGCATCATGGCTAACGGGAGACCCGTTAAAGTCTCCTGTTAATCGCATATGTATTTCGAAGAGGGTAAACACAACATTCTTCAATTTATATAAAATAGTTAGCGCTATTATTTTGACTGCTGAGTCCGTCAGCTGATTAACTTTGAAACTTCTGAGCAAAGTAAAGATCGTAAGCACAGGTACATCTAAATGCCTGCTGTTCGCTCATACCCGCCCTCTAAGCCCTACGTATAAGCAGCTAAGCGCCACGTTTTTGAATAAGCGAATGAATGTCAGAACCAGCAAAATTTTACTCAGCCGTTAGAGTTACTCTACTGCCAGCGGCAAAAAATTCGTCAGAAAAATTTGGTCAGAACCGCCTTTTATCCCGCTATTCCCGGCTTGCGTCCAAAAACTGAAGGCCGCTTTCGCGGCCCTGAATCACCCACTAAAACCCTTGCTTATTTGTTCAGCTCAGCAGAGATGTAGGCGCCATTATTGAAACGTGCACCTGTGATTTTGTATGAAGCACCTGCCTGATGTGCCTGAGCAGCAATCTGCGCTTCTGCAGCATCCAGAGTAGAGGCTGACGCGGTTACACTCTGAGCAAAACTACCGAATGAAACAGCAGAGAGAGCGATAACTGCAACGAAAGTTTTGATGTTTTTCATGATCTGTTCCTCAATGATTTATTTAATTTGTAAGGCTAATTGCCTCGATGGATTAATCATGCGCTTACGACCTTCGGTTTAAAAGCAAAGAGATTTACTTAAAACATTCAAAAAATATGAATGAAATTTAGAGGCATTTTTGCCGTAATAATTTATAGAAAAACCCACCATTTAGACGGTTAGTAGTGAGCCAGAATTTCAGTCATGCCGACGCGTCATGGCTGGATTGAACACATTAGTTAAGCACTATCGCGCCTGCACCTGGACGACGCTCCCCAGTTGGCTGCCGTCGCTTTTGGCAATCACAAGGTAGCGACGTTCATCCGCGTGATGGGCCTCCACGATTTGCCGTATCGGGCCAACCGCGTTAACAATGGCCGCGCCAGCAGGGTTAGTTATGAAGCGCGTCAATGGTTCCAGCTCACCGCTGCCGTCGGCTCGCGATGACAATGCCAGCAGGTAAGGTTGTTTGGGTGCTAAACCCGTCGCCGACGCCTGCAGAACCTGAGTTATCCCTTGTTCAAACAGTGAAACCGTTGTCGTCGCCTGCGCATTTTCGGCAGCCCCCACGCTTCTCAACTGGAGATGCACTGCCTGGCCGGCTATCCCCAGAGGCTGCAAGCCCTGCATGCCATCCCCTTGCGGCACAGCGCCGGGCACATAGACAACAGCCTGCGGTGCCTGCCCAATCGGGATGGTAGCCACTCTCTTGTAAGTTGTCGTATCAATGGCTGCAAGCGCATCGGCATTCTCCAGACCGACATAAATACGCTTCCCGTCACCAGATGGCCACAGGCCGTGCGGGAGATTTCCGACCGGGATGGAGGCCACCTGTGAGAAATCATCCGTGCGGTAGACGTTGACTCGGTCCAGACCACCGACGGTGACCCATGCAAAACTGCCTTTCGCGTTTTCTACGATGTTGACGTGATTGGTGATGGGGCCGGTATCCAGCGTTTTTAATATGTTGAATGGCGGCCTTGCGTTAAAGACCTGGACTTTCCCCGTGTCCTTAAGGGTAAACCACACCTGTTTTCCATCGGGAGTTGCCGCAATGTTCGGGCAGAAAGGGCTGGCCTGTTTTACCGAGCCGACAATGTCGTGCGTACTGACGTCAACCACCACGGTTTCCGGGTTAAACGAAGAGCAAACGTAACCGTACCGCCCGTCGGGCGAAAAGATCTGCATGCCCGGACCGCCAGGCACTTTAATGCGCGTCTTCTCTTCACCGCTGCTGGCATCAAGTACCGAAACGTAATCCTCGCCCCGGACCGTCACCCACACTTCTTTTCCGTTCGGCGTAAAGAACGCCTCGTGCGGAGAACGTCCCACGTAAGTGATATGCCTGACTGCATTGGTGGCAGTATCGATAAAGCTCACCGAATTTGAGCCAATCGAGACCACTACCAGCGTTTTACGATCCGGTGAAAATCCCATGCCGTGTACCAACACCTGGCCTTTGTACAGGGGGCTGAGGTTTGCCGGCTGGGAATCGCCCAGTCGGATGACGCCGAGCAACTTATTACTGGCTGGGTCGGTGACGGAGACCGTATTTGAGAACTGTTCTGCGGCATACACACGGTCATGGTGGCTGAGAGGGATCTCGGAGGCTGCAGCACTAAAGGGAGCCTGGCCTGCCATCGCGGGCCAGGCGGAGAACGCGACAGCGAAGGCAAGTCCGGTTCTTAATAACGTTTTCATTGCATCATCCTGTTTAGTGGGGTCTGTCAAAAGGAAGATCGTTGATGTGTATCAGGGAGTTATCCCCTTTTCTGGCGCAATCTGATCGGGAGCCGCCTGCGCAGGTGGCAGCGGTTTATTCAGTGCCTGATACATGGCAGTGATCTCCTGCTGCTGAGTGACAATGATTTCCTGCGCAATACGGCGAAGCTGCGGATTGGTGCCGTAGCGGAGTTCGCCGATGGCCATGTCTATCGCGCCCTGATGGTGCGGGGCCATCATCGCCACAAAATCCTCATCGATGTTACCTGTCGGCTTAGCCTGCATGCCTGCCATCATCCGGTCCATCGCCGCCTGATTGTCCTGGATGAATGCGGATTCAGCAGCGTCCGACTGAGCAGCCTGATGAGCATGATCCTGTGCCTCAACATCTGCCATGAATAACAGCACCACCAGGGAAGGAATTAATTGATATAATTTCATATGCATGCGTGCCTTTATTACAGAAAAATAAAAAGGAAAATGCGGCGTGCTGGTAAAAAATCAAATAGCGTGACCACCTCATGGTTAAATGAGGTGGCTAATATAGATGAACTACAACTTAATAAATTCCAGCAAATCCTGGTTAAGTTCATCCTGATGCGTTGCCGCCAGACCGTGAGACGCACCTGGATAAATTTTCAGCTCGGCATGAGGAATAATGTCAGCAGAGAGCAGGCCAGCATGGTTAATGGGGACGATCTGATCATCATCGCCATGAATGACCAGCGCCGGCACGGTGATTTTTCTCAGATCTTCGGTGTAATCCACTTCTGAGAACGCCTGGATACAGGCGTACTGACCGACAATCGAGCCTGACATGCCCTGATTCCAGAAGCTCAGGCGCAGACCTTCATTGATCTCTACTCCCTCGCGATTCATCCCGTAGAAAGGGATAGCGAGGTTGAGATAAAACTCTGAACGGTTATCAAAGACACCTTTGCGAATGCCATCGAACACTGCCATATCGGTGCCTTCAGGCCACTCAGCCGATGAAATCATGATGGGCGGCACCGCGCCAACCAGCGCCACTTTTGCTACGCGAGCTTCGCCATGGCGCCCGATGTAATGCGCGACTTCACCACCACCGGTCGAGTGTCCTACCAGTACCGCACTTTTTACATCCAGCTCATTCAGCAGCACGGCGAGATCGTCGGCGTAGGTGTCCATGTCATTGCCGTAAGACGGCTGGTCGGAGCGACCATGGCCGCGACGGTCAAGCGCTATCACACGATACCCTTGCTGCAGCAGGAAAAGCATCTGTCCATCCCAGGCATCTGAACTTAGTGGCCAGCCGTGCGAGAAAATAACAGGCTGTGCATTTTTGTCACCCCAGTCTTTATAAAAAAGACGGGTTGTATCAGGTGTGGTAATAAAGCCCATTTCTTTTTCTCCGTTGATGATGTGCAGGTTATTCCTGGCCTGACGTCATACCCGAGCGAATAAATATTGTCTTTTACAACGACATTTATTCATCGCTCTGATATACATGGCGTAAGGCTACCTACCGACAAAATGAATAATCATGCCGTCGTGGTTATAAATAATTGATAAAGTCTGTCTGTTGGTGAATTAAATCTGCGCTAAGCCGCCGTCTACAAATATTTCCGCAGCATTAATAAAGCTCGCATCATCAGACGCCAGGAATGCCACGGTTTTACCGATCTCGTCCGGTTCACCCAAACGACCTAAAGGTACGCCAGCAGCGAGCGCATCAAATAACCCCTGGCGGTGCTCTTCCGGTACAAGACCTCCCAGACCTGGCGTACGGACAGGACCCGGGCTAACGACATTGACGCGGATGCCACGTTCCTTCAGGTCAAGCGCCCAGGATCGAGCCAGATTACGCACGGCGGCCTTGCTGGCGCTGTAAACGCTGAAGCTGGCCGTCCCTTTCGCCGCAGCGGTCGAACCGGTTAGAATGACGGAGGCACCGTTGGTCAACAGTGGAAGCGCCTTCTGTACGGTGAACAGCACGCCACGCACGTTGGTGCCAAAAATACGGTCAAAATGCTCTTCAGTGATGGCGCCGAGCGGCATCATGTCACCGCCACCTGCATTTGCGAACAGCACATCAAGTTTTCCTGATTCGCCCGCAATGGTGGAAAACACCCTATCGAGATCGCTGAGGACTGATGCATCCGCGCGGATTCCTGTGGCTGACGGCCCGATAAAGGCTACTGCCGCGTCAAGCTCTTCCTGGCGACGGCCGGTAATGTAGACTTTCGCCCCCTCCTCCGCCAGCTCCTGCGCTGAGGCGAGACCAATGCCTGAGCTGCCGCCCGTGACTAACGCGATTTTGCCTGACAGTTTTTTACTCATGTTGGAACTCCTTAATCAAAGTATGAATTAGCTATTAAAGTCAATGATTTACAGTGAAAGTTGACATGCTGAGTTCGGTTAGCACTGTAACGTCATTAATGAGTGCGAAAAAATGCATGAATTCAGAAAACACTTTCCACGTGACTGGATAATCAAAAAATTACTAAAGAGCAGCGTTATTTATTAAGAAAGACCCGGGCGCTCGACAACTTACCCGCGCTGACCGTAAAGACATCTTCTCCCCGTACCAGATATGGATTGTCTTTTGGACCATAACCCCAGGTCACACGGGCAATGCCGTGATTCCACTCGACAGCTGCCGGGGTAAAGATAAAGCCCGGATGCTGTGACTGAACTCTACTGATGGCGGCATTCACGCGGTCCACACCTGCGTTCAGTCCGTCATAATCGGCAACGAAAAAATCTGACGAGTAAACCGCAGTAAATGCTTTCTCTCGCTCAACGGCATCGGTGTTATTCCAGATAGCAAAGTGGCGATCGATCAGCTTCTGTAAACCTGCGGGTGCGATCTGTGCCGTGGTAATATTCATGGTTGTGTTCTCCGCTAATACGTTATTTGATCCGGCCAGCAGTGCCGCCAGCAGCAGGGATTGGGTAAGGACCTTTTTCATATCTGCGTCCTCTGTCAGTTTGCTGTTTTCGTTTTGCCTACCAGCTCAATCTGCGAGCCCCATGGCGTCAGGAAATAAAACCACTGGGTGCCGTCGGCGTTGGTCACTGGTTCATTCAGAGTTTTCAGTCCGGCTTTTTGAATCGCTTTAAAACTGGCGGGCACATCATGGGTTCTGAGCGCGATATGCGTCGCACCGTCATCATCCTGATGTGGACGTGTATGGTCGATTTGCGCACCGCTGTACTGGAACAGTTCGATTCCGGTGCCATCAGGCAGACGCATCATGACAAAACGCTTGAGGTCACTGGACGGGTGCCAGTTAAACGCCGCTTTCCACGCATCCGGGATAGCGCCAGGGGTGATGTCCGATTCAATCCTGCCGCCAAAGGTCATCTGGAAAAACGTAATGGCTTTAGCCAGGTCAGGAACATTGATACCAGCGTGGTCAACGCCTGCAATGGTGACCAGCGGCGTAGGGTCAGCGCTAAAAACCGGAGCAGAGAGACTGGCTGCGCCCAGCAGCAAAGAGGAGGCAAACAGCGTTGAAGCGATACGTTGAGTTTTCATGACTTATATTCCTGTGATGGGTGAATCAGCTCATTGATGACAGCGGTTGTTGTCGCGATGGAAGAAGCATATCGACGTACGGCTGATTTCAAAATAGAATGATTTGAAACTCATCATTGCAGATTTGAAATGAATAGATTCCCCGATTTCGAAGGACTCGCGATGTTTGCGAAAGTGGCAGAGGAAGGTTCTTTTGCGGCGGCAGCCAGGGTGATGGGGGTTTCCGTGCCCACCGTGTCACGTGCAGTTGCTCGCCTGGAAGAGCGGCTGGGCGGTCGGCTGTTTAACCGGACGTCGCGCCAGCTGGCGTTAACGGAGTTCGGTCAAAGCATGGCGGCAAAGGCGTCAGAGATGTATCGCCAGGCAGAAGAAGTGGAAAGCGAAGCCCATGAACTGTCGGTTCAGCCGCGGGGACAGGTACGTTTGGCGGTGCCCATGTCGTTTGGCTTGCGCTGGATAGCCCCCTTGATGCCAGAACTTATCCGCCAGTTCCCGGAGCTGAGTGTGGACCTGCATCTGTCCGATGCCTCGGTCGATCTGATTGCCGAAGGCTTTGATGCCGCGTTACGTATTGCCGCATTACCGGACTCTTCGCTGGTGGCGCGCAGGCTATGTACCGTGACGCAATATCTGGTGGCCTCACCGGCGTATCTGGCTGAGCAAGGTGTACCGCAACACCCGCGTGAACTCACCTCCCGGCAGTGCTTCAGTTATGCCTATCGCGCCAGAAGCCAGGTATGGCGATTTACGCATAATTCCGGCGCGCAGGAAGATATTGTCCCGAGCGGACCGCTGCGCGTAACCAACTCTGATGCACTGCTGCCACCCCTGCTGGCCGGTCTCGGAATTGCGGAACTGCCAGAATTTATCGCCGCGGAGTATCTGAAAGATGGCCGCCTGATACATCTGCTTGACGAGTGGTCAATGACACAAGGCGGGCTCTATTTTGTTACACCCACTTCGCGCAGCCGCCCGTTGAAGGTCAAGGTGCTGTCGGATTTCTTCGCCAGACATCTCAGTGAACCTGAATGGCGCTGGCCTGAGTGATCCTTTTTATCATTTCATTTATGAAATGATGGCTTTCATTCTTTGTTATTTTGATTACTCCTGAGTTTCACTATTGTTGCTTCACGCCGACGACAGTCGTCCGGCCCTGAAATCAGGAGCACTCTCATCATGAAAACTGCCGTTCAATTACTTCAGAACTACCTGGACAGTATCCAGGATCCTAGAGCCGCCGCGGCGCTTTTTGCCGCAGATGGCGTGCTGGAACTGCCCTATCTGCAAACGCTTGGCCTGCCGCACAGAGTGCAGGGGCCGGCTGAAATCGAACGCTTCATCGCCGGATTGCTGGTGAAAATTCCAGATTTCCGCTTCCGCAATATTCAGTTCTTTATCGATACCCCAACACAGGCCTTTGGCGAATACAGCGTAAAAGCCGAACTGGCGGGCACCGATAGGCTATACAAGCAAACATATGCCGGAAGGTTGGTAGCAGAAGAGGGCAAAATCAAACTGCTGCGGGAATCGCTGGATACCCTCGCTGCGTGGCGTGCATTCAGTGGCGAGGAGTCGACCTGATGCGGTTTTTGCATTCGATATAGAGACAACTGGAGATAAAAAATGAGTATTAATGCAACTGACACACGGATTTCTTCTGCGGGCGATCATGACAAAACCCAACCGACTGAAATCATTGTCAGCGCTTACTATCGCGTACATCCTGATGACCGCCAGACTTTCATTGATGCTGTAAAACCGGAAATGCAGGCAGCACAGCGACTGCCTGGCTGTGTGTTTTATGCATTCTCTCAAGACCTGGTGAATCCAGATGCTTTTCATCTTTCAAGGGCTGGGCGGACATTGAAGCCTATGAGCGTCACGAACATTCAGAGACATTCCTGAAGGCGCTGGCAACCGTGGTGAAACATGTCCGTATCCTTAATCGTGAGGGTATTCGTTACGAGCGAGGGCTGCAACAGCAGCCCTGTATCAGAAGCGGACGTTGACGTTTCATACCGATGAATCTTATTTCAGCGATTCCGTCAGCGTAATAATCCACAATTCACTATCCGACTCCGGTTTCTTCAGCGGCTTCAGATCGATAGTCGTTGCAACCGGCTTATCATCTATCGTCAGCGTTCCCTGCTCGGTCAACCGGTAATCCTTGCGCTTCTTACCTTCAACCGGGTTCTTCATTACCGTTTTAACACCAAAGTCATTGTCATTAGTGACCGCCAGCGTTCTATTGTCGATCAGCGCCAGCCCTTCGGCCTTCTCCTGTTGCCAGCCGAGTTGCCGTAAATCAACCACCTGCGTTTTAGCGGCAAGCTTAATGCCGCGCTGGGCCATTGCTTTCTCGTCGTCAAACTCCGGATATTCGCCAGGCTTATCAAAGGGTGACAGCTCGGTAGCCGGGCTGAGGTCCACCTTATAAACAAGGTTGCGCATGGCGTCGTTTTTGTCGCTGCCTTGTTCTATCAGCAGGATATGCTGATTGTCGATCGCCATGATGTCGCCAATTTTTGCGTCACTGTTTTTACTGTAAGCCTGGCTGTCGACAGGGTAACCATACATCGCGGTTTTTCCGGTGGCTGGATCGAAGCTCACCAGGCGGGTAAAACGCGCCTGCTTTTTACTTTTACCGTCGATATCCAGCGTGCTTTGCACCGCAGCCATGATACGTCCATCGGGCATGCGGGTAATGCCCTCAAAGCCACGATTGGGCTGACGCCATTTGAGTATGTTCGGCAGACCGCCCGCGATGGATCTCTCCCCTTTGGCGGCCTGCGGTCCATGAATCGCCAGGATTTTGCCACGCTCATCAACATTAATCAGGAACGGACCATACTCATCGCACAGCCAGTATCCGCCCTTCCCGTCCGGCGTAATGCCTTCCGTATCCAGACCTCGGTTATCACCCTGCAGCACTTTCAGCGTATCGCTGAGCGCGACCTCATTGGTTGATCCGATGACGTCATCCTGCAACGGCAGTCCGTTAACGTTGCCCTTATCGTCATGCAACGGTCTGGCATCTGTGGCCTCCGCTTTGCTGTTCTGCACCCGAATATTCATCAGCAGTGGTGCGAAGTCCGGCGTGACGAAAATCTTTGACTCTTTCTTTCCTGTATCAGGCGAATCAGCATTTGGCCCGCGATCGGTGACGGTCGCGAAGGTCAGCGCATCCCCCTGCCTGCCGGTAAACAGTAAACCAGAGCCGATCCCCACCGGCAGACCCTGAGGAAATGCGCTGGCGAACGCACCGTTGTAGCTCACGCGTATCCCTTCGGGGAAACTGACGACGTAACGTTCGGCCTTCGGCTGTGCCGCTAACGTTGATAAAGAGAGCGCACAGCCAATAACCAGAGAAATAGCTTTTATTTTCATGTTTTTATATCCATAAAGGAAAGCCACGAGCCTAAAGAATAAAAATGACAGAAAAATGAAATCGCCGGGAAACACTGGCGGTTAAACGGGTAATTATTCCCCCGTCAGGTTAGTGGGATGAACCTGTCTGTTCAAATACAGCGATCCAGACCCCGCGAGCAGTAAACGCAGGCGCTTCCGATCAGCGATAGTCATGATTATCAGGATGCGGTGGATCGCGCAGAGTTCACTGCTCGCCTTTGATTAACGCTGTTATATCCCATAAAAGATGTTTACATTTGTTCAGCAAAATAATCAGCCGCTCAGCAGAGCGTCACTGACCGGCACAGGGATTAATCGCGGGCAAGAACAGTGGTTAACGTCATTATCAACGTCACACCGCAACCAGTGGCAGGGAAAGAATGAGCGAGATTGCACCTGATAGTATAACCGGGATGCCGTCACGGACGGCAGCGTATCTTTGCCGTCAGATCGCTAGCCTGGTTAAAACAGGAAGCCTGAACCCGGAGAGCTGCCAGCGTATCTTTGCTTGCTGTGGTATCAGACCTTCAGATACTCAGTGGCGTCAGTTTCTTATCCCGGTTCTTTGCTTTCTGGGATTACTGTCACTGGTTGCCGGATCGCTGTTTTTTATTGCCTGGAACTGGGCCTGGCTACCGAAGATGGCAAAATTCGCCCTGGCCGAGTTGCTAATCGTCGCGCTGGCAGCGGTGGTCTGGTGGCGCTGGTACGACACGCTGGCACGCGGCGCATTGCTGGCGGCAGGGCTAAGTTTCGGCGCCCTGTTTGCGCTTTATGGACAGATTTATCAGACCGGTGCTGACAGCTGGGAGCTATTCCGGGCCTGGTTATGCGTTCTTCTGCCGCTGGCGTTGATCGCCCGGCAAAACAGCCTGTGGTTTTGCAGCTGGCTGATCGCTAACCTGGCGTTCCAGCTCTACACCACCACGTTGCCGACCTCGCTGCTGGATGCCGCCGTGTCTGACAGCATCACCCGGCTCCCGACGACGATGCTTCACGGCTATCTGGCGCTGCTGGCAGCCTGCCTGATTATCTGGGAAGCCTTGGCCTGGCGGGCAATAACGCATCACCCTGAGAGCTGGCTGGCAAGCCGCTGGTTCTCGCGGGTCATGGCCGGATTTTTACTGCTGCTGCTGACCGCCATCGTGGCCGAAAACATCTCTGACTGGCATGGTGCTCATCACTTTACTTCTGTTACGGCTGGCTGGGTGATTGCCCTGCTGGCAGGCTACTACCTGTACCGTTATCGCTTTGTGGATCTCTGCATGCTGACGCTGGGCATCGCAAGTCTGACCGTTGTGGGCTGCGCGCTAATCGTGCAGTTATTTCTTTTAAACTATGATACGGGTGACCTGTTTTTGACCGGCGCCCTGATGATTCTCTGGGTGGCGGCAAATGGTACGATCCTGCTGAAGTGGCAACGCAAGCTGGCTGAAAAAGGTCCTGTCGATCAGGCTCCGGCCGAGCTGATCTTACTGACAGATACCCTGTGTCAGCGGGGCTTGCTGAGCGTCGCGCAGATTGAGGGGATTCAGCAACGCGGTCATGCTTCTGACCTGCCCTGGTATCTGAGGCTGGCGCTGAGCGTCGGAGGCTGGGTCGCCGCAATTATCATTCTGTTACTGATGGTACTGCTTCTCTATATCGCTGACCTGCTTGATGACCCGAACGCTGTTACTTTTATTCTACCTTCACTGGTGCTCGCCGTTATTGCGCGCGGCTTGTTGCGCAATGAGCGCGACGGTAAATATCACCTTGGGCTGGCATGGGCCATTGCGGCGACGTGCGGGCTGATAGTCGGCGTTGTGCTGCAAATCCAGAGCAGTGACGTGCGCTTTATGATGCTGAGTTCACTCTGTACGTTGCCGATCCTTGCCGCGATGGCTGTGGCTATGCCTGACCGCACCTACCGGCTTATGGCCATCACTGCCCTGACCTTTTTTCTGGTGCTGGCAGGCTATTTACTGGCCCGGCTTTACCTGTCACCCACGGCAGGTCGCTTTGCTGTTTCCATACTGGTGGCGGCGGTCATGTTTTGGTGGCTCTGGATTGTCAGTCATCAGCTGAGGTTACAGGCAGGGCCCTATGCTGACGCTGCACATCCCCTGCTGTATGGCATTCCGGCGGGGCTAATGTTGTTGAGTTTCCTGGGGATAAACGCGGCGTTTCTTACGGATATCATCTGGTCTACTGCGCCTTTTTCTCTGCTTCAGTCTGCGACAGGCACAGGGATAGCAGCAGGTTTAGTGCTGAGCGCGCTTAGTCAGAAAAAGAACAGCCAGCCGCTGTTTTCGATCATCACACTGCCCGCAGCCCTTATCTGCGGGGCTGTTGCCCTCTACGCACCGGGTATTGGCCTGGGCTTGTGGTTGATTCTGATGGCGCGATATCAGGGAAGTCTGGGATTGCTGGTGGTCAGTGGCGGTTTCATGGTGCTGTATCTCATTGGCTGGTATTACTTTCTGGAGATAATACTGCTGTACAAAGCGCTGCTTCTGCTGGCTGGCGGTCTGGTTTTACTGGGGCTGGCATGGGTAGTCAGGAAAGTGTTACCCGCACAGACTGGAGGTGCCAGTGAGAATGCGTAAACAGAGCCGATGGCTGGCATGCGCGGTGATAGCGCTGGCCCTGGTGGTCGTCAATGTCAGCATCTGGCAAAAAGAACAATTGCTGAAACAGGGCGCGATCATGATTTTACCTCTTGCGCCGGTTGACCCGCGCTCCCTGATGCAGGGTGATTACATGGCGCTGAATTATGCCCTCACCCGACCTCTGGAACAGACGTTTTATCAACAGGCTGTGGCCTGCCGCGCGCCCCTGTCAGTCCCATGCCTGTCCACCAGCGGGACCCTGATTGTTGACCTCGATGCGCAGCGTCATGCGACTCAGGCCCGGTTTGATCAGGGTGATCCTCTGCAGGCGAATCAGCTAAGGGTGAAATATCATCACAATTCTGGCTCGCTGACCGTCGGAACCAACGCTTATTTCTTTCAGGAAGGTCATGGCGAGCGTTTCGCGCAGGCACGATACGGGGCATTTCGCGTGGGGAGCGATGGGACGGCGCTGCTGACGGATTTGCTAGATGAACAGGGTAAGGTGATTCAGCCTTAGCTATACGAGATGCTCTCTGTCCTGGACAAAAGAAGCCTGACAGGCGCCTGAGTAGCTTAACCACTTATCGCCTCAGCGCTGCAATACGGGCAATCCCCCTTTGAAAAACCATGCTGCTGACAAAGGGCGAACTGAATGCCCGTCAGGAAAGATTGGCAATATCCAAACACAAACTCAATAAGCGGCCAGATTACGGCGGGTTACCTTGCGGGTAATAAACTGAAAAAAGCAGTCAATTTTTCCATCGAAAACGCTATTGTGTTAAATCGCTTCTTCTAAAAATTCAATAAATGCCCTTACCTTTGAATTAAGAGCTGAACGTTCAGTCACACACGCAAAAATATCCATCGGCACAGACTCAATGTTGTTCTCACTGAGACCTGGCCAGTACAAAGGCCTGAGCAGGCCACTCTCAATCAATGGCTGAGCAACAAAGCTTGCCAGACGGGCAATACCGCCCCCGTTTACGGCTATTTTGGCGATAATATCAATATCATCGCTGATAAAGCTGGGGTTGAGTTTCGCATTGACGGGTTGTCCATTGACCATAAAAGTCCATGGCAGAAATCGCCTGTCGGTTGGATAGCGGAAAACCAGGCAGTCGTGCTGGCTAAGTTCCTCAGGTGACTGAGGAGCGCCAGCACGGTCAAGGTAAGCAGGCGCCGCGCAGAATATAAAGGGTAACGATGCAATTTTTCTGGCGATCAGTTGATCATTCAGTTGTGCCTCGATACGGATACTGACATCGACGCCTTCCAGGTGATGACTGACGTTGCGATCGGTACTGATCAGTTCAATATCTATATCGGGGAAAGACGCTTTGAAGGCCGGCATAAGTGGAGCGAGAACATATCGACCAAACGCGGCTGTCGTAGCGATACAGAGTGGCCCCTTCGGTTTGGTTGCGTTTGCAGCAGCTTGTGAGGCGAGTTCAATATCATCTGGAATGTGACGGACTTTATCGAAATACCGTTTACCATTTTCAGTTAAGGTCATGCTGCGAGTGGTGCGCGATAGCAGTCGTACGCCCAGGTGCGCTTCAAGACGAGAAAGACTCTGACTGACTGCTGCCGGACTCATACCTTTAGCGCGTGCCGCCGCGGCAATACTGCCGTTCTCTACCACACGGATAAATGTGCTAATCAGCCCTAAAATGTCCATAGTATCCTTAATAACGCATTCGTCACTTTTACTTAATAATGATTAAAGCATAACCGCTCTACAACACTCCTGATAAGCTTGTTAAGTTAGCCACAGTTTCGTCTACCTTTGTAAAACAGGATATTCCGATGACTGATGCTACTTCTAAAAAAAACCTGCGAAGCCGCCTTCCTGTGCGCACGGCACCCTACATATTTGCTCTTTATATGGCGATAATCATGGCATTCTTGATGAGTCTGGTCATCACTTTTGCCGAATTCGGAATGGGACCGCATTACATGGCAAATGTGATGAATGCTTACCAGGTCGCTATGCCAGCGGCTTTCTTCTGCATACTTGTTGTCCGACCTGTTGTTATCCGATTAGTAGGGTTGACCGTCCACGGTCATTGAAGCATTCAGCAAGCGTATAACATGCGACGGAATAAGGTTTGGCCCGCTTGCAAACCTTATTCCGCGCAAACCAGGCGATGCTCAGTTCATGAAAGAAATAACCAGATTTCATTTTTTAGTACGTTGTTGATCGTATTCAGTCAATCTGAAGGTTTAATCAGCATGCCCGCTAATAGTATAAGCGCAGCGTCTTGCCCCATTTAAAATATGCTCTGTCCGCTCTACTTTTGCGCCGAGTACTTCTCTGAACAACGTTAATTCAGCACGGCAAAAACCCTGACAGGCTGCAGCGGCAGCACAGATTGGGCAGTGATTTTCGATAAAAAGCAAGGTCCCATCCGCCAGCACTTCATAGTCCGCCATATAACCTTCCTGCGAACGTATTACTGCCAGACGCGCAACCCGTTCCCTGAGACTGGCCGGCTCCCCCAGCTCCCGTAGGTAATTCTCCCTGCTAGCCTGCTCGCGCAGGTCAATCAGACGGTCAATCGCCTCCTCGCCGAAGGCGTGACGCACTGTGTCCAGAAGCTGAACCGTTAGCGTGGAGTGCGTATCCGGAAAGCGGTTATGTCCCGCCTGAGTCAGCGTCCAGAACTGACTGGGACGACCAACCCCTTTGCACTGAGAGTAGGTTTCCACCAGACCTGCCGAAGCGAGTTTGGTAAGCTGCTGGCGCGCTGCCTCCGCTGTCATGCCCAGCATTTCCCCCGCATCCGCAGACTGCTGCGGCCCACGCGTTTTAAGCAGGTAAAGCAGGCGCTCGGGCGTCGCAGATGCTTTCTCAGCGCTATTTAACAAGCGATTGCTTGACAAATTAATTCACCTCTCTCAATAATCCAAGTGTTGGCTTGTTTTATTAATGTAACGGATCCTATTGCAGCCAGCAACGGGACATTTGACGCAACGCATGCCGGGAGGCTTATATGTCGTCAGTACAGGAAGGAAGCTGGAATGATTTACTGGGTGGTAGAAATCTGTTTTTCTCTATTGCGCTTTCAGGTGGAGTAGCGCTGCATGCAATCAATATTTACATTGCGACCACTGTACTCCCCTCTGTGGTTAACGAAATAGGTGGTCTTGAACTCTATTCATGGAATACGACGCTTTTTGTCGTAGCCTCCATTCTGGGTTCCGCACTGACCTCACGGCTGCTGGCCTTGATGGGAGCGCGCAAAGCCTATTTGGTCGCGGTTATGTTATTTATTTCAGGCAGCCTGGTCTGCGCGCTGGCGCAGACTATGCCTGTTATGCTGGCCGGTCGGGCGCTACAGGGCCTCGGCGGTGGTTTTATGTTTGCGCTCTGCTATGCCATGATTTATGCGATTTTTGACGAAAAGCTCTGGCCGCGCGCGATGGCGCTTATCTCCGGTATGTGGGGCGTCGCGACGCTGCTGGGTCCCGCAGCAGGCGGAATATTTGCGGAGATGAATGCCTGGCGCGCTGCGTTTGGCGTACTGGTGCCTGTCACGCTGCTCTATATGCTGCTGGTCTGGCTCGTCCTTCCCGCGCACAAGCGCGCAGCCGGCCTTCCTGCAAGCAAGCTTCCGCTGATGCAGCTGCTGCTGCTGGTCGCTGCGGTCATGTCTGTCAGCACAGGCGGCATGTCATCTGATGTAGCAATCAATGTGGCGGGAATCAGCGTTGCGGTTGTGCTGATCCTGTTGCTAATTCGCTGGGAATTTACCAGTGAAATTCGCCTGTTGCCGCGTGATGCGCTGCGGTTGAACTCGCCTTTGCTGGCGCTCTACATCACCATGGGGCTGCTGATTATTGGCATGACGAGTGAAACCTTCATCCCCTATTTTTTGCAAATCCTGCATGGGCAGACTCCCTTGATCTCGGGGTACCTGGCCGCGCTGATGGCCGCAGGCTGGACGGTATCAGAAATCTGGAGTTCCGGCTGGCAAGGACGAGGCATCAAACGTGCTATTTTTACTGGCCCAGTGTTGGTTTTGGCGGGCATGGTGGTACTGGCGCTCAGCACACCCCGCTCTGCCGGGGGAGACTGGATAGTGCTCTCCTTAATTGGTCTGGGCCTGACGTTGGTAGGGTTTGGCATCGGGCTGGGCTGGCCGCATTTATTGACGCGTATCCTCCAGGTCGCACCGGCTGAGGATCAGGATACAGCAGCGACTTCAATCACCACGGTTCAGCTATTTGCCACTGCGCTGGGCTCAGCGATTGCGGGTATGCTGGCGAATGCAGGTGGATTATCCATGCCCGGCGGGCGGGAGGGTGCATCATCCGCCGCATGGTTGCTTTTTGCAGTGATGGCTGCTGCGCCGTTGCTCTCTTTGCTGAGTGCAAAAAAGGTTATATCAGCATTCAATAAAAAGAGTGTCAGTTAAACTGGCTTGTAGCTCTGTAACTCTGTAGCGCTACAGAGCTGCACTTATCTGACAGTGTCAGACAAGAAACATAAAACTTTTTCCGTTCCTCACTCATACCAGACCGTATGAGCAAGCCCCAGCGCAGCTTAAACGTCCGCTCATCAATCAGAAGGCACACAAAATATTCACCTAACAAACGTTAGATAGATGTTGACGTCCACCAAATCATCCGCTAGCTTTTACCTACCATGCGTTAGTTAGATAGCGCATCCACCAACCTTCAGGATTTACCATGACGACTAAACTTCAGCTTTTTACTTCGCCTTCTGCCTTCCCCAATCCACAGCGTCTGCGTCTGTTCATGCACGAAAAAGGCATCGCTGATCACTTTGCCGAGACCATTTATGACATGTCCCCTGTAGGCGAACAGCGTGGCTGGCGTCATTTGAATATGAACCCGTGGGGCGAAACGCCCACCCTTGAACTGGCTGACGGTAGTTACATTTCCGAAACGGCTGCTATCGTTCGTTATCTCGACCAGACGTATCCCGGCCGCAAGATCATGGGAGAGACCGCACTGGAACAGGGTCTGGACAACATGTGGGATAACCGGGTGTGGGTGCACATCCTGTACCGCATCGTCACAGCGTTCCACGTGCTGCATACCGGCCTCGGCTTCAAGTTAGAACTGACCAAAAATGAGGCCTGGGGCGAACACTGCCGTAAAGAGGCGCTGGCTCACGCCGCGCTGGTCAATCGTCATCTGTCAGACGGCCGTGAATGGCTGCTTGGCGGCGACGCCCCGACCTTCTCGGACATTACGCTGGCAACCGCGATCGCCTTCTCGAAATTCCCGGTCAATGCCACGCCACTTGACGAGCGTTTTGAGTTCTTAGATGCGTACTGGCAGCGCTGGACAAAACGCCCAGCCTTTCAGGCGGCCTACGCCGATCGCAGCAGCGGCATTCCTGAGCTGGATTCGCCCGCCCAGTAACCGCTTCTCAACGGATATGCCAATAAGCAGTGCCTCGACAGGATAGCGAGAGAAAGTAAAAGCGATACCCGCCAGAAAAGCGCTAAAACGTAATGCTCGCCATCGATGCATACTGAGTAAATTCTCTGCAAGCAGGGCCGCGCTTTGCCCTGCGCTTTCCCTCCATTACACTGTGCCCATCGCGTATCACCTTTATGGATAAAAGAAATGATAATTGAAAAAGCGGATGAGCCGTTTCTGCACACTTTTTTCGGCGAGCCGGTAGAGACGATCGAGCCAGGCTCCGCACAGGCGGAATCAATACGTCAGGCGCTGCAAAGCGCGCGGGCGCAGCGAACTGTCGAAGTGGAGAGCGACTGGAAGCGTAACGCGCTGTTCCTGGCGCTGTTCGTCTTTCTCTATGCCGCGCTCGGCGCTTCGCTGACGCTGGATCTCTCGCGCACCACCGGTCATAAGAGCCTCGACTACGCGCTGCAGGCGGTGCCGGTGCTGCTCGCCTTCTCCGGCTTTTTTGTGTCGCTGCTGTTTCTGTTCGTTACCCGCAGCAGCGCCCGCCGGCAGCAAAACTGGGAGCGATCCATCGTGCTGCTGGAGAAGTATGCCGGCGGCAATCTCTATAAGCAGATAATGGATCTCGGCGCGCGCACCACGCACTACTCGTTTTCCGCGATTAACGTTGCGCTGGCGCTGTTTATCTGCGTAACCTGGGTGGTGATGTACAACTTCTTTACCTTCACCACCAGCGGCGTTATCGGTAGCGTAATTTCGCTGTTTATTACCACCATGACCTATGTGATTCTGGATATTCAATTGCTGAAGCCGCACAGGCTGGATCATGAAGTGCCGCTTGGGCTGGAGAAAGAGGAAGAGCGGGACGATAAATAAGCGAAAGCAGCACGTCGACAATGCGACGTGCTGCTTTAAGTAACAGAGTGCTGGCTTTTAACAGCGATCAGCGGCTCGGATGATTCACCTCGATCGGACGCAGGTCGAACAGCAGCACTTCGGCATTATCGCCCTCGCTAAAGGTCAGGCTTGCCTCGTTACGCACGCGCGCGCCGTCGCCTGCATTGAAACGCATGCCGTTCACCGTCACGCTGCCGCGCGCAACGTGGATATAGGCGTAGCGCGTCTCGTCCAGCGGGAAAGTCTGCTGCTCATCGCCATTGAAGAGGCCGGCGTAAAGGCGCATATCCTGACGCACCGACAAAGCATTGTCCTCACCTTCGGGCGAAACGATCAGGCGCAGCTGACCGCGCTTTTCGCTTTCCGGCACCGAAATCTGCTGATAACCGGGCGGCGTTCCTTTTTCAGCCGGCACAATCCAGATCTGCAGAAAGTGCACGCCTTCGCTTTTCGAATGGTTGAACTCGCTGTGGGTCACGCCGCTGCCCGCGCTCATCAGCTGCACGTCGCCCGGGACGATAACCGAACCGGTGCCCATGGAATCTTTATGCTCCAGCGCCCCTTCCAGCACGTAAGAGAGGATCTCCATATTGGAGTGCGGATGCGCGCCGAAACCGCGAGAAGCCGCAACCCGATCGTCGTTGATCACCAGCAGGTCGGAAAAGCCGCTCTGTTTCGGATCCCAGTAGTTCGCAAATGAAAAGGTGTGGCGTGAGTTCAACCAGCCGTGGTCGCCATGGCCGCGTTGCTCTGACAGTCGTTGCTCAATCATGGTCTGCTCCTGTGTTGTAAGGGGGAAGCGCCTGTGCCCTTCCGATGGAACAGACAATACCGTAAACTAAAATTCTTAAAAACAGGCTAAGATGGCAATCACTGTCACAAATAAGTGGACAATATGCAGACTGAAGATCTTCGTATTTACGTTGCCGTGATCCATGCGGGCAATTTCACCGCCGCGGCGGAACAGCTGATGCTCTCCAAACAGTACGTCAGCCGCCGTATGGCCGCGCTGGAGGCATCGCTTGGTTCGCAGCTGCTGATCCGCAATACGCGTAAGCTTTCGGTGACCGAAGCGGGCATGCTTTTTCTCACGCATGCGCAGCGCATTCTCGACGATATCCATGAAGCGGAGCAGGCGATGTCGACCCGACGCCAGGAGCTGCACGGCACGTTCCGCATCAGCATGCCGATGTCGTTCGGCATGAGCCACCTCTCGCCGCTTATCGCGCAGTTTCTGGCGCAGCATCCCGCGCTGCAGTTTCACATTGAGCTGGCCGATCGCTACGTCGATATGATCGGCGAAGGGTTCGATATGGCGATTCGCATCGGCGCGCTGGCGGATTCGACCCTGATTGCGCGTCGTCTCGGCGGGCAGCGGCGTCTGATCTGCGCCAGCCCCGCTTACCTCGCGCGCGCGGGCACGCCCGCTACGCCGGACGACCTCGCTCAGCACGCCTGCCTGCGCTATGGCCGAGAAGCCCTGAGCGGCTGGGAACTCCAGCAGGCGGGCAAAAGCAAGAGCGTGACGGTGCAGGGCCCGATGCTGAGCAATAACGGCGAGGTGCTGCGCGATGCGGCGATCGCCGGGCTGGGACTAGTGCTGCTGCCGGGATTTATCGTCGAGCCGGCGCTAAAGCGCGGCGAACTGGTGAGCGTTCTGGAGGCATATCAGCCCGCGCCGCTCTGCCTGAATGCGGTTTATCCGCAGCATCGCCAGCGCAGCGAGGTGAACCGCGTGCTGCTGAACTTTTTGCAGGAGCAGCTGGGAAATAAGGCGGGCTGAGCAGCCCGCCTGAGATTACAGCGATACGTAAAGATGCAACACGCGCACCAGCTGGGTCACGAAACCATATTCGTTATCGTACCAGGAGACGGTTTTCACCAGCTGCAGGTCGCCCGCTTCACTGATCTCCGTCTGGGTCGCGTCAAATATTGAGCCGTAAGGCACACCGATCACGTCGGTAGAGACGATCTGATCTTCCGTATATTTGAAAGATTCATTGTTCTCGCAGGCGCGCTTGAGCGCTGCGTTGATCTCGTCGACCGTGACCTTTTTATCCAGAATCGACACCAACTCAGTGACCGAACCGGTTTTGGTCGGCACGCGCTGCGCATGCCCCTTCAGCTTGCCGGTCAACGCCGGGATCACCAGCCCGATCGCCTTCGCCGCGCCGGTGGTGTGCGGGATAATATTTTCCGCTGCGGCGCGCGAGGAGCGGAAATCTTTGCCGCGCGGCCCATCCACCAGCGCCTGAGTGCCGGTGTAGGCGTGAATAGTGGTCATGGTGCCGACCTTGATGCCGAAATTGTCGTGCAGGGCTTTCGCCATCGGCGCCAGGCAGTTCGTGGTGCAGGAGGCGACGGAGATGATTTTGTCTTCGGCGCTGATAGTGTCGTGGTTGACGTTATAGACGATGGTTTTCATCTCGCCGGCTGGCGCGGAGATCAGCACCTTGCCCGCGCCCGCGTCCAGGTGCGCCTGCGCTTTTTCCGCCGAGGTGTAGAAGCCGGTGCATTCGATAACCACGTCAACGCCCAGCGATCCCCACGGAATGTTTTTCGCCTCTTTCTCGGCGAAAACGGTAATTTTCTTACCGTTAACCAGCAGCGCGTTGCCGTCCACGCTGACGTCGCCGTGGAATGCGCCGTAGTTGGAGTCATATTTCAACAGGTAGGCGAGCATCTCGGGCGAGGTGAGATCGTTGATCGCCACCACCTCCACCGCTTCCTGCTGTTCGAGAATACGTCTTAAAACCAGACGGCCAATACGTCCAAAACCGTTGATGCCAATCTTCTTCATGGTGATCTCCCAATGCCGGTAACACGGCGTGTTGAGGGTAAATAGCGGGTGAGTCTGCGCATCAAACCATTACTGCATAACACCATTACACTGCGGTGAAGCAGGAGAGTATAGCCTGAGCGGGATAGCGGGATTTGTCAGCAAGAGGCGCGAAGAGAAAGACGACAGGCAGAAAAAAACCGCCGCTGGCGGTTTAATCCTTGAAACGTTTACGTCTGAACATGGCGTTCTGTTTACTGCGGTTCACCTTTCGTCTGGCGTAGGCCATGATGGTGGTCCAGTCGGGATCGGCGGTGTTTTTCATATAGTAGCTTAAGGCATTCGCCAGCTCGCTCCAGGTTTGCACCTGCTGCTGCGCGTCGCTGGTCAGCGCAGTTTTAAGCATATCGATAAGCCCGTCGACCCTCTTTTTTACATCCGGTAATTTTTCGCCTGTCTGGTACCCTGCTGCAATGCGTCTTAATTCAAGCGCATAATGATCGACATCGACCTCTGTTATATACAAACCTACCTCTGCTCTTCTTGGTCTGGTCCATAAGCATAGCGGCTCCAGACGTATGCGTTAGGCAAAAACGGCAGAAAACTTCCTGCCGTTTTGCTGACGCGCAGTCGCAGCTCTAGAGCGTACGGAAGACGGCGACCATGTGGCGCAGCTGGCTGGCGCGCTCCGCCAGATCGTCCGCAGAAACCGCCGACTGCTCCACCAGCACCGCATTCTGCTGGGTCACCTGATCCATCTGATTAACCGCGATATTGACCTGCGAAACGCCGCTGCTTTGCTCTGCCGAAGAAGAAGAGATATCGCGGATCAGCTGCGAGGTCTGCTCAATGGCGCTCAGGCTCTGCTTCACTTTTTCGCCCGCGCTTTGCGCCATGTTCATTCCTTCCTGCGCCTGGCCGACCGACTGCTCAATCAGGCTTTTGATCTCCTTCGCGGCGCTGGCCGAACGCTGCGCCAGCGCGCGCACCTCCGTGGCGACCACCGCGAAGCCTTTGCCCGACTCGCCGGCGCGGGCGGCCTCTACCGCGGCGTTGAGCGCCAGGATATTGGTCTGGAAGGCGATGCTGTCGATGACTGATGTAATCTCCTCAATCTGGCCTGAGCTGCCGCGGATCTTTCGCATCGACTCCATTACCGAATCCATCGCCTCGCCGCTCATCAAAGCCGCCTGGGTGGCGGAAACCGCTTTATCCGACGCAAAGCGGGTATTGTCGGCGTTCTGCTGAATAATCGAGGCCAGCTGCTCCATGCTGGCGGCGGTTTGCGCCAGCGAGGCGGCCTGCTCTTCCGTGCGGGAAGAGAGATCGCCGTTGCCCTGGGCTATCTCTTCGGAAGAGGTCGCGATAGTGGCGGCATGGTTTTTGATATCGGAAACCAGACGGGCAAGGTGCTGCTGCATCTTCATCAGTGCGTGCAGCAGCTCAGCCATTTCATTGCTGCCACCGATGTGCAGCGTCGAGGTGAGATCGCCTGCCGCGACCTGGCTGGCGAGGCGAACGGCGTCCTGCAGCGGACGCGTAACCGAACGGCTGATCATCAGCGCCATGAAAATCGCCACCAGCGCGACCGCCAGCAGACCGGCCAGCAGCATAAATTGCGCATGACGGCGCGTATCGATCTGCTTTTGCAGCATCTGCGTCAGGCGGTCGCTGTTCTGCTCGCCGAGCGCGCTGAACTGGTTGATGGCGTGGGTAAAGGTCTGGACATATTCGACCGGCGCGACGCCGGCGCTTCTGCTGACAAAAATGCGCTCGGCCAACTGCAGCGCGCCGAGCGCCTGGCGCTCCGCCTCCTGCGCGGCGGCGCTGAAATCCGCGGCCAGCGCCGGTTCGATAGCGTAGACCTTCTCCAGGTTGCCGTTAAACTGATCCAGCGCCGTTTTCCCCGTCTCTACCTGAAAAGACATGCGGCTGTAATCGCTTTCAGAAATGGCGCCAGATCCAAGCAGCGAGGCGCCGGCAGCCCGGATCTGCCCCAGCGTCTCGGTGAGCTGTGGCAGTCGGTTAAAAATGCTGGTAATCAGCTGGTAGGTATTCAAATCACTGTCAAGCGACATGCCGTAATAGTCCAGCACGTCAAGATTGGCGCTCAGCATAATCTGGATAAGCTGCGCATGTGCGGTCAGGCTGTCAGCGAAAGAGAGCGCGCCGCCGTTGATATCGCTCTGTAGCTGCATCCACGCTTGCCCCAACTTATCGAGACGCTGTAACGGTTGCGCATTGGCGTCCTGCTGTCGCAGCTCGGACTGAATCGTATCAGACAGGCTGTTAATTTCGGCCACCAGCGCCATACGCGGCGGGTTATCAGGCTTCTTCAGCGCAATAGCAATAGCGGTTTCTGCGCGATGACGCTGCAGCAGGTTCAGTAGCTTCAACATATGTTTTTCCACCGGGACGCCGCTCAGCTCACGCTGCTTGGCGTCGATAAGCTTGTTTCCGCTCTGAATAAAAAGCGTTGTCGGTAAAACAAACAAAATCAGGCCGAATAAGCCGAGGATAAGAAATTTTGCGGGCAGGTTAATTTTATCAAGCAGGTTTTTCATCATTTTCCATCCTGGTAAGTCTGACTGGTGGTATTGGCAATAAGTGTAAAAAATAAGCCGGGCTAATTTTTCAACAAATAGTCAGGGTTGCGCCGCTAATACTCTGCGACACCTTTTTTTAAAAACGCACGGCAAAAATACGTAACGGAAATGGAGTATAGGTTGCTAACGGTGATTTACCACTGAGTGTACAGACGATATTTACTGCATGATAAAATTAAGCCAAACTCATTGAAAACCTTGAAATACATAGACTTAAAAAAAATACATTACTGATTATCCCCATCAAGGTAAGCCATGCTGGAGGATAAGGTTTTATTACTATCTAAAGCTAAAGTTTACCGCACGCATGCCGATATTCCAGCGTCAGCATTTATTTTTAGCTTAGGCTGGCAGGAAAAATAAGCGTTACAGAAGCACAGTCGCTGTACTGAATAGATAAATATTCCGCATTGCTATTCGTATTGATTGATTTTTCTATGAGCTGCCATTTATATATTAGAGAGGGTGGTCAATTGAGAGTGAGGTTTTTCTTACCGGGGTAATAACGGAAAAAAGAGACCGGCGCTTTTGTCTGGAGAGATCCTCGTTTACCCGCCAGAGCTGCATCAGGACAGATTACGGGCTCAGTTTGCTGCGCGCGAGCCATGCCTTCCAGCGATTTTCCACCAGATGGTAACGATAGCCTCGGAAACTGTCTCGTCTGAGCCAGCGCTCCTCAAAAAACTCATCGCTGCGGATCCAGTGCTCAAACAGCTGGCGTTCAACCTCTTCGTTCATTGTCACCTCATCTTGCTTGCTGTTTCTCGCTTCGGTTACATCAAGTATAGACGACTGAAATGTCCCGCTGCGCTGCTGGCGCGCCAGCCGCCGCAATAGTGTGGGGCACAATGCCTTTCCACGCTGCCTGCCTGACAACTGTGCCAGAGATTAATGCTGACTTAAGCGCAATCTGCCGGGAATAACAGCGATTACTTTGTGATTCCCTTCACGAATTAGCATTTTCAGAAAACCTATACAGCTGACCGTTAATTGTACAAAAGTGCTATTTAATTTTTTTAATATGAACAGATTAGATGCTCTATATTTTACCTGACTATTAATCCTTTCCAGGAATTAAATATTATCTCCGCCGAGCATGATTGAAATATTACGCTTCTGATTTCATAGTTTATTCGTCTATGGATGTTTTCCTGTAAGCGAGGTGACGATATGCTTCAACGACGCGGGGGTCCGGGTAACTTTGCCGACAACCCGGAAAGGGCGCGCGGCGCGGTGCGAAAAGGCGGTCAGCTAAGCGGCGGGAATGTTACAAACAGTCGTGAACGTGCGCTTGAAGCGGGGCGAACGGGTGGCAAAATTAGCCGTCGACCGTCATCAGAAAAAACCGCGCAATAATCAGTCGAGATTTGCTTAATATAACAGACAATTCTTTTTTTTCTTCTTCTGACTTTAATTGAACGCTTTTATTAATAGCTGAATCTGATGCCATACCAGGGAATTTTATTGTCATCACTAAAATCGGGCATGGTTTACCGCCAGCCGAACGCGTTGGCGGCAAACCACATCTCCGGCAGATACGCCGCGCAGGACGTTTCGGCCTGCGCCCTGCTCTTTTACTCCTGCGGATCGTTGCTGAATCGCCCCACCAGCGAGGCTGCGCCGAGCGCGTGGCCTTTAAGCTGCTTCACCAGCTCTTCATGCGTCAGACCAGGCTTAAGCTGTTCAGGCGGCAAATCAGTAGCGATGACGACAAAGTTATAGTGATGCATGCCGCTGCCGACCGGCGGGCATGGCCCATACCAGGCGTTGGTGCCAGGAGAATTTTTGCCGCCGGTATAGCCTTTGCCTTTGGTGAGATCGCCCTGGGCGAAGGCGGTAGTAGTGGCAGGAATGTTGTAAGCCACCATATGTGTGACGCCGAGGCCTTTGGCCCCGACAGGATCGGTGACCAGCAATGCAAAGCTTTTTGTGTCCTGCGGCGCGTTCGACCAGCTCAGCGCAGGCGAGACGTTGTCGCCGGTACAGGCGGGGCTGCTTTTATTATTTCCGGCAAAAGATTTTGGTAAAAAGGCGTTGTCCGTAAAATCCTGCGATTGCAGCGTAAAAAGCGGCGCGGCGGCGAAACTCGCCGCCGGCAGTGCCGCCAGCAGAAAGGCGCTTGCTAATCTCATGAATTCTGTCTCCGTTTGGATGGCTGAAGCCTAAGTATGGAAGGCGCAGCGGGAACAGGCATAAAAATGAGAACACAACATTAAGCAAAACCTGAGGCATTTTTTCACCGCGCAGCGCTTAGCGCCAGGGTCTACGCTTAGGCATTCCCTGCTAACACGGTGATTTCAATCTTATATGTCCGCTAAGGCTGCTGCGCTTTCACGCTTTTCTCCCGCGACTCAAGGCTGGTTCCAGCTCTCCTTCGCCGCGCCCACGCCGGTGCAGTCGGCGGCCTGGGATGCCATCGCCAGCGGCAAACATGCGCTGGTGATCGCGCCGACCGGATCGGGTAAAACCCTCGCGGCGTTTTTGCATGCTATTGACGCGCTGTTTCGCGAGCGCGAAGCGCAGGAGACGCCGGAGAAAGCCACGCGCACGCGCATTCTCTATATCTCGCCGGTTAAGGCGCTGGCGGCGGACGTGCAGCGCAATCTGCAGCTGCCGCTGGAGGGCGTTTACCAGCAGCGTCACGCGCGCGGCGAAAAGGCGATTACGCTGACGGTGGGCATGCGTTCAGGCGATACCCCAGCTAATGAACGGGCTAAGCTTCAGCGCACACCGCCCGATATCCTGATCACCACGCCGGAATCGCTGTTTTTGATGCTGACGTCGCGCGCCCGCGAAGCGCTGCGCGGCGTTACAACGCTGATTCTGGATGAGGTACACGCGGTGGCAGGCGGCAAACGCGGCGCGCAGCTGGCGCTGAGCCTGGAGAGGCTGGATGCGTTGCTGCCCCAGCCGGCCCAGCGCATTGGTCTCTCGGCCACGGTGCGGCCGGTGGAGCGCATCGCGCAGTTTCTCGGCGGCGCGCAGGAAACCCTCATCGTTAACCCGCCCGCTTCGCGCGCGCTGGAGATGCGCATCGCCGTACCGGTCGAAGATATGACCGATATACCAGCACGCCCCGATAGCAGCGGCGCGCCCGACGGCAGCAGCGCATCTGGCTCAATCTGGCCCCATATCGAACAGCGCATCCTTGAGCTGGTGCTGGCGCGCCGCGCCACCATCGTGTTCGCCAACTCTCGCGGGCTGGCGGAGAAGCTGACGGCGCGGCTTAACGAACGCTACGCCGCCAGCCTCGGCGATGCAGAGGCGCGGGTGAAGCCCGCCCACGCCTGGGACTCTTTTAACGGCGGCACGGAGAAACGCAGCGAGGGCGCGTCAGCCACCATCGCCCGCTCGCATCACGGCTCGGTTTCGAAAGAGCAGCGACGTGAAATCGAAGACGCCCTCAAAGCGGGTGAACTGCGCTGCGTCGTCGCCACCTCAAGTCTGGAACTGGGTATCGATATGGGAACGGTCGATCTGGTGGTCCAGGTCGGCGCGCCGCCGTCGGTCGCCAGTGCGCTACAGCGCGTCGGCCGTGCCAGCCATCAGGTCGGCGGCATCTCCAGCGGCATCGTTTTTCCGCGCACGCGGCGCGATCTGCTCGACGCCGCTGTGATTGTGCAGTGTATGCTGAGCGGCGAACTGGAGCCGGTTGCGCCGCCGCAAAATCCGCTCGACGTGCTGGCGCAGCAGACGGTCGCCGCCGTGGCGATGGATACCCTTTCGGTGGAGGCGTGGTTCACCGTCGTGCGTCGCGCCGATCCTTTTCGCACTCTGCCGCGCAGTTTGTTTGACGCCACGCTGGATATGCTCGCAGGCAAATATCCCTCCGACGAGTTCGCCCAGTTTCGTCCGCGCCTGATATGGGATCGCGAGGCGAATCTGCTGACGCCTCGTCCCGGCGCGCAACACCTCGCCGTCACCAGCGGCGGCACTATTCCCGATCGCGGCGCCTTCAGCGTGATGCTGCCCGAAGGCGAAGAGCAGGCGGGATCGCGCCGGGTCGGCGAGCTGGATGAAGAGATGGTGTACGAATCCCGAGTAAACGACATTATCACGCTCGGCGCCACCTCCTGGCGCATTCAGCAGATCACCCACGATCAGGTGGTAGTGGTGCCCGCGCCCGGCCGCTCGGCGCGTCTTCCCTTCTGGCGTGGCGACGGGCTGGGAAGATCGGCGCTGCTAGGCGAAAGCATTGGCCGCTTTTTACGCCAGCTGGACTGGGCGCAACAGTCCGGCGAGGTCAGCCAGATACCGGGACTCGACGCCAGCGCGCAGCATAATCTTCAGGCGCTGATAGCGGAGCAGCGCGAGGCGACAGGTCTGCTGCCGACCGACACCACGCTGCTGATCGAGCGCTGCCGCGATGAGACCGGTGACTGGCGCGTTATTCTCCATTCGCCGTGGGGCCAGCGCGTACACGCGCCCTGGGCGCTGGCGGTCGCGGCGCGTATACGCCGCAGGATGGGTCTGGATCCCTCTGTCGTGGCGAGCGATGACGGCATTGTCGCGCGCTTTCCTGATATGGAAGGACGCGTGCCGGGCGCCGAGCTGTTTCAGTTCGACGCCGATGCCCTGCCGCGCGAGGTCGCCGAAGCCATCGGTCATTCGGCGCTGTTTGCCGCACGTTTTCGCGAATGCGCGGCGCGCGCTCTCCTGCTGCCGCGCCGCAATCCTGGCAAGCGCTCGCCGCTCTGGCAGCAGCGTCTGCGCGCCGGAGAGCTGCTGGCGATAGCGCGCGACTATCCCGACTTTCCCATTCTGATCGAGACGGCGCGCGAGTGTCTGCAGGATGTGTACGATCTGCCTGCGCTGCATGAGTTGATGGCGCGCATTCAAAACGGCAGCGTGCAGTTTGCCGAGGTGACGACCGAAGCGCCGTCGCCTTTCGCCGCGCCCTTGCTGTTCGGTTACGTGGCAGAGTTTATCTACGCCACCGATGCGCCGCTGGCGGAACGGCGCGCCTCGCTGCTGGCGCTCGACAGCGGCCTGCTGAGCGAGCTGCTTGGCCAGGCCGATATGCGCGAACTGCTGGATGCCGGGGTGACGGCCCAGGTAGCGCAAGAGTTGCAGCGCCTCGCCGCGCGCTACAGGGTGAGCGAAAAAGAGGGCGTTGCCGATCTGCTGCGCGAGTTGGGCCCGCTGAGCGCAGCGGCGCTGGCCGCCCGCTTCGATGGCGACGCACCCGAGCGCGCCATCGCTGAGCTGGTGGAGGCACATCGCGCCATCGACGTCACCATTGCTGGCGAACGGCGCTGGGCGGCGATTGAAGACGCCGCGCGCCTGCGCGATGCGCTGGGGGTAACGCTGCCGCCAGATATTCCCGTTGCCTTTTTACAGCCGGCCGCCGATCCGCTGCGCGATCTGTTCAGCCGCTACGCGCGCACCCATACGCCATTTACCACTGGCGAGCTGGCGCGTCATTTCGGGCTGGGCCCGGCGGTGGTTAGCGAAACGCTGGAGCGCATGCGCGGCCAGGGCAAACTGCTCAAGGGCGATTTTGGTCTGCCCGAAGAAGAGCTGGCCGGGTGGCGCGAACAGTGGGTGGCCGAAGAGGTTTTCAGGCGCCTGCGCATTCGCTCTTTGCAGGCCGCGCGCGAGGCAACGCGTCCGGTGCCGTCGGAAGCCTGGGTATCGCTACTGCTGGAGCGGCAGGGATTAACCGGCGAGGCGCCGCATTCGCCTGTCGCGCAGGGACGTTACGAAGGGGTAAACGGCGTGGCGCGCGTGGTTGAACAGCTTGCCGGACTGGCGCTGCCTGCGTCGATCTGGCAGTCGCAAATCCTGCCGTCGCGCGTGCATGACTATCAGCCCGCGATGCTGGACGAGCTGCTGTCGGCGGGCGACGTTATCTGGGCAGGCGAGCGTTCGCTGGGTCATAACGACGGTCTGGTTTCGCTGCACCTGCGCGAGTTCGCGACAGAAACGCTGCTGCCGCTGCCACAGAGCAATGACGCGCTGCGTCTGACGCCGCTGCACGACGCTATTCTGGCGCGGCTGGATGACGGCGGCGCATGGTTCTCGCACCAGATCGCCGCCGCGGTCGCCGCTGAGCAGCCCGTCGATGAGGCGCAGATCCAGAGCGCGCTGTGGGAGCTGGCGTGGGCAGGCTATGTCACCTCTGATACCTGGGCGGCGCTGCGCCAGCTGACCGGCATGGCGAACAGCGCGCGGGCGAAACCGACCCGTTCGCTGCGCACGCGACGCGGCCGTATTAGCCTGCCGCCAGGACGTCCTGCCACGCCCGCTCTGCCCGGACGCTGGTCGCGCCTTTATCGCTCGGTCGCGCCCCCGGCCCAGCTGGCGCTGGCGATTGCCGAGAATATGCTGGACCGCTGGGGCGTGGTGACGCGCGGTGCGGCGATTGCGGAGCAGGTACCGGGCGGATTCCCGGCGCTGCAGCCGGTGATGCGCGGGCTGGAGGATGCCGGACGCGTGCTGCGCGGTCGCTTCGTCGCGGGGCTGGGCGGCGCGCAGTTTGCGGAGAACGCCACTATCGAGCGCCTGCGCATTATCGCTGAACGTGCCGCGCGCGATCCGCTGGCGGTGGCGCTTTCCGCCGTCGATCCCGCCTCTCCCTTTGGCGTAACGCTGCGCTGGCCCGCGCATAGCGCCGCTTTGCGTCCGGTTCGCCGCAGCGGCGCGCTGGTGGTGATCTGTCACGGTCAGCTGGCGCTCTACCTGGCGCAGGGCGGCAAAGAACTCCTGAGCTATGGCGAAGAGAGCTGGCACGCCGCCGCGATCGCGGCACTGGCCCTCGCGCTGCGGCGAGAGAGAGCGTCTGGCTTTACGCTGGAAACGATCGACGGCAAACCCGCAGGGCAGTCGCCGCTAATCGACGCGCTGCGCCGCGCTGGCTTTTCACGCGAGCCGAAAGGGTATGGCTGGTATGGGTAAGGGACCAGCATCAGAGGTGAGCCAGGCGACTGGCTTACTCTCTTTTTACGCGCTGGGTGCTGGGAATTCATTCAAAATGATGATTAATTCAATTAAACTTTATGTAAGCATCAGATTTTGACGTTACATTAATTCTTATTTTCAGACAAAGGTTAAATTCAGCAGTTCATATTTATAAATCTGCTCTGCCTGCTGGGTTGTATCTTAATAAGAAACATTAAATTAAACGCTTTTTTAAGCGTTCGAATATCTGATAGTGACGTCAGCCAGCGAACAAAATTAATTCGACTGGCTGACGTTTTCCCCAGTGCTGCTTTTTTTGCTAACCAAGCTCGTGGTCAGTTTTTTCGTTGCTACGAAGCGCACTATAAACGCTATCTTTTCATTTCAAAACTGTACTAAGGTCGCATCCCTGGCTGTACTTTGGTACAGGGCACTACACAACATGGACATTTCATCAAGGAGGAAATATGTTCTCTTATTTAGCGGATGATCCATCAACTCTGAAAACTCTCCAGGATTATATAGACAGGAGAATGGTTTCGCCCGAAGTGCAGCAATATGCTTATCTGGTAATTAGTAAAAGCAATCCGTTTAAAACGCTACTTATTTCTAACTATCCTGATGAATGGATTAAAATTTATCAGGATAATCACTTTCAGTTTATCGATCCCGTCGTTTTAAAAGCGTTTAAACAATCCTCGCCTTTTGCCTGGGGCGAGAACATCGCTTTACTCACCGGCAAAATATTCACAATGTTGCGCCGCTATAATATTCTTAACGGCTTCACTTTTGTGCTGCACGATCATCACAATAATCTTGCGCTGCTTTCGGTTATCACTCAAAGCGACGACTCTTATGCGGCCGAATCGCTTCTCTGGTACGAAAGACAACTTATGCAGATGCGGCTAATTGAATTCAATGCGCAAATGTACAGGCTGGTTGATATGGCGGCTGTAGGGACGCAGGCTATCCGCCCGGACGCAACCAAGGCAATATTTACGCAGCGCGAACATGAGGTGCTTTACTGGGCAAGCATGGGAAAGACCTATCCGGAGATCGCCGCTATCCTTGTTATTTCCGTCAGTACGGTAAAATTTCATATGGGCAATATCGTCAATAAACTTCAGGTAGCCAACGCGCGCCAGGCCATCAGGCGCTGCGCTGCGATGAACCTTATTAGCTCGCCAGCCAGGACGGAAAGTTAGCGTAGGATGCTGGCGCAACCTGAGCCAATTCGCCTGCACGCCAGGCTTAACCGCCGATCACGGTCTACACTCCCCTATTGTCTTGTTGTAGGAACTAAGGGAGAAAAGCATGTCGAAGAAAGCACTTATCGCCGGGATCAGCGGCGTGATCGGCACCGCGACAGCGGAGCGCCTGCTGGCGGATGGCTGGGAAGTTTATGGGCTGTCGCGCGGACGCACGCCGGTGCCGCAGGGCTGCCATGCCCTTACCGCCGATTTGACCTCGCCGGATTCGGTAAAAGACGCGCTGAAAGATCTCCAGCCCGACGCGCTTTTCTTCAGCGTCTGGGCGCGCCAGGAAACGGAAAAAGAGAACATTCGCGTTAACGGCGCCATGGTGCGCAACGTAATAGAGGCGCTGGGCGACCGTCTTAACGGCAGCCATGTCGCGCTGGTGACCGGCCTTAAGCACTATCTCGGCCCGTTCGACGCTTACGGCAAAGGCGCGGTGCCGATGACGCCGTTTCGTGAAGAGCAGGGACGCCAGCCGGTCGATAACTTCTATTACGCGCAGGAAGATGAACTGTTTGCCGGCGCGGAGAAATATGGCTATCGCTGGAGCGTGCATCGCCCGCATACCGTGATCGGTTTTGCGCTGGGAAACGCGATGAATATGGGACAGACGCTGGCGGTCTACGCCTCGCTGTGCAAATTCCATAACCTGCCGTTTATCTTTCCCGGCTCGGCGGCGCAGTGGCACGGCGTAACCGACATGAGCAGCGCGACGCTGGTGGCGGAGCAGCTGGAATGGGCGACCAGCGCGCCGGGCGCGCAAAACGAAGATTTCAACACCGTAAACGGCGACGTTTTCCGCTGGAAATGGATGTGGGGCGAGATTGCCAGTTACTTTGGCATTGAGGCGCAGCCGATGCCGGATGAAACCCAGCCGCTGGAACAGCGTATGACAGACGCCGAGGCGCAGTGGAAGGCAGTGGCGCAGCACTACCAGCTACGCGAGGCGGATATTAACCGTCTGGTTTCCTGGTGGCACACCGATGCCGATCTGGGCCGTCCGATGGAGGTCTTCACCGATATGAGCAAGAGCCGCAAAGCGGGCTTTACCGGCTATCACAGTACGCGCGACGATCTCTTCGCGCTGTTTGACCGCCTGAAGCAGGAAAAGCTGATCCCGGCATAAAAAAAGTCCCGCCTGCGGGCGGGACTTCTGTTTTACTCTTCGTCCTGCGCCACGCGCACCACGGTTTTGCCGAAGTTTTTCCCCTCCAGCATGTCAAAAAACGCCGCCGGCGCATTCTGCAATCCGTCGATCATGTGCTCGCGATAGCGAATCTCACCCTGCTCTACCCAGGGCTCCATCGCCTCAAGGAACTCGCCATAGCGATGGCCGTAGTCGTCGAATATGATAAAGCCCTGCACCCGCAGGCGTTTCTTAAGAATATCGCCCATCAGCAGCGACAGGCGATCCGGGCCGTCCGGCAGCTTGGTTGCGCTGTAGCCGGAGACCAGCCCGCACACCGGAATACGCGCTTTGGTATTCAGCAGCGGCAATACCGCGTCGAATACCTTGCCGCCGACGTTTTCATAATAGATGTCGATGCCGTCCGGGCAGGCTTTTGCCAGCTGCGCCGCCAGGTCATCCTGATGGTGATCCAGACAGAGATCGAACCCCAGCACCTCGACCGCATGGCGACACTTCTCTTCGCCGCCGGCGATGCCGACGACGCGACAGCCTTTCTTCTTGCCGATCTGCCCTACCGTTGCGCCCACCGGCCCGGTCGCCGCAGCCACCACCAGAGTTTCGCCAGGCTGCGGTTCGCCGATATCCAGCAGGCCCATATAGGCGGTAAAGCCCGGCATACCCAGCACGCCCAGCGCCCAGGAAGGATTAGCGAGGTCGTTACCCAGCTTTTTCACCGCAGAGGCGGGAGCGACCGAATAAGCCTGCCAGCCGCCGCTCGACAACACCCAGTCGCCTGGCTGGAAATCGCCATGGCGCGATTCCACTACGCGGCTCACCGTGCCGCCAACCATAACGTCGCCCAGCTTCACCGGTTCGGCATAGGATTTTGCGTCGCTCATCCGGCCGCGCATATAGGGATCGAGCGACAGGTAGATGGTGCGCAGCAGCAGATCGCCCTCTTCCAGCGCGGGCAGCGGAATTTCGCCGAATTCGAAGTTCTCCTGAACCGGTTTACCGTGCGGGCGCGAGGCCAGTCTCCAGCCGTGATTTTGCGGTTTCGCCATCATTTCCTCCGTTGGTTAAAGCTTTAATGCTCCCATTGAGGCTAACAGAGGATGAGAAACTTGCCTGGCAGGAATGGCTTTACCTGGGTCAGAAAATAATGCTGCTTGAGCAAGCAACCGCTAATTTGTTGATTTTTATCAATTGTATTCCACAAGGAATGTGACGAAGACAGCAGAAACGCAGAGCAGTTAAGCGGGAAGGTAATGGGAATTTTGTTAAGCAAGGATGTGAAAATGACACAGCGTATGATTTTGAATGAGACCGCTTTTTTTGGCGCAGGCGCCATCCGTAACCTGCCTGATGAAGTCAGGCGGCGAGGCCTGGCGAAAGCGCTAATCGTTACCGATAAAGCGCTGGTTGCCGCTGGCGCGGTGAAGCGCGTCATCGACCTGATGGATGCGCATCAGCTTCACTGGGCGCTCTACGACGAGGTAGTGCCGAACCCCACCATCGCCGTGGTGCAGCGCGGCGTCGAGATATTTAAGCGCGCTGAGGCGGACTATCTTATCGCCATCGGCGGCGGTTCGCCGCAGGATACCAGCAAAGCGATCGGCATAATTATCAATAACCCTGAGTTTGCGGACGTGCGCAGCCTTGAGGGTTTTGCTCCGACGCGTAATCCCTGCGTCACGCTGATCGCGATCCCCACTACCGCAGGCACCGCAGCGGAAGTCACCATCAACTATGTCATTACCGACGAAGAAAAACGCCGTAAATTCGTCTGCATCGATCCACACGATATTCCAAAGGTGGCGATCATCGATGCGGAGATGATGGCCAGCATGCCGCCAGCGCTGAAAGCCGCAACCGGCATCGACGCGCTGACGCACGCCATTGAAGGCTATATTACACGCGGCGCCTGGAAGCTGACCGATATGTTGCATCTCAACGCCATTGAAATCATTAGCCAGTCGCTGCGCGATTCAGTGAAAGGCGATATGCAGGCAGTCGAGCAGATGGCGCTGGGTCAGTATGTCGCCGGTATGGGCTTTTCCAACGTCGGGCTTGGCCTGGTGCACGGTATGGCGCACCCGCTGGGCGCTTTTTATAACGTGCCGCACGGCGTCGCCAATGCGATCCTGCTGCCGAAGGTAATGGCGTGGAATGCAGACTACACCGGCGAGAAATATCGCGATATCGCGCGCGCGATGGGGGTAAAAGGCGTGGATACGCTGTCGCTGGCGCAGGCGCGTCAGGCGGCTGTCGATGCGGTAAAAGAGCTCTGCCGCGACGTGGGCATACCGGCTTCGCTGCGCGACGTCGGTTTGAATCCGGATGATGTGCCTGCGCTGGCTCAGGCTGCGTTGGACGATGTCTGCACTGGCGGCAATCCGCGCGAGGCCACGCTGGAAGATATCAAAGCGCTCTATCTGCAAAGTTAAGCCTCTGTGCCGCCTTTCGGGGCGGCATTCTCCTCTCTTTTCCCTGCTTCTGGCGCACCTCACAGTAATTCACGACATAACAGGCTTCAATTGCTTATTTAATAACCTGTTTGGAAGGCGTTTATTCAGAGACTACAAGCGGAGCCGTGCGACTGCTATTCTAGCCGCCTTGGCATGATGATTGACGAGGGGAAACCATGAAACGTATCGCCATTGAGATGGATGAAGTCATTATCGACTTGAACCACAAATTTAGCCCTGATGCCGCCTCTCATGAGGCTCAAACGGGTTCACTGGACTCAGCAAAACCACAACAGTCGCGCCCGGCGCTGTTTCAGGAGATTGAAGAACTAATCGGCGAGGAGAGTTTTTACGCCGGACTACCGGCATTGCCCGATGCGCAGCGCGTTATTGAGCGTCTGGCGCAGGAGTATGAAATTTTTATCACCACTGCGGCGGTAGAATTCCCGCGCTCGCTAACCGCAAAACTTGAATGGCTGAAAGCAAATTTTCCGTTTATCAGCCCGATGAATATCATTTGCTGCAGCAGCAAAGGCATTCTCAATGCAGACTATTTGATTGACGCCAACCCGCAGAACTTCGCACAGTTCACCGGCGAAGGCGTGTTGTTCACCACAGCACAGAATCAGCAGGAAACAAGCTATACGCGCGTAGATAGCTGGCGCGATATCGAACAGCGCTTTCTCTGAACCGAGCTGACTTCGCCACGCGCATTCGCGCGTGCAAGCCGCGCGCCTGAAGGACCTGGCGCGTTTTTCTCGGCGAATTTCAGCCTGAAATCGCTTGCGTCAGACGCCCTGTCAGTAATAAAGCAAATTCTTTAAAAAACACCGTGGCTTTTTACTTGATCTGGATCACGATTTTCCGCATAGTGCGCAACAAAACCACTATAACGATGCGGAGTATTGATGAGCCTCTATCAACATATGCTGGTGTTCTATGCGGTTATGGCTTCGATCGCCACGCTAATCACCTTTTTTATCGCAAAGGATAAGCTGACGATTCGCGCGCTAAGCGCCTTTCTGGTCGGTGCCACCTGGCCGATGAGCTTTCCCGTCGCCCTGATGTTCGCCCTGTTCTGATCCCGAATGCCCTGCAAGCCGCCTTGCGGCTTCATCCTGATTTTTCGACCTTTTCCTGCCGCCAGCTACACTTAGCAGTACGCCTCTGGTCACGCTGCTGACCAACGACGTTTGTTTGCTTACTTCATCTCATCACAAGGAGCGGATATGCGTTTTGTTGCCTTTGCCCTGTTTATTACTCTGCTTAGCGCCTGTCGGTCAGGCCCCATGGCGCCAGAAAAGCCCGTGCCTTCCGCTGAAACGCGACAGCAAACCTGCCAGCCAGGCACAACCGCCAGCCAGAATGACTGCGGCCATTTTCCTGAACCGGAATTTCATTAAGCAGGGAAAGCAAACGCGGCGTTGAGCCTGTGCTGAAGCATCGTTCAAGAAGAGGAATATCGCGTCAGTCAGCATTATGACTGACGCGAGAGGTGCTTACGAGCGAGGTTTGTCAGATTTGAGCTGATTCGCTTCGCCCAGCGTTGAGCCAAGCTCTGCGCCCGTGGTTGGGTTTAGGCTGGGATCGGAGGCGGTGCGGCTGGCCATATTAGCGAGATCGGTCGCCTGATCGGACGGCAGGGTTACTGACGCGCTGCCGTCGCCGCCGTCAACTGCCGGCGCCGGATCGGCCACGAACTCAAAGTTCTCGTCAGAGTTCCAGCTACCACGCATATCGCCTTCGCCTGCAGACATGTTGTAGTAGACGTTGGCGTACTGTTCAATCGGCGGCAATTTACCGGGCGGGAAATTATTGCGAATTGAGTAGAGCGCTTTTTCAAACGAGATCTGGTGAGCGACTTCACGCGTCATTAAAAAGCCCAGCGCATCTTTTACGCCGACATCGTCGGTCATGTTGATCAGACGCTCATACAGGATTTTTGCGCGCGCTTCGGCAGCGATGTTTGAACGCAGGTCAGCGGTCACTTCGCCGATGGTATCAACATAGGCCGCAGTCCATGGCACACCGGCAGAGTTAGTCAGCGGCGGCCCGCCGCCGTAAAGCAGCGAGGTCAAATGGCTGTCGTTACCGGCACCGGTAATATTGCGATAAATCTCGCCCTCTTCCTCGGTACCTTCAGCCAGCTGACCTTTCGCGCCTTTGTTCAGCATACCCACCAGCGAGCCAATGATTTCCAGGTGGCTCAGCTCTTCCGTCGCGATATCCATCAACATATCTTTACGGCCTGGATCATCATCGCCCAAACCCTGGGTGAAATAGCGACATGCCGCAGCGAGTTCGCCCTGCGGGCCACCAAACTGCTCAAGCAGCAAGTTAGCCAGTCCTGGATTGGGCTTTTCAACACGGACTGTATATTGCAGTTTCTTAACGTGTCTGAACATTGCTCATTCCTTTCAAGTTGGATTGTCGGCCCTCTGAGACGAGGGCCTGGCTGCGGCGTTATTATTTTTTCGCTTCAACGCCTTCAGCTGCATCACGCGTCATGAACTGTTGAGTTACGTCCGGCAGATGCGTCAGACACCATTCCGCCATCGCAATCTCTTGCTCACGAATTTGTTCGAAAATACGCACGCCTTCGTGGTCGCCCACCAGCTCCGCCGCAGCGATTAGCGAGGTGTAGTTAGCGATTTCGAACTGCTCGAAGACGTAACCGCTGATCGCACCTTTCACCACTTCGTCGTCGGCCAGCATGCCGCCCATCGCCTGCCCCATCGCGGAGAGTTTGCCCAGCGCGTCTTTAAAAGCGGAATGCGAAGTGTCGTTACGGTCGATAACGGACTGTAATAAAGTCTGCTGCTGGCGCGTTTCTTCAATATGCTGCTGAATACGCGCTTTTAAATCGGGATAGTGTTCGAGACGAGACGCCATTTTTTCCAGCATGCTTTCCGCCTGCTTTTCCATAGCGTGCGCGTCTTTCAACCAAGCCAAATAATTCTCTTCATGTGACATGATTCACCTCTTTAAAATGTGAGTGCTGCAAATACAGATTTCATCACGTCGGATAGTTAGCTGGTTTTCTCAGCTATCACATTCAGTTTTTCATCCG
>Ga0157361_1000043_pt1 | contig 75002 bp, 65 predicted proteins | sample AttlaeALBM2_FD_111481 | JGI IMG/M metagenome (GOLD analysis project Ga0157361, IMG submission 111481) | Fungus gardens microbial communities from leaf cutter ant in Ribeirão Preto, State of São Paulo, Brazil - Atta laevigata ALBM2 | ecosystem: Host-associated > Fungi > Mycelium > Unclassified ...
CGCGCAGGCCGCCCGGCGCCGAATAGGCGGTGATATACACCTGCGCCGCCACCCGATCGCGCCGATAGGACCAGCGATTGAAGATATAGCCAAGATACTCCTGCTCACGCCCCTGGGTCAGGGCCTCCGGCAAATCCGCCAGTTGGTTGAACATGAAATGCCACAGGAAGATGTTCTCCTCCGGCGCGACGAAAATTGGCGGCGGCGGCGCCAGCCCGGGGATCACCGCCTCCGTCAGCACCAGACGCTCCACCGCCTGCGGGAAATCGCTCGCCATGGCGTAGCCGATCCACATGCCGATGTCGTGGCCAACCAGTTGGTAACGTTCATGGCCCAGCTGCGCCATCATCGCGTGCAACGTCGCACCAACGTTGCCGGTGTCGTAGCCGCCAGCGGGCTTGTCAGAATCGCCGATGCCCGGCGGGTCGACGGCGATCGCCTGAAAACCGGCCGCCGCCAGCGCTTGCATCACATGGCGCCAGGTGTACCAGGTTTGCGGCCAGCCAGGGATCAGCAGCACCGGCCGCCCTTCACCGGCCACCACGCAGTGAAGGCGCCGGCCGTTGACCTGGAGATAGACGTGTTCCGCCGCGAGATCCGCCAACGTGACCTCGTTCTGTCGGTATTGCATGGGGTAACTCCCTGAAGGATTAGGCTCAGCGAATGCCGAGCAAGGCATTGATCTGCTGTGGGTTGACCGGCGCGCCGGCGAAATCGTCGAACACTTTGTCGGTGACGTGGATAATGCGATCGCGAATGAAGGCTGCGCCTTCGCGTGCGCCGTCCTGCGGGTTTTTCAGGCAACATTCCCACTCCAGCGCCGCCCAGCCCGAATAACCGTACTGCGTCAGGCGTGAAAAGATGCCGTTGAAATCGACCTGGCCGTCGCCCAGCGAGCGGAAGCGGCCGGCGCGATCGATCCAGGATTGATAGCCGCCGTAAATACCCTGCCGACCGGTCGGATTGAACTCGGCGTCCTTGACGTGGAACATGCCGATAACCTCTTTATAGATATCGATAAACTCCAGATAGTTGAGCTGCTGCAGCACCATATGGCTCGGGTCGAACAGCACCCGGCAGCGCGGATGGTGGCCGACGCGCTCATGAAATATTTCGAATGTCACGCCGTCGTGCAGATCCTCGCTCGGGTGAATTTCGTAACACAGGTTGATCCCCTGCTCGTCGCAGGCGTTAAGCACCGGCAGCCAGCGCCTGGCGAGTTCGTCGAACGCGGTATCGATCAGTCCTTCCGGACGCTGTGGGAACGGAAACAGATAGGGCCAGGCCAGCGAACCGGAAAAGGTGCCCAGTTCTCTGAGCCCGAGCCGCGCCGACGCCTTCACCGCCAACAGCATTTGCTGCCGCGCCCACTCGCCACGCGCCTGCGGATTGCCCTGTAGCGCCGGCGGCGCGAAGCTGTCAAACAGCGCATCGTAAGCCGGGTGTACCGCCATCAGCTGGCCGAAGATATGGCTGGTCAACTCGCTGACCACCAACCCCTGTTCCGCCAACATGCCGGTCAAATCATCGCAGTAGGTTTGGCTTTCCGCGGCGGTGGCCACGTCGAATAAACGCCGATCCCAGGCCGGGATCTGCAGCGCACTAAAGCCGGTCTGCGCCGCCCATTCGGCGATGGCGGGCAGGCTATTGAACGGCGCTGTCTCATCGCTGAACTGCGCGAGATGCAGGCTTGGACCTTTGAGGGTTTTCATCGTATACTCCTATTGGTTGTCGATTGACAAACAATAGGAGCAAAGCGCGATGACCGCAAGCGAAATTTATAAAGACATTGGTATTCCCGCCGATTTAAGCGATCCTATGTTGCTGAATGGCAGGTAAATTGGAGCAGCGAATGGCAGGCAGACCGCGCGAGTTCGACCGCGAACAGGCGCTCTTGAAGGCGCGAAACTTATTCTGGCGACAGGGTTACGAAGGCACCTCGATGTCGGATCTGGTGGCGGAATTGGGCATTGCTTCCGCACGCATCTACAAGGCGTTCGGCTCCAAAGAGCAGCTGTTCCGCGAGGCGATCGCCAGTTATGAAACCGAGGAAGGCGGCTTCGCCGATCGCGCCTTCGCGCAGGAAAGCGGCGTTCGCCCGGCGATCCAACGTATGCTGGAAGATGCCGTGCGGCTCTACAGCCGGCCGGATCTGCCGCAGGGTTGCATGGTGGTCTCCTCCGCCGCCAGCGTCAGTGCGGAGAACGACGGGCTCAAAACCTGGCTGGCTGAGCATCGGTTGCAGCGCACCCAGCAGATCGTCGAACGGCTGCGGCAGGCGGTGCAAGCCGGCGAACTGCCGGCCGGCACCGACGCCGACAGCCTGGGGGACTTTTTCGCCGTCTTCCTGCACGGCCTGTCGATTCAGGCGCGTGACGGCGTCACTGAAGCGCGACTGTTGGCGGCGGTAAAGGTGGCGCTCACCGCCCTGGGCGACGCTTAATCTTCGGGCAGATCGAAAATCACCAGCGTGCCTTCGCTGCCCGGCAACACGCGGTGCGGCACGCCGGCCGCGGCCTGATACAGCTGGCCGGCCTGCACCACAATCGTTTCCCCCGCCACCTGCAGCCGCAGCTGCCCGCGGATCACCAGCAGCCCTTCGCTGTAATCATGCACTTCATCCGCTATGCTGCGCTCATCCATGCGCAGCACTTTGATATTGGCCGCACCGACGCGGCCCAGCACGGTAGAACGCCAGGCCTCAGGCAGTTCGGCCGCCTGCAGGTTTAAATCGAACAGCATCGGTACCCCCCTGTGGTTATCGAACGTAGCGGCACTCTACGCCGACTGCGGCCGGCGTGGAAAGAATCCCGGGTTGTAGCTTATGCCCGCCCGGCCTATACCGGCACCCGGCGGCTGATCTCCACCACCTGATCGCTGGGCAGGTAATAATAATCCGTGACGTGCATGCCGTTGCGCACCATCAGCGCGAACAGGTTGCGCTGCCAGGACGGCATCCGGTCGCTCGCCTCGCGGCGCACCACGGTTTCATGGCCGAGATAGTAAGTCGCCTCGTCGAAGTTCAGGCCGCATTTTTGCGCTTCGACGTGCTGCAGCAGCTGCGGGATGTTCGGCCGCTCCATAAAGCCGTAGCTGGCCACGCCGCACCAAAACCCCGGCACCAGTTCGCGCATCACCAGGCGTTCGGCATTCGATACCCGCGGTTCATTGACGATGGCAATGGTCAGCGCCAGCACGTTGGCGTGCAGCGAGCCGTTGCGTTTGACGTGCCATTTCATTACCGGCGGCGTGCCCTGCAGGCTGCGGGTGAGAAAGACCGCGGTGCCCAGCACCCGCGGCACGGATTCACGCTGGATTTTCGCCAGGAAATCCGCGATCGGCACCGTCGTCTCGCCGAGGGTGCGCACGGCCGCCAGCACCCCGCGATGCCAGATCAGCATCACGGTATAGACCGCGGCGGCCAGCAGCAGCGGGATGTAACCGCCCTGCAACACCTTGGTCAGGTTGGCCGTCAGGAAGCTCAGATCGACCACGAAGAAACACCCCGCCACCAACAGGCTGGCGGCCAGCCCCCAGCGCCACACCTCGCGCATCGCGGTGGTCATGATCATGGTCAACGAAACGGCGATGCCGTAGGCGGCGGCCAGATTGTCCGAGGATTTGAAGAACACCGTCAGGAACAGCGTCACCACCATCAGCAGCCAGTTGATGGCGCCGATGTAGATCTGCCCGTAGCTTTCCTCGGTGGTTTGTTTAACCCGCAGCCGCGGCAGCCAACCCAGCTGGATTGCCTGGCGGGTCATCGAAAACGCGCCGCTGATGATCGCCTGGCTGGCGATGATCGTCGCCAGCGTGGCCAGGATCACCAGCGGGATCAGCAGCGCCGGCGGGCACAGGCGGAAGAAGATGTTCTGCGTGACGTCGGCGCCGGCCAAAATCAGCGCGGCCTGGCCGGCGTAGTTGAGCAACAGGCTGGGAAAAACGATGCCGAACCAGGCCAGCCAAATCGGCCGTTTGCCGAAGTGCCCCATGTCGGCGTACAGCGCTTCGGCGCCGGTGACGCACAGAAACACGCCGCCCAGCACCAGGAAACTGGTCAGCCCGTTCGAGAACAGAAAATGAATGCCGTACATCGGGTTCAGCGCCAGCAGCACCGCCGGGTGCTGGATGATGCCCCACACGCCCAGCGCGGCGATCGACAGGAACCACAGCGCCATGATCGGCCCGAACACGCGGCCGATACGTGCGGTACCCAGCGGCTGAATGGCGAACAGGCTGAGCAAAATCACTACCGCCGCCGGCAGAATGTAGGGCTGCGACGCCGGCAGCACGATATTCAGCCCCTCGAGGGCGGAGAGCACCGAGATGGCCGGCGTGATGGCGCCGTCGCCGTAGATCAACGCCGCGCCGAACAGGCCGGCGAACAGCACCAGCGGCCGGGATTTCCGCCTGCTGACCAGCAGCGACATCAGCGCCATGATGCCGCCCTCGCCGCGGTTGCCGATGCGCATGGCGAACATGGCGTATTTGAGCGAGGTGACGATCACCAGCGTCCAGAAAATCAGCGACAGCAGGCCAAGGATCACCGGCGCCGACGGCGCATCGCCGGAGAGAAACAGCACGGTTTTCAGGGTGTACAACGGGCTGGTGCCGATATCGCCGAACACCACGCCCAAAGCGCCCAGCGCCAACGGCGCCAGGCCGGTCTTGTTCGAGGTTTCCGTATCATTGCCGACAGACATCTGCTTGCTCCTTAGCCTTGCACAGTGAGTTGGAATTATTGTCACTTTATTGCCGCCGCGCCACTCGCTCGGCAGCGATAAGCATAACTTAACCGTCATCTTCACGGGTTACAGTATCGCCCGTTTGCGGCACAGAAACCGCCGCCGGTGAGCAACGGTTTAGAATCGCCCGCGCCGGATGGTCTATAGTCCTTATGCGATTGTCACTTTCTTGTTTGCGCCCGCCGTGGGAGAAGTGAAATGAACGTCCGGCTCAACACCCATGTTTCCGCCCGGCGCCTGCTGCCCAATGGCTGGGACGTCATCGCCTTTCCGCTGATCATCGGCCTGATCGCCATGATGGCCATCGGCCTGCATCAAACCCTGCAACCGATCGTCACGCTGAAAACGCAGGCGATATCGCTCGATCCCGCCAACCTGCCGGAATACGCCCTGCGCACCACGCTGCGCATGCTGGTGGCGATGGTGGCCGCGCTGGCGTTCTCGCTGGTCTACGGCACCCTGGCGGCCAAGAGCCGGCGCGCCGAAAAGGTGCTGGTGCCGATCCTCGATATCCTGCAGTCGGTGCCGGTACTCGGCTACATCTCTTTCACCGTCACCTTTTTCATCGCGCTGTTCCCCGGCCGGGTGCTCGGGGTCGAGCTGGCGGCGATGTTCGCCATCTTCACCAGCCAGGCGTGGAATATGACCTTCAGCTTCTACCAGTCGCTGCGCACCGTGCCGCGCGATCTGCAAGAAGTGGCGCACGGCTTCCATCTGAGTCCGTGGCAACGTTTCTGGAAGCTGGACGCGCCGTTCGCCATGCCGGGGCTGATCTGGAACATGATGATGTCGATGTCCGGCGGCTGGTTCTTTATCGTGGCGTCGGAAGCGATCACCGTCGGCAACAACACCTTTACGCTGCCGGGCATCGGCGCGTATCTCGCGCAGGCGATCCTCAGCAAGGATTTGCCCGCGATAGGTTGGGTGCTGCTCACCATGACGGTGGTGATCCTGGCCTACGATCAACTGCTGTTTCGGCCATTGGTGGCATGGGCGGATAAATTCCGCATGGAAACCACCCGCTCGGCGAGCGCCCCCACTTCCTGGCTGTTGAACCTGATGCGCCGCACGCGCCTGATCCACCTGCTGCTGACGCCGCTGGGCGCGCTGCTGGCCAAAACCGCGCGCCTGAAACTGAGCCTGCCCGCCCGGCCGTTGCGCCGCGGCAATAGCGCCCAACGGCAGCGGCGTTCGCGCACGATCGATCGGTGTTGGAGCGCCATCGTCATCCTGCTGACGCTGGCGATCACCTGGCGCGTCATTCTCTATGTGCAGACCGGCGTGACGCTCAATGACGTGGGCCATGTGATGGTGCTGGGGCTGATCACGCTGCTGCGCGTGGCGGTGCTGATCGCCCTGTCGTCGCTGATCTGGGTGCCGCTCGGCGTGCTGATCGGCTTGCGCCCGACGCTGGCCGGAAAGATCCAGCCGATCGCCCAGTTTCTGGCCGCGTTTCCGGCTAACCTGCTGTTCCCGGTGTTCGTCATCACCATCGTCCACTTCCGGCTGAACCCCGATATCTGGCTGTCGCCGCTGATCGTGTTGGGCACCCAGTGGTACATTCTGTTCAACGTGGTGGCCGGCGCCACCGCGTTGCCCAACGACTACCGCGAGGCCGCCGCCAATTTTCACATTCGCGGTTGGCAATGGTGGCGCCAGGTGATGCTGCCGGGCATCTTCCCCTATTACATCACCGGCGCCATCACCGCGTCGGGCGGCGCCTGGAACGCCAGCATCGTGGCGGAGTTCGTGCAATGGGGCAGCACCCAGGTGAAGGCACATGGGCTGGGTGCCTACATCGCCGAAACCACCGCCGCCGGCGATTTCCCCAAGATCATTTTGGGCATCGCCGTGATGTCACTGTTCGTTACGCTGTTCAACCGTCTGCTGTGGCGGCCGCTTTACGCCTACGCCGAATCCCGCTTCCGCATCGATTAAGGAGCCGTTCAGATGTCAGACCTTCACCCAACGCAGGCGACGCACTCGCCCGGCGAGGAAATTTTAGCGGTCAACGCGGTCAGCCATGGCTATGACAAGGCACATGGCGAGCTGCTGATCCTCGACGGGGTCAATCTGTCGCTGCGGGCGGGCGAGATCGTCGGGTTGCTGGGCCGCTCCGGCTCGGGCAAATCGACGCTGCTGCGCATCATCGCCGGCCTGGTTACCCCCACCGCCGGGACGGTGAACTACCTGGGGCAGCCGCTGAACGGCCCCGCCAAAGGCGTCGCCATGGTGTTTCAAACCTTCGCGCTGTTCCCCTGGCTGACGGTGCTGCAAAACGTTGAGGCCGGCCTCGAGGCGCTGGGCGTCGCCCCTGCCGAACGGCGCGAGCGGGCATTGGCGGCCATCGATCTTATCGGCCTGGACGGCTTCGAAAACGCCTACCCGCGCGAGCTTTCCGGCGGCATGCGCCAGCGCGTAGGCTTTGCGCGTGCGTTGGTGGTGGATCCTACGCTGCTGCTGATGGATGAGCCATTCTCGGCGCTGGATGTGTTGACCGCCGAAACGCTGCGTACCGACCTGCTGGATCTGTGGACCGAGGGGCGAATGCCGATCAAATCGGTGCTGATCGTCACGCACAACATCGAGGAAGCAGTCTTCATGTGCGATCGCATTCTGCTGCTCTCTTCCAACCCCGGCCGGGTGATCGCCGAAATCAAGGTGCCGTTCAGCCACCCGCGCAACCGGCTGGATCCGCAGTTCCGCCGCCTGGTGGACGATGTGTACGCCAAGATGACCGCCCGCCCGACCGACGGCAACGTCAAGAAAGGGCTGAAGCTCGGCACCCGGCTGCCGCACGTGTCCACCAACCTGATCGCCGGCCTGATCGAAACCCTGGCCGCCGCGCCCTATTTCGGCCGTGCCGACATGCCGGAGATCGCCCTCTCGCTGCATCTGGAGGTCGATGAGCTGTTCCCCATCGCCGAAGTGCTGCAGTCGCTGGGCTTCGCCGACGTGCGTGAAGGCGACATCTTCCTGACGCCGCCGGCGCGCGCCTTCGCCGACGGCGACGTTCAGGCGCGCAAAGTGCTGTTCGCGGAGCATCTGCTGCGCTATGTGCCGCTGGCCGCGCTGATCAAAAACGTGTTGGACGAGCGGCCGGGGCACCGCGCGCCGCGCGTGCGTTTCGAGCAGGAGCTGGAGGATTCGCTGTCGGACAGCGCCGCCAAAGAGACGCTGGATACGGTGATCAACTGGGGGCGTTACGGCGAAATCTTCTCCTACAACGATCAAACGGCGTTTTTCAGCCTGGAGGACGTCGAGTTTTAAGCGAGCCGGCGCTCATCGGCTTCGTGGCGCAGCCACTGCCGCAGGTTTTCACCCTCCTGCGACAGTTCGCTATCCAGGCGAGCGCACAGGTAATAATCCCGACCGTCGTCGATCGGCAGATCGAACATTTTGATCAACTCGCCGCTTTCAAGGTACTGGGCGATTAACGGCTCGCGCATCAATGCACACCCCAATCCCGCCTGCACCGCCGCCAGCGTCAGCAACCCGTCTTCGAACATCGGCCCGATGCTGCGCAGCGGGCGTTTAACGCCGGCCAGCTGAAACCATTGCATCCAGGTATTACGCTCCTCGTCATGCAGCAGCGGCAGCGCCGCCAGCTGATCCGGCGTATCGAGCAAACCGTGCAGTTTACTGAATGCCCGGCTGCACACCGGCACCATTTGGCCGGACATCAGCTTTTCGCTGCGATAGCCGGTCCACTGCCCAACCCCGAAGCGGATCGACAGATCGGCGGCGTCGCTCAGGTAATTGCGGTGGTTGGCGTAAACCACATTGATGTCGATATCCGGATTTTCGCGCAGAAAGCCGCGCAGCCGCGGAATGAACCAGCCCATGCCGAACAGCGGGATCAGGCTGATGGTGACCTGCCGCGACGCGGACTGCTCGCGAACGTGTTCGGTCGCCTGGCGCAGCACGTTAAACGCCGACCGGATCGAGCGGTAATATTCCCGCCCCTCGCCGCGCAGCACCAGATGGCGCCCCTGCCTTTCGGTCAACGGCATCTGCAAGAATGCCTCCAGCGTTTTCAGCTGATGGCTGACCGCCGAAGGCGAAATCATCAGCTCCTTCGCCGCCGCGCTGATGCTGCCCAGGCGCGCGATGGCCTCGAACGCCCGCACGGCGCGCAGCGGCGGATCGTTCGGCAACATCGGCAACGGCTCATCGTACTGTTCTGTTTTTTTCATATATCGATTGTTTTATGGAAAGTCAGGGAGAAGGTTTTATTTAATATACATAAAAATCAAAGCATTAAAATCACTCGTTTTTTGTATAAGAAAGTATTTTTCCGTATTTTACAATTTTTTTAAATTCTCTACTGTGAGCCTCCTGACTCATTATCTCCGGACTCTCCCTATGGATACGCTGGTACAGCAGACCGTCAACGGTTTGATGCTCGGCAGCATCTATGCGCTGATCGCGCTCGGCTACACCATGGTGTACGGCATCCTGCGCATCATCAACTTCGCGCATGGCGACGTGCTGATGGTCGGGGCGCTCAGCGCGCTGTCGGCGATCGGCGCGTTGCAGCATCATTTTCCCGCGTTACCGCCCTACGCCACGCTGCTGCTGGCGGCCCTGTTCGCCATGGCCGTCTGCGCCATCACCTCGATGGCGATCGAACGTCTGGCCTATCGCCGGTTGCGCAATGCACCGCGCCTGGCCCCGCTGATCAGCGGCATCGGCGTCTCGCTGCTGTTGCAAACCCTGGCGATGCTGATCTGGTCACGCAATCCCCTGATGTTTCCGCAGCTGTTGCCGATGACGCCCATCGCCCTGACCGCAGGCAGCGCCGAACATGCGCCGGCGGTGATCACCGGCACCGCGATCGTCACGCTGGCGGTGGCCGTGACGGTCATGGCCGGCCTCTGGCTGCTGGTCGAACACAGCCGTTTCGGCCGCGCCATGCGCGCCACGGCGGAAAACCCGCAGGTCGCCGGCCTGATGGGCATCAGTCCTGACCGCATCATCGTTCTGACCTTCGCGCTCGGCGGCGCGCTGGCGGCGGTAGCCGGCATCATGATGGCCAGCAACTACGGCAACGCCGGTTTCTCGATGGGCTTTTTGCCCGGCATCAAAGCCTTTACCGCCGCCGTGCTCGGCGGCATCGGCAACCTGCGCGGCGCGATGCTCGGCGGTTTGCTGCTGGGGCTGTTCGAATCGCTGGGCACCGGCTATCTCGGCGAGCTGACCGGCGGCGTATTCGGCAGCAACTACCAGGACGTATTCGCGTTTCTGGTGCTGATCGCCGTGCTGGTCTTCCGCCCCTCCGGGCTGTTGGGCGAACGCATCGCCACGCGCGCATAAGGACATCACGATGACCGTTTTAACTTCCTCGCTTCCTCTGGCCACGCCTCGGCGCGCCAGGCTGGGGCTGACGCTGTTCATTCTCGCCCTGCTGCTGGCACCCTGGGTGGCGGGCGCCGCCGGCGGCAACTACTGGGTGCGCGTCGTCGACTTCGCGCTGCTGTACCTGATGCTGGCGCTCGGGCTGAACATCGTGGTGGGCATGACCGGATTGCTGGACATGGGCTTTATCGCTTTTTACGCCGTTGGCGCCTATCTGGCCGCGCTGCTGTCGTCACCGCATCTGACGCAGCAGTTCCCGCTGCTGCTGCAGTGGTTCCCCGATGGGCTGCACCTGTCGATGCTGTGGCTGATCCCGCTGGCGGCGCTGCTGGCGGCGGCGTGCGGCATTCTGCTCGGCGCGCCGACGCTGCGGCTGCGCGGCGACTACCTGGCGATCGTCACGCTCGGTTTCGGCGAGATCGTGCGTATTTTGATGCGCAATCTCGACCGCCCGGTCAACCTCACCAACGGCCCCAAAGGCATTTCCGGCATCGACCCGGTCAGCCTGTTCGGGCTGAAGTTTTCCGGCATGCATGAGTGGTTCGGCGTGCGTTTCTCCGGCCTGTATCTCTATTACTACCTGTTCGCCGCGCTGCTGCTGGCGATCCTGTTTATCAGCCTGCGGCTGCAAAACTCGCGCATTGGCCGCGCGTGGACGGCGATCCGCGAAGACGAGGACGCCGCGCGGGCGATGGGCATCAACACCCGCAACTTCAAGCTACTGGCCTTTGCCATCGGCGCCACCTTCGGCGGCGTGGCCGGCGCGCTGTTCGCCGCGTTTCAGGGCTTCGTGTCGCCGGAATCGTTCACCCTGCAAGAGTCGATCGCCGTACTGGCGATGGTGGTGCTCGGCGGCATGGGGCACATCCCCGGCGTGATCCTGGGCGCGCTGCTGCTGGCCGCTCTGCCGGAGCTGCTGCGCAGCAGCATGGGGCCGCTGCAGCAGGCGCTGTTCGGCCAAGTGCTGATCGACCCGGAAATTATCCGCCAACTGTTTTACGGCCTGGCGCTGATCCTGGTGATGCTGTATCGCCCGGCGGGCCTGTGGCCGGCCCGCCACCTAAGAGGGAATGCCGCATGACGCCTTTGCTCGCTTTACACCACGTCAGCAAACGCTTCGGCGGCCTGACGGCGATGGATGACGTCAGCATGAGCATCCGCCAGGGGGAAATCTATGGCCTGATCGGGCCAAACGGCGCCGGTAAAACCACCTGCTTCAATCTGATCACCGGCCTGTACCGTGCCGACGAGGGCGAATTTCGCCTGCAGGGCCAGCGCTATAAGCCCCAGGCGATCGATAAAGTGGCGCAGGCCGGCATCGCCCGCACCTTCCAGAACCTGCGGCTGTTCAACGAAATGAGCGTGCTGGAAAACGTGATGGTCGGCTGCCACGTACGCACCCGCAACGGCCTGTGGGCGGCGATCGCCCGCCACCGCCGTGCCAGGGAGGAAGAACAGGCGGTACGCGATAAATCCCATGCGCTGCTGGAGTATGTCGGCATCGGCCAATTTGCCCATTACCGCGCCGGGGATCTCGCCTACGGCCACCAGCGCCGTCTGGAGATCGCCCGCGCGCTGGCGACCGAGCCCCGGCTGCTGGCGCTGGACGAACCGGCGGCCGGCATGAACGCCGGAGAAAAAGTGGCGCTGCGCGAGCTGCTGCTGCGCATTCGCGACAGCGGCAAAACGCTGCTGTTGATCGAACACGACGTCAAGCTGGTGATGGGTTTGTGCGATCGCCTGACGGTGCTGGATTACGGCAAAGCGATTGCCGAAGGCGAACCGGCGCAGGTTCGGCGTGAACCGGCGGTCATTCAGGCCTATCTGGGAGGCGGCGCGCATGTCTGAAGCCCTGCTGAGCGTTAAACGACTCAACGTGTCTTACGGCGGCATTCACGCGGTCAAAGGCATCGATTTTATGGTCAACGCCGGCGAGCAGGTCACGTTGATCGGCGCCAATGGCGCGGGCAAGACCTCCAGCCTGCGGGCGCTGACCGGCCTGCAGCCGTTCGAGGGCGACATCCTGTTCGACGGCCGTTCGATTCGCGGCGTGCCGCCGCACCGCTTGCTGCAACAGGGGCTGGTGATGGTGCCGGAAGGTCGTGGCATTTTCACCCGCCTGACGGTGCGAGAAAACCTGCAGCTGGGCGCCTATACGCGCCGTGACAAACCGGCGGTGCGGCACGATTTCGAGCGGGTATGCGCCACCTTCCCACGCCTGAACGAGCGCCTGCATCAACCGGCCGGGCTGCTTTCGGGCGGCGAGCAGCAGATGGTGGCGATGGGCCGCGCGCTGCTCAGCCGCCCGCGCCTGTTGATATTGGACGAACCGTCGATGGGGCTGGCGCCGATTGTGGTGGAGGCCATTTTTTCGGTCATCAAACAGTTGGCTCGTGACGGCGTCACGCTATTGCTGGTCGAGCAAAACGCCCGCCTGGCGCTGGAGTCTACCGATCGCGCCTATGTGTTGGACAGCGGCAGCCTGAGCCACAGCGGCCGCTCCGCCGCGATGCTGGACGATGAAAAAATCAAACAGATCTATTTGGGTGAATAACCGTTGCTACCTTTAACCGCACCAGGAGTATGACATGCAGCAGAACTTTCGCATCAAGCCGTTGGCGCTGGCCGCCGTAACGATGATCCTGAGCCTTCCGGCGCTGGCGGACGACACCGTGTTGATCGGCCTGGCCGGGCCGCTGACCGGCCCTTCCGCGCGCATCGGCAAAGATCTCGAAAACGGCGCGCGCCTGGCGATCGCCGACGCCAACGCGCAAAAGCCGACGCTGAACGGCAAACCGGTCACCTTCAAATTGCTGTCCGAGGACGATCAGTCCGATCCGCGCACCGCCGTGGCCGTCGCGCAGCGTTTGGTCGACGAAGGCGTCGCCGGCGTGGTCGGCCACTGGAACACCGGCACCAGCATCCCGGCGGCGCGCATCTACCACGACGCCGGCATCGCCCAGGTGGCGCCGGTCGCCACCGGCCACGGCTACACGCAACAAGGCTTTGACACCAGCTTCCGCGTGATGGGCCACGACGACGACGGCGGCAACTATGCCGGGCAGTATGCGGTGAAAACGCTGAAAGCCCAGCGCATCGCGGTGATCGACGATCGCACCGCCTTCGGCCAGGGCCTGGCGGACGAGTTCATCAAATCGCTGCAGGCCCAGGGCGTGCAGCCGGTCACCCGCGAGTACGTCGACGACAAGACCGTCGATTTCAGCGCCGTGCTGACCACCGTGCGCAGCAAAAACGCCGATCTGATCTTCTTCGGCGGCGTGGATTCCCAGGCGGCACCGCTGGCGCGCAAACTGAAACAGCTGGGCATGAACGCGCAGCTGATGGGCGCCGGCGGCTTTGTCAGCCAGACCTTCCTGACGCTGGCGCAGCGGGAAGGCGAAGGCGTGGTGGCACTGGAGCCCGGGCTGCCGCTGGAACAGATGCCGGGCGGCAAGGCGTTTGAACAAGCCTACCGCGATCGTTACCACACCCACATCGAACTGCATGCGCCCTTCGCCTACGACGCCACCCGGGTGCTGATCGCCGCCATCGAACAGGCCGGCTCGGCCAATCCGGCCGATTACCTGCCGAAACTGCGCGCCATACATTACCAGGGCGTGACCGGCGCCATTGCCTTCGATGCGCAGGGCAACCTGCAACAGCCGAGCTTCACCCTGTACCGGGTCGTGGACGGCAAATGGCAGCCGCAAACCGTGTTGGGCGGCGCCAAACCACAATAAATCAAGAGGAGCAAGGCGATGAGCTGTGCAAACAACGAATTGGGCATTTTGGCCCGCAGAAAGATCGAAGCGGAGATCATCAAACCGATCTACCAGATTCTGGTGCGTGAAATCGGCAAGGTGCGCGCTCAGGCGGTGATCGGCGAAGCCATCGAGAATGCCGCCATCGCGGCAGGCAAGCAGTTCGCCGCACAGGAGTCGAACGGCGCGGATCTGCGCAGCTTCGCCGCCTTGCAGTACCTGTGGGAAAAAGACGATGCGCTGCGCGTCGAGGTGATCAACCAGGACGAACAGCACTTCGACTATAACGTCACCCGCTGCCGCTATGCCGAGATGTATCACGAGATGGGGCTGGGGGAAATCGGCCACCTGCTCTCCTGCGCGCGCGACAGCCAGTTTATCGTCGGCTATGCCCCGGAAGTCGAGCTGCAGCGCAGCCAAACCATCATGTCCGGCGCCCCCTGCTGCGATTTCCGCTACACCGCCAAAACGCCGGGAGAAGAACAATGACGTATCGGGTCAACGGCGAGCGCCTGTGGCAAAGCCTGCACGCGATGGCGCAGTTCGGCGCCATCGCCGACAACGGCGTCACCCGCCTGGCGCTCAGCGAAGAGGACCGGCAGGCGCGCGATCAGCTGCGTCTCTGGGCACTGGAGGCCGGTTGCAGCGTGCGCGTCGATCGAATGGGCAACATGTTCCTGCGCCGTGAAGGTTCGCGGCCCGAGCTGGCGCCGGTGGTCACCGGTTCTCACGGCGACTCGCAGCCCCAGGGTGGCCGTTTCGACGGCATCTACGGCGTGCTGGCCGGGTTGGAGGTTATTCGCAGCCTTAACGATCGGCAGATCGTCACCGAACGCGCGATTGAAGTGATCAACTGGACCAATGAAGAAGGCGCGCGCTTCGCGCCGGCGATGATCGCCTCCGGGGTGTTCGCCGGGGTCTTCGACCTGGAATACGGCCTGTCGCGCCGCGACGAGCATGGCGTCAGCCTCGGCGAGGCGCTGGAACGCATCGGCTACGCCGGTGAGCATCCGGTGGGCGGCATGCCGACCCACGCCGCCTTCGAGCTGCACATCGAACAGGGGCCGATTCTGGAAGCGGAACACCTCGACATCGGCGTCGTGACCGCCGCACAAGGGCAGCGCTGGTACGAACTGGAGGTCGTCGGCTTCAGCGCCCATGCCGGCACCACGCCGATGGATCGCCGCCGCGACGCCCTGCTGGGCTTCACCGAGCTGGTGACGGCGGTCAACGGTATCGGCTGGGATTTCGCGCCCGATGCGCGCGCCACAGTGGGCATGGCACAAATCACCCCCAATTCACGCAACGTGGTGCCGGGCCGGGTCTTTTTCAGCGTCGAATTCCGTCATCCAGAGGAGGCAACCCTGGAGCAGATGGAGCAGCGCCTGCTGGCGGCGGTAAACCACGTCAACGGAGGCGGCCTGACCGCTCGCGCCGAGCGCATCTTTCAGTATCCTCCGATCGCTTTCGATCGGGGCTGCATCGACAGCGTACGCCACGCCGCACAAGCCTTGGGCTATCGCCATCGCGACATGATTTCCGGCGCCGGCCACGATGCCTGTTACCTTAATCGCGTCGCGCCGACCGCCATGATTTTCATTCCCTGCGTGGACGGTATCAGCCACAACGAACGGGAAGACATCACCCCCGCCTGGGCCGCCGCCGGTGCCGACGTCTTGCTGAACGCGCTGCTGGCACACGCCGACGCCTGAACCTCGCCCCGGTTTTTCGCCGGGGCAAAAAATATTCAACAAAACGGTTGAATATTAGCCTGCCTGTTCTATATTCAACCATATGGTTGAATTATCTTCCTCACAGCTGGACGCCATTTTTCATGCGCTGGCCGATCCGACCCGCCGCTCGATGTTACGCGCGCTGGCCGGCGGTGAACGCAGCATCGGCGAACTGGCCGCGCCGCTGCAAATGTCGTTCGCCGGCGCCTCCAAGCACGTGAAAGCACTGGAACATGCGGGCCTGGTGCAACGCACCGTGCAAGGAAGAAACCATATCTGCCGGCTCGAACCCGAGCCTATGGCGCAGGCCATGCACTGGCTGCAAACCTATGAACATTTCTGGACTGAACGGCTGGATGCGCTCGAACAGGCGCTGCTGCAGCCCGAACAGCTTCCTCCCAAGGAGTGAACCATGAATGATTACGGCATGATTATCGAACCCGGCACGCTGCGCATCCAGCGGCTGCTGCCCGGCCCCATCGAGCGGGTGTGGGCTTACCTGACCGAATCCGACAAGCGCGCCACCTGGCTGGCGGCCGGCGCCATGAAGTTGGAAAACGGCGCGCCGCTGGAGCTGGAGTTTCGCAACTCCGATTTGGCGGGCGAGCACGAACCACCGCCGGCCAAGTACAAACAGCACGGCGGCTGCGTCAGCAACCGCGGCCACATCACCTGCCTGTTTCCGCCGCGCCTGCTGAGCTTTACCTGGGCCGAACAGGATCAGGGCCGTCCTTCCGAGGTGACTTTCGAACTGACGGAACAGGGAAGCGCCGTGCTGCTGACGGTCACCCACCGGCGCTTGGCCAACCGCGACGAGATGCTCAGCGTCGCCGGCGGCTGGCACACCCATCTGGATATCCTGCTGGATCGCCTGCACGATCGGGCGCCGCAGCCGTTCTGGAGCACCCATGCCCGGCTGGAAGAAGAGTACCGCGCCCGCCTGTAATTACGTCTCGTCCCTGCGCCTGAACGCCAGATAACCGGCGATCAGCGTAAAACTGCCGACCAGCAACACCAGTAGGATAAAACCGTGGTGATTGCTGGCCAGCGGGATCCCCCCCACGTTCATGCCGAAGAAACCGGCGACGATATTGATCGGCAATGCCAGCACGGTAATCACCGTCAGCGTGTAGAGCGTGCGGTTGTTCTGCTCCATCAGCTTGGCGCCCAGCTCCTCCTGCAGCAGCCGGATCCGTTCGGTCAGGCTGGCGAGATCGTTCAACACCACGGTGAACTCTTCGGTAAACTGCCGCAGATCCTGCACCACTTCGCGGCTCAGCCAGGTCGGCGGCCGGTTCAACAGGCGAAACAGCGCGGCCGGCTCGGGCGCCAACAGGCGCTGAAAGCGTAATAACATGCGGCGCATGCGCCCCAGCTCGGCGCGGTTGCGTTTGACGCGGCGGGTCAGCAGACGATCCTCAATGGTATCGACATACTGGTTGGCCTGCCGCACCACCTGTTCCAGCACGTCCTCCTGCTCTTCCAGCAGGTGCGCCAGCAGTTCAGTGGACGAGGCCAGCTGCAGCGCCGTCAGGCGGCCGAGCAGCCGTTCAATGAGTCGCACCGGTTTGTGACGCACGGTGACCACCAGCCCACGGCAGCAATAGAGCCACAGCGTCGCCGTCTCCGGGTTACTGTCCTCGGGGTGGAAAATCACGTCGTTGAGCACGGCGAACAGATCGTCGCCCTGGCGCTCGATGCGCGTGGTATGGGAACCGTGACGAATCTCGTGAAAGAAAAAATCGGAAATGGCGAAATGATTTTTCAGCCACTTCTCCGCCGCCGCGTGGTTGAGATTGAGGTGCAACCAGATAAAACCGTCGCCGGGCGGCAACGCCTGGTAGGCCTGGCAAACCTGCTGCGAGTTCAGGCGCGCCGGCGGCTCACCGGAACGAAACGCATGGCCGTAGATCAGCCCGGTCACTTCATCATCGAAATCAAGCTTGTGCATCTTTTCCGCCAACCGTTGCACCATAACGCCTTATCCTGCCTTTCGCCGTTAACCCAGATCGTCCCCGCTGTTATAGCAATCTTTATCTATCGGCGTTAATGATTTTCAGCGTTCCCGATGATTAATATTTTCGTCATAAAAACGTCATCGCCATTCAACATCGTTTTCATCCCTTGCCCGCTCAGCGACCGCACAATGGCAACATGAATATAGAGACTGGTACCCTCCATCACGCAAGACATATTTATTTAAGGAACACGACCAATAAGGAGATAACGACAATGAATACGTTTATTACAGGCGGATGGAGCCAGTCTCTGACTGGCCAGCCTCTCAAAGAGTTCGATGTCATGATGTATGGCATGGTCACCAACCTTGATGGATTGACCACGGGCACATCAGCGCATCCAGGATGGAGCCCGGAAAAGCAAAACAAACCCGATACTCTCCCCGGTTTTAAAGGAAAGACGCTCTGGGTTTATGGCGGCGGCGGATGCTCCCCACAGCAAAAGCCGGCAAATGAGGATGAAGTGTTGAGGATCGTCGAAGCCACGGTAGACCGGGGCTGGGACGGCGTCGATTTTGATGACGAATGCAATATGAACACCGAACGGGTCATCGAAGCCATGAAACGGCTAAAAGAGGCCCGAAAAGAGACCAGCCTGGGTTTTATTGCCGGCTATTCCTACAATCATCCCAATACGGAAAATGGTAAAAAGCTCAACGAGAAAGTCAGAAAAATCATCCTGTCAGGCCAGTGCGATCGCTTTATTCATTACTGCTATGCCGCAGCGATGTGGAGCGATGACGATATTGTCGCCAATGTCATCCCGGCATTAAAACAATCGTTGGCCAACGGCGCCGAGAATAAAAAATGCATTCTGGCCCTGACGACCCGGGGATTGACCGACTGGAATTTAAATTACTTTATCGATCAGGTTCTGGATTTTAATCTTGGCGGATTGTTTATTTGGAATTACGCCAACCTGACGGATGAACATAATAAAATCATCAAAAACCGGCTAGGCAATTAACACGCCCCGCTTGCCCTCGCCTATCAAGAGACCGTCAAGGCGGCCACTTGATAGGCATTCAGACGTTACTCAATAAAACCCAGTTTGAACTGCGCCTTGCCCGCCAGCGAGGTCAGCTCAGGATCCTCCGGGTAGGTAGCCAGAAGCGGGAAAAAGACTGCGCCGCCGATAATGCTGCGGCTTTTTGAATCTGCCGGGCGCAGGCCCCAGATATTTTGGTACGTCATCGGGACACTCCGGCCGTTAATCGCCGCATTGCCGATATACAGCATGATATGGCCCGGAATGTAGACCAGCGTGGTGAACGGCTTGCCATGCTCCTTGAGATAGCGCAGCCGCTCATCCGTGTTCGCCTGACTGAGATCGACCACTCGGCTTGCCGCCTCTATCTGCGCGGCGGAATTCCTGGGAAGAAACACCCCGAAAGGCATCAACAGGCTGCGCAGTTCAGAAGAGCAGTCATTATTGAAGTTATCATTCCCCCAGCCGTAGGGCCTGCCGCTCATCGAACGCATCAGCGTGGCAAGATGGTCTGGCGTCATTCGCCACGGCATGGCGGCAAACTCCCCCTCCTTTAAATCGATCCGGCGAATTTGCGCGCGACCATCCTCCCGGCGTACCGGCACGGCGACGCTAAAAACGCCCTGCCGATGGCGGTAAAATGGCAGAACCGTGCCATGACGCGCCGTAAAATAAAACAGCTCCCCCTCTTGTACCGACACCGGCTGCTGAATGAATGCCCCCAAATTTTTCCCTGCCAGCGCCAGCCATTCGCTGACAAACCGCCGATCCGCCGCCGCGATATCTTCGCTATGCACCCAGCCGATCACCGTAGGCGATATGACGTATTTCCAGCGTTTATCGCGGCTTTCCGCCACAACGTATACCGGTGTACCGGGGCGGATAGAAGAGTCCTGCAAATTATCAAAGGGATAACCTTGCCCTGCCAGACGCGGATCGTCATAAGCCGGATCGTCTGTCGGCAACATCCTGACCAGCGTTTCCCTAATCGCAATACCTCTGGCCGAAGAATGATAAGCCTTGTCAATGCCGACAGACGCATTATTCCTGACCTGCTGTTTCCAGCGCTCAGCGTGAGCCCTGAAGTTTTCCCCCCAGGAAACGCTGTCATTTCCAAGATATTTATCCATTGCAGCATCACGGTGGCTTTCCGCTTCACGGCTCAAGACGGAAGCGATGTAATGCGGATTCCAGGGGGACTCCTCATTCGGCCCCATGCCAAAATAGTGGGATTTGAGGGCAGAAAAATGACGTTGCTGCGCAGCGTCATCCAGTACGGCGACCTGCCGCTGCGGGCCGGGAGGCAGCCATTTATCGACAGACTGCGAATAATTGTCCAACGGAAAAAGCGACTTGGTTGGATCGATAGGGGCAGACGCCGTAGCGTCGTGAGGTGGCGGTCTGACCGACGCGCTGTGGCAGGCCGACAGCAACAGCAAGAGAGTCAGGCACAGCGGTTTTATTCCATTAAGCATGCGTTATCCACTCCGTGACAGGTTAAAAAGCCCTCTTTATCCTGACCAGAAGCGATCGCAAATGATACTCAATAACACTATCGATTGACGCCCGGTTGAAGAACGACGAGCGAAAGCCCGTCTTCTGCCCTTCACATTTTCACCACGCCAGCAGGCGATCCAACGCCGCCACCGTCCCTTTACGGCCGTTAAACGCCGCCCGATACCAGACGGTGTCTTGTGCGGTGACTAACCGCTCGCTGACCCAGCTTTGCCGGGCCACTTCGCGCAACGCGCGCGCACCCTCGACGGATCGGTACACCAGCCAGGCGCCAAACAATGCGCCGGCCAAGGCGATCCACGGGCTCACCGCCGCCAGCTGCGCGATCAACAGCAGCAACAGCGCCATCTGCAGCACAACTTTCCCGGCGAAAGCGCGCAGAAAAAAGGCTCGCATCTGATTTTCCAGGGCAAAACAGGGATTGGTTAACACCTGGCGGGTTTCCTGTACCGGAATGCCCTGCACATAGACCATCCACTGCGAAGCCTGCCGGGGATTCATTGCCACGCCCTTTTCCACCCACTGATGCAACCGCATCGAAACGGCGACCGGCCAGGCAATCCCGAACAGCAGGCAGTAAAAAATCGCCGCGTTGACGCCACACAGCCCCAATCCGATCGCGGCCAGTACCGCCAGCAGAACCTTGCCGGAGTAAAACCAAAACGGCACCACCTGGTAATTCATAAAGTTCCCTCTTAAGTGAATTCGCAACCCCGCCAGATTACTCCTTTATCAAGGCGTTAAGCGCTGCGGAACAAAAAAATTTTCTCTCGCGCAGAACGCGATCCGGCTTCCGATCTTACGCCCCCAAACCTGCTACCCTGCGGGTTTGTTTTTTGACAGGAGTCTTCCATGCGCCAACGCATCATTGTCTGCCCGCTGATTGAAAACGATAACGCCTTCCTGCTGTGCAAGATGGCCGCGCACAAGGGCGTATTCCCCGGCCAGTGGGCGCTGTCCGGCGGCGGCGTCGAGCCGGGTGAGCAAATAGAACAGGCGCTGCGACGCGAAGTGCGCGAAGAGCTGGGCGCCGCGCTGATCCTCGACAGCATCACGCCCTGGACCTTCCGCGACGACGTGCGCATCAAAACCTACGCCGACGGCAGCCGCGAGCAAATCTATATGATTTACCTGATTTTCGACTGCCATGCCGCCAACCGCGACGTGACGATCAACGACGAGTTTGACGACTACGCCTGGGTGCCGCGCGAGCGCTTGGCGGAGTACGATCTGAACGAGGCCACCCGCTTCACGCTGCGGCAACGCGGGCTGCTGTAGCCGCTACTGCAATGGCACAACGCGTATCACTCTGCAATGAGGAGCGATAGCAGAACGATTGCTTTCCCGAGATACAGGGATACAACCGTGGGCAATTGCCTTCCTGTCCTGCATCGACAATGTTAATATACTGACGGGTAAATTTTAATAATGTGGTTTATGAATGAAAGCAATTACCATTGATCAATTTATAAAAAGAGAAAACAACAACCTTGATTTAATTAGGATTCTATGCGCTTATTTTGTTATTTATGCCCATGCCTTCGTCCTATCTCCATCAGAGGGCAGTAATGACATCTTATACAAAATAACCTTGCTGGGACATGTTTCATTCGGTGGGTTGGCCGTAAAAACCTTTTTCCTAATCAGCGGCCTACTCGTTACCAATAGTCTCCTTGTCAATGGCAAAATAATAAATTATGTTAGCTCACGCTTTCTCAGGGTTTTTCCAGCTTATGCGCTAACGGTCATCGTATCAGCACTCATCATTAGCCCTTGGTTAAGCACACTAAGTCTTTCCGATTATTTCATATCAAGTGACGTTTGGTCTTATGTCATTAAAACATTAAAACTTGATGTTCAGTACCATCTCCCCGGCGTCTTTAGCAACAATGCCACCAACGCCATAAACGGTTCTCTTTGGACTATTCCTATGGAAGCGAAGGCATATTCTTATTTGCTCTTAATATACCTGACAAGCCTTATCTTTGGCCCCTACAAGAAGCTATTTATCGCATTCATATCAATCGTCATACTCGTTGAGCCCTTTACGCCGTTAAAAGGTCATCTGATTGCGAAATCAGACAGCCCAAGCATCTATTTACTTTATCCTTTTTTTGCAATAGGTTGCCTTCTGGCAATACTGAAAGATCGGGTAACCACCCGCGACCTGTTGGCAATAGCCATTATCGCACTCATCGCTTTCTTTATCGTCAACGATGAGGTCGGCAAGACCGCGTTATTTTACGTTTTCGCCACTATGCTTCTATTATACTGCGCATCGACGTCCTATCTGAAAAAGTTTAAGATAAAAAATGACATCTCCTACGGCATTTATCTTTGGGCATTTCCAACACAGCAAGTCATCGCATCCGTATTTGTGGCATCGCCCTACATCAATATTGTACTGTCGATGATCATTTCAAGTGCTTTTGCCTATTTAAGCTTCAAATGGGTAGAAAGCCCGGCCATGACAATCAACAAAAGGCTGCAAAAAAATCACGTATCACTGCAAAGCGATCGTGTTTAAAGAAACTGCTCCTGGCAAGTTTATTAAACGAGTCAGGTTTTTCCACTCAGGTATTTCAGATACCTGAACCTCAGGTGTGCATCTAAAACCCAGTGTTGTTTACACCGAACGGCGTTCAACATTTCGTCGCTTAGGCATTATTCTGTTCTGCGCATATCCAAATCCGTTTTGGATCAATGGAATATCCTATCGCCAATCAGTATTAAGGCACGCGCCGCCCGCATGGTATTTGTCAGGCATATCTGATGAGGAAAGGAGCGGGAAAATGGCTTATGCCTTGAGCATATTGGAAAAGAGTCCGATCGCCGACGGGGAAAGCGCCGCTCAGGCGCTGGCGCGCACGCTGCATCTGGCGCAACAGGCGGAACGCTGGGGCTATCGGCGTTTCTGGCTGGCGGAGCACCACAACACGCCGCAGCTCGCCTGCCCGTCGCCGGAAGTGCTGATCGGCTACCTGCTCGGCCAGACGTCGCGCATTCGCATCGGCTCCGGCGGCGTAATGCTGCAACACTACAGCGCCTACAAGGTGGCCGAAAACTTTAACCTGCTGGCGGCGCTGGCACCGGGGCGCGTCGATCTCGGGGTGGGCAAAGCGCCCGGCGGGCTGCCGCTCGCCACCCAGGCGCTGCAGGCCGCTCATGACCGCCAAAACAAACCGGCTTTCCCGCAGCAGCTGTCGCAGCTGACCGCCTATCTGAACGACGACGCCGAGCCGGGACTGAGCGCCACACCGCTGCCGCCGCACGCCGCCCAGCGCTTTCTGCTCGGCGCCAGCAAAGAGAGCGCGACGCTGGCGGCCGAATCCGGCTGGGCCTTCGTGTTCGCCGCGCATCTGAACGGCAATCCGCAGGATATCCGCGAGGCGCTGGCGCACTACACCGCACTGAGCGGTGGCCGCAAGGCGCTGCTGGCGGTGGCGGCGATCGCGGCGCCAAACGCGGAACAGGCCGCGGCGCTGGCGGCGGATATTCAGCAATACCGCGTGCACGTCGCCGGTGAGCAGAGCGTGACCGTCGGCAGCCTGGCCCAGGCGGAGAGTTTCGTGCAGCAGGCCGGCGCCACCGACTACCGCATCGAACCCCGAGAAAGCCATATCCTGCTCGGCACTGCGCCGCAGGTGCATCAGCAACTGGCGCAGCTGCAGCAGCGCTACGGCGTGGACGAGTTCATCATCGACACGCCGATCGGCGAACCGAGCGCCCGGCTCACCTCACTGCAGTTGCTGGCGGAGGAGAGCCTGACGCCGGCCTAGTTGATCGCCGCGCTGGCCCGCATGGCGTCGGCCAGATCCTGCGCCAGCGGCGCCAGCTGCGCCGGCACGACGTTGGCCAGGCTGACGCGGATCGCAGGGTCGCCCTTCAGGCGGAAAGGTTCACCGCCCTGCACCAGCCACCCCCGTTGCGCCATCAGCTGCGCGGCGGCGGTTTCCGACCGCACCGGCAACCACAGATGCAGCCCTTCACCCACCGCCAGCGCCGTGTGATTCAGCGCGTTGAGCCGTCGCACCAGCTCATCCCTTCTGGCTTGATACGCCTGTTGCGCCTGCTGCAGCTGCCCCTCCTGCAAGGCCTGCCCCCACAGTCTGGCGGCAATCTGCTGCAAGATATGGCTGACCCAGCGTTCGCTGATGTACTGATCGGCGCGCATCGCCTGCAGCAACATCGGGTTGCCGCAGGCCAGCGCGATGCGCAGATCCGGGCTGAGAAACTTGCTCAGCGACAGCACGTACAGGCCGCGATCGCCGTCGAACGGCAGATGCAGCGGCTGCTGCGACAGAGGCCCCCAGAAATCGTCGACGATCGCCAGACACTGCGGATTTTCGCTGAGAAAACACCGCCACTGCTGCGCGCGTTGCGCAGAGAGCGAGGCGCCGGTCGGATTGTGGGCGCGCGGCGTCAGGATCACCGCGCCCGCCGCTCCGCTTTCCGGCAACCGGCATCCCTGCTCATCCATCGCCAGCGGCAGCGGCCGCAAACGCAGGTGGCGCAGCAGCGTCAATAGCGGCGGCCAGCAGGGGTCTTCCACCCACACCGCCGCGCCCGGCTGCATATGGCAGCGCAGCGCCTTTTCCATCGCGTCCAGCGCGCCAGAGAATACCGCAGGCTCCCCCAGGCTAACGCCCTGGCGGCCGAGCCACTCGCGCCCCAGGCCGGTCAGTACCGGGAGATCGCCGCTGATGTCATAGCCGTTTTGTTGCGGGAATCCCTCCGCCGCGCCCAGCGCCAACGCCGGCAACAGGGCGGCATCCAGATTGCCGCTGGCCAGATCGCACATTCCCGCCGGCACCTGGCGCGGCGTATAGGTCGCACTCACCGCCGCCAGCGGCGATTCCAGCACCACCGTTCCCGCCCGCCCACGCGTCGCCACCAGACCGGCATCGCGCAATCGGGCGTATGCGCTGGCGACGGTATTCGCATTGACCTCCAGCTCCGCCGCCAGCTGGCGTACCGGTGGCAGCAGCTCACCCGGTCGCAGCGTGCCGCCTTTGATGCGTGCGGCGATCTGCTCGGCAATCTGGACAGCGCCGCCGCCTTTTGCATACAATGAAGTCATACATAAATCCTTTTGTACTAGTTCAAACAAGATTAGCAGCTTCCGCGGCCAAAAGTAAGGGGTTCCATGGATAAACATTACGTGCTCGACATTCAGTATGCAGGAAAAGCCTTTGCCCGCCTGGAGATGTTCACCCCCTGGGCCGCCGATCAGCTGGAGCAGGCCTGCGCGCTGTTCCCGGCTGCGCAGGGTTATCAGGTGCAACTCAGCCAGGTCAGCGAACGCCGTATCGTCTACCAGAGCGGCGCGCAAGGCATCACCGTGCTGGGCGAGTCGCTGGCGCTGACGCCGTTCACCCACGCTCACGAGGTTAAACAATGAAAAAAGCCGTCGCCATTCGACACGTCAATTTTGAAAACCTGGGCATCCTCGGTTCCCTGCTCTCGCTGCGTGGCTATCAGATCGACTATTACGATGCCGGCCGCGATGATATTCGTGCTATCAATAATGAAGAGACCGATCTGTTGGTGGTGCTCGGCGGGCCGATCAGCGCTGCCCAGCACTTTTCCGGCGCGCTGCGCTATGATTTTCTCGACCATGAATTGGCGCTGGTCAAACAGCGCCTGGCGCAGCGGCGGCCGACCCTCGGGGTGTGTCTCGGCGCTCAGGTGATCGCCCAGGCGCTGGGCGCCGACGTGATCTCGCTCGGCGTCAAAGAGATCGGCTTCGCCCCGCTGACCACGCTAGCGGCGGAAGACGACTCGCCGCTGGCGCCGCTGGCCGATACGCCGGTGCTGCATTGGCACGGCGATATGTTCACGATCCCGGAGGGCGCCCGCTGCCTGGCCGGCACGGCGGTTTGCCCGCATCAGGCCTTCGACTATCAGGGGTTTGCGCTCGGCCTGCAGTTCCATCTGGAGGCGGATCATCGCGATATCGAACGCTGGCTGATTGGCCATGCCTGCGAGCTGGAACTGGCCGGCGTTGCGCCCCAAAGCCTGCGCGAACAGGCGGCGCGCCACGGCACACAGCTGGAACAGCGTGCGCGGCAGGTGTTCGCCCGCTGGCTGGATAATAACGAACCAAGGATGTAACTCATGCAACAGACTTCACCCTTACGGTCACCGTCCATCGACGTGATCAGCATTCAATCTCAGGTGGTCTACGGCAGCGTCGGCAACGGTATCGCCTACCGCGCCCTGCTGAAAAAGGGGCTGGAAGCGCTGCAGGTGCCCAGCGTGCTGTTCGGCTGCCCACCCTATTACGGCAAACCGCACGGTGGCGTCATCTCCGGCGAGTGGTTCGGCGGCTTTCTCGACGATCTGATCGCCCGCGGCGTGATGAAACGCACCCGGGCGGTGATCGTCGGGTATCTGGGCGATGTGATGCAGTGCCATATTCTGGCCAACTGGCTGCAGCGGGTGCGCGCCCTCAATCCGCAGATAAAGATCTATATCGATCCGGTGATGGGCGATTACGGCGAAGGGATCTACGTGGATGAGCGCATCGTCAACTGCTATCGCTCGCCGTTCCTGCGGCTGGCCAACGGCCTGACGCCGAACGGTTTCGAACTGGAGCAGCTGTGCGGCCGCTCTTTGAGCAGCCGGGAGCAGACGCAACACGCCGCGCAGGCGCTGTTGAACGACACCACCGAATGGGTGCTGGTCACCAGCGCGCCGGGCGTGGCACAGCACGAAGACGAAGTGGGTTTAATGCTGGTCACCCGGCAGGAAGCGCAGTGCTTTACCCATCCGAAGGTCAAATCGGCGGTCAAAGGCACCGGCGATCTGTTCACCGCACTGCTGGTGAGCCATCTGCTGCACGGCACCGCGCTCGACGCAGCAGTGGTTGCCGCCGGCGGCGAAGTGTGCGACGTGCTGGCCGAAGCGGCGCATTTCGGTTGGGAAGAGATCGGCAGCCTGCGGGCGTTAACCTAAACCCTGACCTGGGGCAGCCTGCTGCCCCGCCTCATCCGTCTTGATTGCTCACCGTGGCAATCATTCCGCTGCGAATTTTATTTATTACTCCGTCAATGATGCGCACAGTAATGATAAATTAATTCACTATATATAAAAGATTAAACAACTAATGATTAGAGCCATTTAAAATCATAACCACACTCAACACATTGATTTATTAAAATTAAAGCCAATAAGAAAATAAAAACCGCAAAAAACATTCTGTTTTTTTGATTTCTTAAACTATTCCTCCTCTTTTACAACGCCGTGATTTTATTGATTATCTGTTATGCAAGAATAAACACTTAATTTATTTTTATGTATGTATTGCTTTTTCAAGCGCCATTGCTATTGTTGAATGTGAGTAAAACGCGGCGACAAAGCGATTCACCACCTCCTTTTTATACCATCCTGCGTATAAGGATCTGACTATGCCTATTAAAAAGTATGTCATTCTTGATAGCGCGCCCAAAGCTGTCGGCAATTCCGATTTTATTCTATTAGGGTTAAAGAACGAAGGTTTTGCCAGAGGTTGCCCGATGTTATTTGGCGGCACCGCCGATGCTAAAGATGGCCCGGTCGATGGAAAAAACTTTGCGTTGAATGTAATAAAAAGAGAAACCTGGGAAGAAACCAATCAAAATATCGGCGTGGAACAGGTGGTAAGATATCAGGTTTACCCCAATGACATCAGCGTTTATACCAGTAAAGACTTCACTTTCACCGGGAAAGTGGCCATTGGCGGTGAGTTTGCCTGGATTCGGAAAGTGAGCAAAGGCAAAATAAAAACCTATTTTAAAAACAAACCCGCTGCCACTAAAGACATGTTTGCTCAAGAACTTTATGCAATGACGCTGGATGTCGATATTGAACCCACCGATGCGGAATTCGAACAGTATTTATCTTCAGATTGCCTGAGCGCCATTTACGCTTACTGTAAAGAAACCTGCAAATAACGCCTGTTAAAACGATGGGCACGCCATGATGATGGCGTGCATCTCTGGCAATGCCATTAATTTATTGGTGCCGATATTATGCTCGCAAAAGATTATACGTCAGATGAGAAACGCATCGTAAAAAACGTTATCGACCGATACGAGAACAGCGGCGTATTTCTTATCGAGCCAGGCGATCCGATTTTAACCGAATTTTATGATATTCAATTAAAACTGGCCGGCGTCACCGCCGCCGCCGCACCGCAATTCACCCAGCTCTGGCAGCAGACGAAACGCGTCAAACGGGTCGCAGGCCGGATGAGCGAGGCCAACACCAGCGGCGCTCAGCCGGTGTACAGCATCGTCAGGCTGGATTCCACCGACGGTAAACGTTATCAAACCGACGCCATCGGCTCTCTGCCGGTTCAGGCGACCAATGTGACGCAAACCCTCGGCCTGTTCGACGGCGGCGCCGATAACGTCGGCAAGGTGGAATACAAAAGCGACTACGTTTACACGGCGGACTGCACCATCGGTGCCAGCGGTGACTATCCGCAAAGCCAGACCGGCGGCAGCTTTCCGGTTACGGTGATCTATACCTTCGCGCAAACGGTCGGCCAGCAAACCGTTTACGGCGCCGAAATCGTCACGACGCAAAGCTACCCGAAAGAAATGATCAACGATTCCCCGAGGAATCTGTATAACCAGCGCATGATCAAGATTTGCCTGACGCGTGACGATGGCGACTGTGATTATCGCACCGGCTACGATCAGGACGGCACGGTTAAAGTGCCGATAAAAGGCAACATCACCTATTTTGGCAATATTGATCTCAGCAATGGCAAGCCGGTCAACGCCAGCAATACCATTTATCTTATCCGCACCCGCGCCGGCGGCGATCCAATCACCCCTTACGGCGGCTATAATATTTTTAATTCTGCCGCAACCCGAATCAGCGGAAATAACATCACCTGGGATCTTGACTGGCTGAAATTCAACCGCGTCGATTTTGAATCCGGCGAGATGGTTTATTACGTTTTTAAAATTACGCTTGATGTCGAAGGCCGCAGCATCGCCGCCTTTATTACTAACGCGCCCAAAGAAAGCGATCCGGATCGCCGCCTGCTCAATACCGTACAAATCAAACCGATGCAGATTATTTATGGCTGCCTGGCAGAGGATACGTTGATTTTAATGCAGGATGGGACAGAAAAGCCGATAAATGCCCTCACGGCAGATGAATTCGTTATTTGCTGCAATAACCACCCCAGACGCATTGAGAATATCACCACGGGGCAGGAGCAGCATTACATTGACATTACCGCCCGCGACCAGGCGGCACGTGAATATCGCATAAAAGCCAGCCTGGGGCACCCTTTCGTCACCGCAAACGGTATTTGTCTTGCCCGTGAATTGACCTCAGGCATGCGTCTTAAAACTCGGCACGGTGAGTGCGAAATTACCGCCCTCTCTCTCCAGTCCGGTGAGTTAACCGTTTATAACCTGCAACTCAGCGCTGACTCTCCGCTGCAAAAAACGCAATGCGCCCTCAGTACTTTTTATGCTAACGGCGTGCTGGTCGGTGACGCGCTGGTTCAACACCTCTATGAAGACGAATATCACCAACGCCCTAAAAACGTGCTGAAAACGCTGCCTGCCGAGTGGCACCAGGATTACCACAATATGATCAATGCAGCGGAAGAATAATATCATGTATGAAGGCTACCCCGACTTCCAACGCATTCTTATCTGCGATGATCAACGTTTCGTCGCCGCGTATCGGCAAAACGACGCCTATTATTTATATCCGCAGGCGCTCAGCATTCTGGCGGCCGACCCGTTGGCTTTCTCGCTGGATATCGTGCGCAGCTACAGTACCGAAAGCCTCTACGGCTGGCTGAATTTCACCACGCAATTGCAGTTCGCCGGTGAACAAAGCCTGCAGGTATTCAAGCAACAGTATCCGGATTGTGCGGTGAAGGCGCTGCCGGTCTTGCCGGGCAGCCTGGGATTCGACGTGCCCATCGACTACCACAGCGAACTGTACGGCCGGCACTACGACACCACCTGGTATTCGGCACAGTGCAGTCAATTCATCATTCTGCTCAATGCGGCAAGCACTCAGTTGATCGAGCGCACCCTGCTCGATGAGACGATAGGCTTCAACGCGCGTCTGGACGGTTTCGTCGAAGGCGTATCGCCGCGTCTGGCCTACCGGGTGGAATTTGATGCCCGTGCGCTGATCCTGGCCCTGGCCGCCGGCGTGGAAGGTGCCCATGCCGTGGGCGATACCGGGATTGTCTTTCCCTACGACGGGCTGACCCTCTACCTCAGCCGCAACCTCACCCACTTGCCGCTCGACATCGACCCACCGCCACCGGCGAACGATCCGGCCGGGGATCTGTTGCTCAGCCAGGCTTTGCTCGATCGGCTATACAACCTGTACGGTGCGCCGTCTGCCGGCCCCGCCGCCGGCAATGTGGCGCAGATCCTTCTGACGCCGCCCCCGCATACCGGCCGGACCCGGTGCGATCTGGCCAATGTCGCGCTGACTCAGCGGCCACTTTGCTTCACGTTGGATCCGTTCGCCGCCGCGCAGCAGATCGCCAAAGTTTCGCCCGATACCATTATCCATCGTACCACCGCACCGCCGCTGCCGGCGGGAGAGCGCGAGATCAACGTCTTTTACGCCTACCCGCTGGGGCTGCAATCCGGCGTTACGATCGATATTCAGCTGACCGTACCGCCCGGCAATATCTACCCGATCGAGCAAACGCAAACGCTGGCGCTGCGCCCCGACCGCACCTGGTTAACCTTCAAGTTTCACAACAGCGCGCTGGATGCTCAGCCGTTTTTCTACCAGATCCGCGTGAATTACCCGCAAGACGGCGTTTACCGCACGTTGCCCGGCAAACAACGTCGCTGCGACGAGGATAACCTGGTGCTGGATTACGCCGCGCTGCCTTGCCGCTTCCTGACCCTGTATCTCGACCCAACGTTCGCCCAGCAAAGCCGACTTGGCGGCCCCTATTACTCCGCCGACTGGCGCCAAACGTGGGCGCTCAGCGCATCGGCGCCCTATTTCAGCGCACCGATCCTGGGCGACCCGACTTTTGCCGAGGCGACCGCCTATTCGCTTTCCGGCGACGGCGCCGTCCCGTTACCCGCCCCGATCGTGCAAAACGCCACCATCGGCGCCTACAGTTTTCCGCAGTTCGGCGCACAGCAGGCGACGATCACCGTTCGGCTGCCGCCGCAGTCGCTCAGCGCCGTACTGAGTTTTCAGCCGCAGGACAGCGAGCGCACCAGCGACCGCACTTTTACGCATTCGCAGCCGAGCTTCGTCTACAAATGGAACGTCACCTCCATTTTCGCCGCCGGCTTCCGCTACAAGACTCCCACTGGCCCCTGGTCGCCTTATGTCACCGGCGACCAAACGATCGATATCAAGGGTGATACACCATGACCGACGAATTGGATCCGCAACGTACGTTGCAAAACTTCTTTCTTCTTGACCGCGCGCTGGCGTTTCACGACCAAACGCGCCCCAGCGGCTGTTACACCTACGGCAGCTATACGCCGCAGGTGGTGCAGGAAACGCCGGCCGGCAAGATCAGCTCGCTGCATTTGCTGACCAGCCCCGGCGGCGGCCTGGCGACCTTCATTGCACCGAAGCTGCCGGTCGACAGGGCTGCGATCGAGGACTATATCCGCCGCCATTTCGTCCCCGCTCCGGAAACCATCACCCTGGAGCAGGAGGAGATCCAGCAATCGCTGTGGCTGCACTTCGCGCAGCGGCCGGCTGCTGCCGCCTACAGCGTCGAATTTGAACAGTCCAAAATGGCGTTGACCCATGAGGAGTCTGGCCGGCTGGCGGGCGCGATCCAGGGAACAAAAGACCAGGTCTATTTTCTCACCCGCAGCCGATTCAGCGTCGACAGCCGCGTCAATGCCCGTTTGCAGGCCGATTGGGTCGCGTTTGTCACCCTGGCCTTCAACGAGCAGGCGCGGCAACCGGAAGCGATCGCCAGGCTGCTGAACCAACAAATCGACGCCGGCGTCGTCATTGTGCAAGCGCAGTTCGACAATGCGCCTTCAGAACAGACGCAAGCTCGCGTTCGCCAGGCGTTGGTAAACACCGCCTCACTGCTGATCGCCAACACGCTACGCAATATCTCGTCGCCAGAACAAATCCCCAACAAGCTGAATTACCAGATCGAATACGACGACACCGTGCCCCAGCGCTATCTGCTGGAGCAGCAACGCGACATTGCCGAACTGCTGAATCGGCTGCCGGCCGACGGCATCATCTCCTTTACCGCTACGCCCCTGCCGGAACCCAGCAGGCCGGATAAGCCGATCGAGCCTCAACGCTGCACCGTCAGCCTGGGATTTGATCCGAAAGGCTTCAATATCATGGCGATAGAGCTGCGCTGGGCAGATCAACAGACGCCGATGGCATGGCCCAGCTTCCCGCCAGTGACGCTGGAAACGACAGCGGCGGTGAGCGATATCGCACTCAAGGTGACCTTCGCCGATTACACCAGCTTCGAGAGCCGGCTGGCGTGGCAGAACGCCATCGCGCTGACGCCGCAGGATGTGGGTTTCTATAGCCTGCTGTTCGACGCCGAGTCTCTGAAGTCCGAATTCAAAACGATCTCCGGCAGCGCCAGCTATCTCCCGGCGGGCCAGGGCAAGAAACAAAACTTCACCTTCGCCTTTTCCGCCGCGCAGTGGCAGGCCACCTGGTGGATCAACGCCCATGCCGCCGGCCTCAACGGCCGGGTGGACTATCGCTGGCAAGGGAAAACGGCGGCGCTATTCCCCAAAAACTACGACTCCGGCCCCCTGCAGGCCACCACCGGCCCCATCAAACTGCAATACCACAAGTGACATAAACAAGAGGACCGCCCTATGTTAACCACCGCTTTGCAGCAATCGATAAAAATCGACGTCACCGAGTATTTGGGCGTCAAGGAATACGCGTATACCTGCTACGGCGACAGCGACAGCAAGGATATCTTCTATGTGGTGCCGGAGATCCCGGTGTTTGCCAAACGGGATACCAATACGCCGAGCTTCATGTTTTACAAATACCGCAGCGAAGATACGCAAGGCGGCTACGCGCAATTCACCGTGCAGCTGCCGCAGCCGAATGCGGAAATGAAAGACCGCATCCGCCTGCAGCTGTATAACGGCCTTGGCAGAAAAGACGGCCCGCTGGATAAAAAATCCAAGCTCATTGTCGACTACATCAAGGCAAAACAGGCCTATGAAGCGGACCCGGAAAACAACACCAAGAAGACCGCGATGGACCAGGCGCAGAAGAATACCGGCCTGAGCGATGAACAGCTCAACCGGTTTGTCGCGCTCTACGACGGCAACAAGGGCGACGATCAATTCCTCAGCGAACTGATGCCGGCGGACGCTGCGAAAATCGAACTGATGCAGCCGCGCTACACCTCGGCGCAGGCCATGCTGATCCTCGACGGCAACGATAAGTTCTATCGCCAGATCCCAACGCCGCTGTCCCCCTCCGGCCTCGGCGACAACAATACCGTGTTCAGCCTGTCGCTGACCGGGGAAGGCGCCACGCTGTTTGAACAGGTGCTGAAAGGCACCGATAAAAACGCCAGCGTCGGCGTGCGCTTCGACCTCTCCCTGGATGCCTCCATGTCGGCGGCCAAAGTGATCGTCACCTACAACAGCGAGCAGGCCAAGTCCGTAGCGCAAACCATCAACTACCACACCTGGTCGGCCGACGAGAAAAAGATCGAGCAGGAGTTTTACGCCAAGGAAGCGATCAAGGTGGACGTGCGGATCGGGTTGACGGCGCAAGAGATGGGCATGGAACCCGCCGCCTATGATAAATGGAAAGAAAGTCTGCGGAACTGGGGGCAACAGCAGGTCGAGCAGATCCTGAGCAGCCAAACCGGCATCGACATGAGTCTCAATTTGCTGAACGACGCCGGCAGCTTCGAAAAATTCCAGTCCAAAATCTCGCAAACTCTGAGCTTCACCCGCGAATATGAAGAGAACGCCGTGGTGTCCTCCACCATTTACCCGCAAACTCAGCTGCCGTCGATACGCTCAATCGTCGGCGAAGCCGATTTGGATCAGTACTTCAAAGAGTACGATCTCCACGACCCGTTCTATCAGTACATCCAGCCGGAGTTCTTCGTCACCGAAGACATGGCCAAGTATGACATCGCCAATATCGTGGTCACCGCGATATACGACGACGATCTCAAGAGCACGCTGACCTTTACGCCGAAGGATCCGGGGCCGAAGAAAACCGACAAATGGTTTATCAAACCCGAGCTCGGCCGCGCCTACCGTTATCATTACACCGTCAACTTCACCGGCATGCAGGCCAGACCTTACCTGTCTGGGGACATCCAGGTCAAAGACGATCTGGTGGTCACCATCAACGCGGCGCAAAGCGGCATCGTCTACGCAGATATCTCCACCCTGCTCAACCCGCTGGGTTGGGAGGTCTTCAGCCAGGTCGTGGTCAAGACCCAGTACGAAGACAAAGAGCACAGCGTGCCGCTCAAGCAATACACCCAGGTGATCAGCGACAAGAACCCGCCGGTGCCGTTTATTTATCCGATCGGCACCAACGTGGAAAAGCCGCTTTATTATTCGGCCGACTACTATGCGCTGGACGGCGACAGCCTGACCTACCTCCCGCCGGGCGTGGAAAGCAACCCGCAGCTGCCCGGCTATGGCGAAACGCGCGGCAATCAGATCCTGATCGCCAACGCCCTGCCGAAGCAGCAGAAATACACCATCATCTTCAAACCGTCGCAAAAAGACGTTTCGCTGATCACCTTCGAGATGACGGTGAACTACCCGAAATGGGACTTCTCGCAGACGCAGCCCATTGCGTTAACCGAGTTCGACACCAAGTCACTCACGCAGTACCTGACATTCAACCTGATGCAGCAAGAGAAAGGCAACGAGCCGCAGATCAGCTACACCGCCACGGTCTATTACGGCGATAACCAGGAGAAAACCGTCACCAAGCCGATCACGGGCACCAGCACCATCGTGGTCGTGACCTTCTGACGGCCGGTCTCCGCCGGAGCAAGCACGCCTTGCTCCGGCTCCCTCTCTGATGACGTGGGGTTGCCGCTATGCGCGATCAGGTAATCATGCAAGACATCTGTTTTATTCGAGCGGACCCGGATCGGCCCGTGTATTACTACTGTGCCGCCGCGCCTAGCGTGCAGGTCACCGCAGGCAATCAACCCGATGTCCAACTGCAAATTTTCAGAAACCTCAACCAACCGGACGATCTTTACTACGCCACGCTGTCGTTGCAGACCCAGCTGGCCAGTTCGCCCGACGCGGCGCAACGCGCCGCCGACGCCAGCCCGGATATACCGCGCGATGCGATCTTATTGCCGCTGCAGGCGATCGCCTGCAGCGCGACGCTGAATATCCCCGATCTTATCCCCGGGCAGACCAGCAAAACCTCGCTGAGCGACCAGCAATATTGCTACCTGTCCGCCAAACTGGACGACGACGACGATATCCTGCTGCTGGCAAGCCTGATGCGCACGCCGGCCTCGACGCCGATCGCCGTCAGTTACAAAATCGACTACCTGCAGCAACTGCCGCCGGCCACCTTCGAGCTGGAAGCCAACTGGGACCAGGTTTACCGTTACCTGCAGCGCTCGATAGGCTTTAACCTGCTGATCTTTAGCGTCGGTATCGAGCAGACATCCGCCCAGTTGATCAGCGAGAAAATCGTCACCGTCAAAGTCAGGGACACCGATCCCGACGGCCATATGGCGCAGGCGGCCGCCGAACTGACGCAGATCCTCACCAGCCAGTTCTTCACGCCGGTTATCGCCAACGAACCGCAGCAGACAAGCCCCAAAGCCGGCTTTTATCTGCAACAGGTCTCGGTTGAAAACATCGATCAACGCCGCCTGAGCGGCAAGATCAGCGAAACCACCGTCGTGCAGCGTTCGCTCTATCCGCAGGCCCTGTTCGCCCAGTTGGTCAACGGCACGGACTATCAGGCCGATCGCGCGATCGTCAAACGCGATCTGCAGGATGACTTTTTCGCCTATCGCGAGGTGCGGGTCAGCCTGCTGTCGGATGCGCTTGACGCCAATATCCTGCTGGTGACGGCCCGGTTGCGCTATGGCTCAAACAGCCGACAGCTGAAATTTACCCGCGACGACTTCGGGCCCAAACCGTTTAAGGAACCCAGCCTGATCGACCCGAAAACGGGAAAAATGCTGTGGCCGGTCGAGTATGACTTCACCGTGTACTTCAACCAGTCGATAGGCGGCGTGACTTCGGTCAGCTCCGGCAGCCTGCAAACGGAGATGAGCGAGGTCTTTCTGGACGTCGAGTCGCTCTACGGCCGCTATGATTTCGCGATCGAAGCGGCGCAACAGTTTGACTGGCAGCGCTATCAATCCGTGCTGGTCACGCTGCGCTATCGCCACCGGCAACAGCCGAACAGCAGCGTGTCGCGCAGCTTCCAACTTGACCAGACCAGTCCGCGAGCCCACTACCCGGTCATGCTGCCGGAGCCGGACGAATACCAATTCGACGTCGACAAAACCTACAGCGCCGCCGTCAACTCACCGCATATCTCCGCCGAGCTGCAAGAACCGACCGGTCAGGACGTCTACCTGTTCTCGACCCTGTATCGCCAGCGCGTGCTGACGCTGTCGGCCGACATGGACTGGCGCCGGGTGGAAATGGTCATCGTTTCCGCCAGCTACGCCTGCACGCCGGCGGAAACGCTGCAGCAGGTGTTTCAATTTACCGAATCCGATGCCGCCCCGCGCTGTTTCAGCGCCGATCAGCTTGATCCGGAGCAGATGATCGTCTGTCTGGATATCTGGTTTACCTATCAACCCGGCGAAGGCGGCGATCGGCCCGAAAACGTGCAGTGCTCGACCGACGCCAACGCTCTCGATCTCGCCACCCTCAGTTAACTAAGGAAACGCCATGTTATTACTCAGAGCCAAAACCGCCACCATCAACAACATCACCTTCTTCGCCGACGATTCAGACGATAACCAGTTCTGGTATCTGCCCGGTGATATCCACATTGCGCAGAAGTCGGGCGAACCGGTGTTTTCGCTGATCAAATACACCGGCGACGCCAGCGATCCGCAAGGGGGATACATCAACTTCGAGGTCAATACGGCGATCGACGAAGCGGTGTTGAACCGTGCCTTCAACGACTATCTGCGCAAACTGAACGTTGATCCCAAGAATGCCCGCAAGGCCCAGGTGCCGTATGATAAAGGCACGGTGAACTTCTTCGTGCTCGACGCGGGTGCCACCAACGGTGAGCTGATCAGCGCCCCTTGCCCCAGCCTGTTCGGCAACAACAGCGCCATTTTCAGTGCCAAGCTGACGCCGTCCCAGGCGGTGATCCTCGAAGCCGCGTTCACCCAGGCCAAGGCGCCGGCCGCCGTCGCCTATAACCTCAGCTTCACCGGCATCACGCCGGCGCTGAAGGTCGAAGTGACCGCACAGTTCGAAAGCATCTACAAAGAATTCGATCTGAAATTCGGCGCCAACATTCCCATTCCGGTTGAGACGCCGGCCAGCTTCTGGCTGGGCTTCGACAGCGTCATCAAAAAACTGCAGCAGGATCAGAAACTGGTGATCAAGGTCACCGAAAGCATGCCGGGCGACGAAGAGGCCAAAGAGAAAGAGTGGGCACTGCAGTTCGTCAAGGAAGAGATCCTGAAAAGCTTTTTCAGCGCCACGCTCAAACCTAACGACGACAGCAACCCGCAGGCGAAATCCGCCAGCGACGCCATTCTGGATTCGCTGATCGCCAGCGACAAGAAAGAAGGCGAAGAAGCCGGCAAAGGCGGCCTGTTCCCCAGCGCTTCGCTGGAGATCAAGCTGGTGCGGATCGAGGAAACCAAAAGCCTGAACTTCAACTACACCTCGTCGAAAGCCCTCAGCCAGTCCGCCGTGCCGCAAAACTTCATCGGCAGCGATATCCTGCACGCCCAGAAAACCGCGCCCTACTTTATTCAGGTCAACGTCAACGATCCGTTCTTCCAACAGCTGGATTTGACCGTGCTCGGGCCGGACAGCTTCGAGGAGTACGGTATCAAGGCCGCCACCTTCAACATCCGTTACAACAACCAGGTTTATACCGGCGCGCCTTTCACCAACGATGACGGGACATGGACCAAACGCATTGCCCGCAGCAGCGATAAGAACGAGCTGTTCCATATCACCAGCGAATTCGCGTTCAAATCCGCAGCCTCCTCGGGCTGGGAAGGCAGCAGCAGCTATCAGCCGCAGTCCAAATCGGCCTCGACCCTGCTGAACATGGATCCCGGCTCGGTGCTGTCTTTCAACGAGATCAGTATCTTCCTCGACCGCAAATTCTCGTGGGAAAACTGTAACCAGGTCATGGTGGAGCTGAGCTATCAGGACGACAAAGGAAGCCGCAAGACCAAGAAATATACCTTTACGCAAGGCGCGCACGAGAGCCAAACGTTCAAATACCGCTGTCTGACGGAGAAGCCCTGGGCGGTCAATTACACACTGATCTACTTCCTGGTTGGCGGGGAAACCGTCGAACGCAGCGGCAGCGAAAACCCGCCGGCGATCGTCATCCCCAACCTGGTTTAGGTGAGCACCATGATCGATCGCAACGCAGTGTTACCCTCGGCATGGAACGCCCTGGTCAACGCCCTGTGCAAGGAAGCGCCCTATTTGCAAAACACGCTGGCCCCGGACGTCGCCCGCTTCAGCCGGACGAAGGCGACGCCCGGCGGTTTGTCCGTCGCGTTTACCACCAGCCTGCTCGGTTATAACGGCAGCCCGCTGGAGTTCACCGTGTCGTCGGCCAAACCGCAGGGGCTCGCCTGCACGCTGGATCCCTTTTTACCGCGCTATGCGCAGCGCCGCAGCGCCGGCGCCTTTGCCCGACACTGTGAGGCGATCACCGCGGCCCCGCTCGCCGATCCCGCCAACAGCCTGGAGGCGGTGCGACGTATGCAATGTGCAAGCATTCAGCCGCTGCGTTTCGGTGCCTGGCTGGGGCGAAAATACGCCCCGGACGCGATCAAAACCAAGGTCTACGTTGAAACCCCCGCGGACATGGCGGCCGCACCCGATGGCTTGCAAGGGCCGCTCACCGCCGAGGCCCGCAGCGCGGCGGGATTGACGCTGCTGATGGTGGGGTATTACCCGGAATCTGCCAACTCTCCGCGCGAATATTACTACCAGTGGCACAGTGCGCGGATCACGCGTGACGATATCCTCGCCGTCATGCGGCTGTTCGAGGGAGAAAGCCGTTTTTCCGCCCTGATGCCGCTGCTGGACCGCGCGCTGCGGCAGCAGGACAGGCGGGACTTCCCCCCGACCACCTACGGATTCAGTCTGGGATACGCGCCGGACGGCAATCTGGAGAGTTTTACGCTGTTCGCCATGGCGGCAAGTTTTTTCGGCGATAACCGCCGCGTTTTCGACGGCATCACCGCGCTGCTGGCACCCGATGGCCAAGCCATGCCGCTGCTTAACCGCGCGGTGAGCGAACAGGTTCCGTTGCAGTACAACGTCGTCGGCTTTTCCTGCGATCGCCAGGGCAATCACAGCGTCAGCTGCACGTTCAGCCCGCAAAACGCGCATTTCGAAATCCTGCCATGCAAAGCGCGCGAAACGGCACCGCTTGTGCCATTGCCGTTGGCGGAGCTGTTGGCGCAGCAGTGTGCCAGCGGCGCCTTTCCCTCTCATGTCAGAACGCCGGATGGCCGCTGGCACAAGGATGAAAATGCTTTTGTCACCGCCCAGGTGCTGCGCACGCTGGATTATACCGCCCAGACCGCGCCCCATATCGAGCTGGCGCTCGACTTTTTGCTCGGTTGCGAGAGCCACCCGCACCACTTCCATTTTTGGCCTGCCGGCAAGCACCCCGCCTGGATGGCGGGCCAGCGGATCGACGCTGACATCGACGATACCGCCATTATCACTGAGCTCTTGTATCGATTTCATCGGCGCTCGTTGGCGCAAGCCAGACAGACGCTGGCGCAGATGCAGGCTTATCAGGTACAGCGCGTCGAACGGCGGCTGAAGACGACGCCCTATCCCTGGGCCGAGTGTTACGCCTTTCACACCTGGATGAAAGACGACGGCGACATCACGCAACTGGACTGCTGCGTGAATACCAACGCGCTGATTTTAATCCATGCGTTGACCGCCGCTCACGGCAGCCTGCCGCCGGCCTATCCGCGCATTATCCAAATGCTGAATCAGGCGGTGAACTGGAGCGACGGCGATTACAACCGCCTCAACGCGTTAACGCCCTATTATGCCCACCCGCATGAGTGGCTGAGTACGCTGGAATACGCCAGGCGGCAAGGGGTGCCGCAGCTTGCACCGGCGATCGATGCGCTGGCCGCCTGGCGCTTGCCGGCGACCAACGACGAAAGCCCGCTCTATCGCCGTCACGACGGTCATTTTCTTTGGACTTCCGCCTGCCTGAACCAGTTCAGACATCTGGCACGCCTTTCTTCCCTGGAGGATCGCTATGAACATCTTTCTCAATGATCTGGTGACGCTGAACAAGGTCATTTTGGACAACGCGCGCGAACAGTTTCCCGACGCCGAAGCCCCCCGTCTGCGCTACCGCGCCGCTCCCGCGCCGGTGGCCGACGAACTGCAGGCCGATGTTTGTACCGAAGTCGTCTCGGGAGAGACGCGCTATCGCATCGCCACCAGCAGTGACGGTACGCGCTGGCATATGACGGTGGATTTCGCGCTCAGCCGCGCCGTTCAGCAGGTGCCCTACGTGGTGCTGACCTTCAGCACTTTCGGCAAGGTTGAAGAAATGATCTTCGAACAGGTTTTGCTGGACGTCCCGCCGACCCGCTACCGCGCCCAGCTCGACCTGGACCGCCTGGAACAGCGTGACGCGCTGCTGCGAGCGCTGTCGGATTATGACTCGCAAACCACGCTGGTGGTCGCCATCGTCACCGATAACGGGCTCCTCAACACCATCACCTCGCCGAAAGTCTTCTACTTCGCCGAGAACTACTATCCCTATATCTATCAGGGCATCCTGCCGCCGCCACCGCGCCTGCAGCTGATCCTCACGCCGCTGGCCTTCGGGCATCTGTGGTACAACTACTATCAGGACTATGTACGAAAAAACTATCTTTATTACCTGCCGGATACTTTCCTGCTGGCGACCAACGCCGCCGACGACGACAAACCGATGCTGTCTATCTCGTTTTCTGCAGCGCCGCACGCAACCTCGCTCAACGATGTCGAGGTGACGTTCGACTATTTCCTGTCACCCAAGGTCAATCAGGCGCGCATCGGCGACGCCACCGCACAGTTCACGCAGATGCAACCGGACGGCAAGCTGGCACCGTTCGCCAACGCGGACACCCTGACGCTGCTGCTGGGGCTGCCGGACGGCAAAACGGAGGAAAAAAACGCGCTGATCAATCTGCAGAGCGGTATCGTGGATTCATTCACGCTGCCCGCCAGCCAATTTGGATTGATTTGGGATGCCTTCTTCGATCGGTCGCCGCAAAACCTGCTGCTCAAGGGGTATCTGGCGGTGCAATTCACCGGCTTCAACCCGGATAATCTGCCCGTGGCGCTGGCGCTGGACGCCAAATACCAGAACAGGCTGCCGGATTTCATCAAGCAATCCGCACCGGCGGACATCAATAAGACCGTGGAATTCCGCAGCGATGCCGGCGCCTACGATCCCGCCGGGCCGCGGCCGATCAAGCGCATGCTGGTCAGCATCGACAATCAGACCATTGAGCTGGACAAGGAGCACCCCGTTCAATCGGTTAACGTGAAGATTTCCGTGCTGGAACTGATCCTGCATCCGGACAAGAAGCTGGTGTATCACTACGATTTGCAGATTATCTACGTCGACGGCGGCAAAAAGTCCTCCTACGACAATACGTCCAGCTTCGAGATTATTTACGTCCCCTGAACGGGGAGAGAATGGCGGCGCGGCCGGGCGGCATCCAGCCCGACGCGCCGGAACAGAGGATCAGCGTTTTTTCTTTTTGTTGAAATCCAGCTCGAAGGCGAACACCGCGCTCTGGATTTTGCGCTCCATCGCCAGCCCCAGCTTGAGGAAGCGGCATGACAGGCGCGAGAAGTGTACCACCTGATCGTTGTCGTCAGTTTCCTGATCGTCGTTGACCACCACCAGCTCCATGTTGACCTTGAAGCTGCCGTAGCTGCCCAGATCCAGCAGCGCTTTCTTGAACTGCAAACCCGGCTGGAAGAATTCCGGCAGCGGGCCGTCGAAGCGCAAACCGACGCCGCCGGCGGACAGATCGTGGATCCGCAGCTCATAAGGCGTACCGTCCGGGTATTCGCCGGTGCAGAAGAATTGACGCCAGTGCGGCGTGGTGATGCGGAACTGGCGACGGCGCTGAATGTAAACCAGCTCCTGCGGCAGACGGGTCGAGCAGGCCTGGACGCCCTGATGTTCGGTCAGCTCCGCCTGGCCGACGGAAAACTCGATTTTGGCGTCGTTGCTTTCAATCACGATGGTGCAGGCGCCGTCGATGGCGCTCGCGGCTTCCTCACCGCTAAACACGATATTGTCCGGCCCGACGCTCAATAACAGACTTTGAAACCGGTGCTGCTGATTTTCTACGCGCAGCGGCGTGCGTTGTTTGCAAATTTCACGCAGAATCGCCAGAACTTCAAAACGCTCCCGTTTGATAAACAGTCCGTTATCGCTGTGCTCCACACGTCTCTCCTGACTTTTTTTTCTAATGACGTCTTACGTATTCCTTACGGTTATCATCTCTGGGAATATTCCTAAAGTCAAATTTGCCAGCGTTGCCAGGCCTGCGGCAACAGGCGCGCGAAACGTTTCGCCCACGCCTGCTGCCCGCGTTCGTCGGCGATCAGATCCTGGCGAATTTCGATGCCGACATAAGGCAAACCGCGGCGTTCCGCATGAACCGGCAACGTATAGTCGGTGGCGTCCGTCATCGCATAAGGTTCGTTGATGCCCACCTGCAAATCCCCCTCTTCGCGCAGCAGCTCGGCCAGCAGATGGGCAAACTCCGGGTAGCGGTTAAACAACAGCCCCACCTGCCAGGGGCGCGATTCCCCCTTGAACACTGGCGTAAAGCTGTGCATGGCGATCACCGCCGTCGGCAGTTCACGCAGTTGACGTTGCCCTAAATGATCGTCAATGGCGTGGTGATACGGCAAAAACACCTCGCGCTCGCGCGCCAGCGCGTGTTCGGCGTCGATACCGATATTGCCGGGGATCGGCGTCAGCTCGGACAAGTGCGGGATCGAGCTGGCGATGCCGGGCGCCCGGTTGCAGTCGATCACCAACCGCGAATATCGCTGATGGATCAGCGTTGCGTCCAGCTGGCGGCTTAGATGGCGCGACACGCTCAGCGCGCCGATATCCCAGCCGATGTGGCGTTCGATCTCTCCGGGCGGTAAGCCGAGATCGCCGAGGGCTTGCGGTATCGCCTTGCCGGCGTGATCGCACAGCAGCAAAAATGGCGCTTTGCCATGCGGGATTTCAACGGCGGCGGCAGAGGGTTCATCGGCGGACAATAACGGCGGGATAAACGAGTGAGGCATGCAAGGCTCCGGCGGTGGAAAGCGAAACGTTTATCGTAGCGCTATCCCGTCGCCGGCCCCAAGGTCGTGCTTAGATCAAAAAGGCATGAGTCAGACTACAATCATGCCGTCTCGGCTGGCTGTGGCTGATGCACCGCAATATAACGCTGATAGCGCGACGGCTTGAGCCGCGTGGTGTCCACCAGCACCAGCCCATCGATGCAGTTGTTGAACGCCGGATCGGTGCCGAAGTCGATAAACTGCACCCCGCCCGGCTCGCACAGCTCGGTGTACTGTTTGTACAGCGTCGGGATCGAACAGCCGATGTTGCTGAGCAGGCTCTTCAGCCGCACCAGATCTTCCTGGTAGTTATCCCCGGCAAACTGCGCCAGCACCTGCGGTAGCGACGCAGGATAAGGCCGGCGCGACTGCGCTAAGGCATGATCCGGCGAGAAGTAGAGCCGATAGAAGGCGATCAGCAGATCGCGCGCCGCCAGCGGCATGCCGCCGGAGATCGACACCGGGCCGAACAGATAACGGTACTGCGGGTATTTCGACAGGTAGGCGCCGATGCCCAGCCACAAATAGTCCAGCCCGCGTTTGCCCCAATAGGCGGGCTGAATGAAGCTGCGCCCCAGCTCGATGCCCTGTGCCAGGATCGGTTCCATATCGCGGTCGTAGTGGAACAGGCTGTTGCTGTAGATGCTTTCCAGCCCTTTGCGTTCGATTTGTTCGGCGGTAGGAATAAAGCGATAGGCGCCGACGATCTCCAACTCCTCCTCATCCCACAGCACCAGGTGATAATAGTCGTCGTCGTAGCTGTCCAGATCGCGGCGGCGGCCGGAGCCTTCCCCTACCGCACGGAAGGCGATCTCGCGCAGGCGACCCAGTTCGCGCAGGATCGGCGTGCGCGCTTCGTCGTGGCGGCGGTAGAGGTAGATGGTTTTACCGTCCGGCGTCACCCCCAAGCGTTCGCAGTTCGCCAGCGCTTTTTTCAGCTCCAAACGCTCTTCCGGCAGCGCGATCGGCGATTCGCTGGCGAACAGCCCCGGCTTGCCCTGGCCCAGGCGATACACATGGCGGCGAAAACGCTCCGCCAGATCCTTGGCGCTGGTGTGGCCGTCGTGCCAGTTGGCGAACGGCACGCGGCCGCCGATGCGGATCTTGATGCGCCCGCCCCGCTGCTGGAACATTTCGCGCACCAGCAACAGCGTCGACAGCGGCCGGTAGACCAGCGAGGTAAAGTAGAACAGGTTGCTGTTGCGCGCGCTGATATGAATAGGCACGATCGGCGCGCGCGCCTTGGCGGCCAGGCGCAGAAAGCCGGTATGCCAGTGGCCGTCGCGGATGCCCTTCGGGCTCATACGCGACACTTCGCCGGCCGGGAACAGGATCAGCGCGCCCTGATTGTCCAGCTGCTGCTGCATGCCTTCAATCTGCTTGCGGCTGGTTTTATAAGCGACGTTATCCACCGGCACGAACAGGTTGCGCAGCGGTTCGATGTAGGTCAGCAGCTGGCTGGCCACCACTTTCACATCCGGGCGCACCGCCGCGACGGCGCGCAGCAGCACCAGGCCGTCGAGCGAACCGATCGGGTGATTGGCCACGAGCACCACCGGCCCCTGACTCGGAATGTTTTCCAGATCGCCGTCCACCAGCTCGCAGCTGAGGTTGAAGTAGTCCACCACCTGCTCGATCAGATCGAGCCCTTTCAGGTGGGGATAGTCGGCGGCGAACTGTTTGAATTCTTTTTCGAAGAGAAGGGTTCTTAGCAGGCTGCGCTGCCAGGCAGGGGTATTGCGGTGTGGAAATGCATCTTGCAACAGAGAATCCAGGCTGAACATCGCGTTATCTCCTGACGTAGTCGCTGCAAACTTAAGCCAGAGCCGTGACTCTGACGTGTCAGTTACATGACAATAAAATGAATCCATCGACTATCAGGTATAGCAAAGTAATGGCGATTTGGGAGCGAAAGACGCATTTTCGCCCCCATTGCCCCCCCATTGCCCCTCACATCGGCGCCAGCAACGCTTCGATGCGGCGGTTCACCGCTTCTCGCAGGCGCAGCAGCGGCCCGGCCTGGTGCGGATATCGCTTGAAGGTGATGCGCATGCCCAGCTCGCGTTCGATCAGCGACTCCACCGTCGCCCGGTCGGTCAAACTCTCCAGCAGCTGAAGCGCGCGCATGTCCTGCAGCCCCTGGTGCAGCACCCGCAGGCGCAGCGACTCCACCGGCTGCAGATCCTCGCCCGGATAGACCACGAACGGATCGCCGGAGGGAAACGCATGGCCGCTGTCGGTCACCGCGTACGGATTGATGCGCTCGCGCGAATGGGCGCTGTTATAGAAGTTGAATCCCCAATGCAGGAAGCCGGCAATGCGGTATAGATACAGCTGCACGCCCAATATGCGGTTGCGCGCCGAAGGCTGGGCGAAGAACCGATTGGCGACCTCGGTTTTCTGCACGCAGCAGTAATAGGCCCACAGGCCGGGCACCCGGTGTTCGATAAAGGGATCGATATGGTCGGTCGCGGCGACCGGGGTTTCCACCAGGCCTTGCTGATAGAAAGCGAAATCCGACAGCGCGTCGAAGGTGCGGAAGCCGTCCAGCAGCGGCCGCAGCGCGGCGGCGGCGCGCCGGTAGGCCGCCAGGTTGTCCAGCGTCGGCTCATCGGAAACATGGAACCACACCTGCCGTTCCAGCCCCCGTTCGCGGAACCAGGCGGTCAATTCGGGCAGCAGCGCCTGCAGGAAACGCTGATACGGTTCGCCCTGCGCATCGGTGTGCCAGCCGAAAAGCGGTCGCGCCTCGCCCTGCTCCTCCACCACGATCTTCGGCGCATGCGCCGCGCCCCATTGGGTAAACAGCGGCGCGATTTCGAAGTGCTCGATGCCCTCTTCCTGCGCCAGCGCCACCCACTGCGCCAGGCGGCTGAAATCGAAGCCATACCCCTGCGCCGAACGCGTCACCCTCACCAGCTGCACCGTGGTGCGTTCGCCGCCGACGGCGGTATCCAGCGGCGGCGTAAACAGCGGCGTCAGCAGCATATTGACCCCGGCGCGCACCGCACAGCGCACAAAGTGGCGCACTGCGCGCCAGTAATCCGGGCTGAACACCGCCAGACGGTAGTAATCCGCCAGGCAGTCGGTGTGCAACCACTCGGTGTGCAACAGCGTTTGCGGCGGCAACGCCGCCGGCACCAGATGCAGCGTCAGCGTGGCCTCGGCCAGCGCCTCGCCGCTCTGGGCATCCAGCAGCCGCAGGGTCAACGGAAAGTCGCCGGCCAGTTGCGCGTCGGCCGGCGGCGTCAGGGTCAGCCACAGGCTGCCATAATAGCGGCAGGCGGCGAAAAAACGCCGTTGCGGCAGCGGCATCAGCGGATCGGGAAATAAGCCCGGCTCGGTCGTCAGGTAATTCTCGTCGGTCTCGCGATAACAGGGAAAACCGCTCGGCACCGATTGCACCTGGCGCACGCTGATATACTCCGCCAGCGGCCCGTCGAGTTGATAACACAGCTCATGGCGGGTTTCGTTGCCCGGCGTTTGCAAACAGTACACCGCCTGCCAGGAAAGCACCTCGTTATTTAACCCGCTCAGCCTTTCCTCCACGGAAATAGGCGGCACGCTGTGGCGATGAAATACTTTCTCCAGGCAATGAGTAAATACCAGAGACAGGCGCATGATGTTCGGCCCTCTTTATTTTTAATGAATAAACACGGTGAAATTCAGGCTAGCGCCTTTTATCGCCACAGACAATAGCCGGTAATAAAAATCGTTCCCATACCCTTCTTTGACTGCCGCGACCCGATTTTTTTGTTTATTTGCATCACAAAAATGAAAGAAGCTGATGCTTGCACAATAAAAATGTTTTTAATCCCCATTATGGTGCAAGGGTTATCAGTTATTCCTATGCCTGCGAGGGCCGCTAAATGCCGCGACAGCAGGGAGAAAACCCATTAGCAGGTTAACGGAATGTGAACAAACATACCTTTCACTTGGCCGTGAAAGCCTTTCGATTTTAACAACAGTGAAACATTCTCGCCCCATTTTTGGGCATCCGGGGGTGTATTGACACATTGAAAGTTAAGGGATAGAAAGAATTTACGTTGCGAAAAACGTTATTCGTCGCTCACCGAGGGGAAAGCAATGTCACCGATAAAAAATACCGGACGCCTGCTGGCGCACTCTATTCTTGCCAGCGCATTATTATTACCCACCCTGCTCCACGCTGCAGATAAAATAACATTGCGCTATGCCGTTTGGGACAGAAACCAATTACCTGCCGAACAGGAGATCGCCAAACGCTTTGAACAGGCCAATCCGGATATAAAAATAGAAATAGAATTAACGCCCTCTGCGCAATATTTCGTTAAATTGGATTCTGCCGCTGCCGGCGGCGTGGCGCCGGATATATTCTGGATCAATATGCCTTATTTTGTGCAATACGCCAAAAACGGCATTATGGAACCGCTGGCGCCTTATATTAAGGACAGCGGCCTTCAGCTGGACGACGTGGTCGCCAGTTCGGTAAAAGCCTACCAGTACGACGGCCAACAGATGGCCATTCCGCGCGACGTCGACTCCATCGCCGTGTGGTACAACAAAAAACTGTTCGATCAGGCCGGCGTCAGCTACCCCACCAGCGACTGGAGCTGGGACGATCTGAAAAACAAAGCCACCGCCCTGAAAAGCGGGCTGAAAGGCGCCGCCTTCCCGCTGGTGATGGATCTCAGCATCGACGGCCAGGACAGCTATATGAACCTGCTGTTCCAAAACGGCAATCACATCGTACCGAAAGACGGCCAACCCACCGACATCGCCAACGACAAATCCATCTGGGTCTACCAGCAGCTGCAGGGCATGATGAAAGACGGCCTGATGCCGAGCGCCCAGCAAATGAGCGAAGTCAAAACCGAGAACATCTTCCAGTCCAACCGCGCCGCGATGGTCTATGCCGGTTCCTGGCTGGCGGCGCCGTTCGCCAACAACCCGCTGATCAACGATCACATCGGCGTGGTAATGATGCCGAAAATTGAACGCCAGTCCGGCGTAGCGCACAGCCTGGCCTTCGCCATGTCGGCCAAAAGCGCCCACAAACAGGCCGCCTGGAAATATATCGCCTTCATGAGCAGCGAAGCCTCGCAGGCGGAGCTGGCCAAGGTGGTGATCCCGGCCAACAAGACGGCGGCCAAGGTCTGGGCGCAGCAGATCCAGAAAGTCGACGTCTCGCCTTATATCCAGACCCTTGAAGTGACCCAGGCTTACCCCACCGCCGGCACCAATACGCCGAAATGGCAGAACATGTGGATCGCCAGCCTGAAGAAAATCTTTATGGGCGCGGACGCCAAGCAGGAAATGGACAAGTCGGTCAAGAAGATCGCGCGCGTCATGGATCAGTAATCGCCCCGCCGCGGCGCGCTACCCCGAGTGTGCGCCGCGGTGGACCCACGCTGAAAGTGATAGGTGAGGAATGGCAACATGTCGCTGGCAGAAACGGCTACGGTCACCCTGAAATCATCCCGGCGCACCGCCCGCCCCGCGCTCAATCGGCTCGAACGCGCCGAACGCTTCTGGGGCTGGGTGATGATCCTGCCGCTGCTGTTGGGGGTCACGGTGTTTTACCTAATCCCCTTTTTGCAGAACATTTTTTACAGCTTTACCGATCTGAACCAGTTCATGCGCTGGAGCAGCATCAGCGTCGATAACTATCTCAACCTGTTCGAAGACGACGACTTCTACACCGCCGCCGCCAACACCCTGTTCTACGTGGTGGTGTGCGTACCGATCAGCCTGAGCCTGTCGCTGCTGTTGGCGATCGGCCTCAACCAGAACATCCGCGGCAAAGGCCTGCTGCGCACCCTGCTGTTCCTGCCGGCGGTCACCATGCCCGCGGCGGTGGCCATGGTGTGGCAATGGCTGTTCAACAAGGATTTCGGCCTGATCAACCAGGCGCTGGGCCTGCTGCACATTGCGCCGGTCGCCTGGCTGTCCGATCCGGACGTGGTGCGCATCAGCGTGTCCATCATCATCATCTGGTCGTCGCTGGCGCTGAAGATCATCATTTTGCTGGCCGGGCTGCAGAGTATTCCGCGCCAGCTGTACGAGGCGGCGGATATCGACGGCATCGGCACCCTGCGGCGCTTCTTCTGCATTACGCTGCCGATGATGGTGCCGACGCTGTTCTTCGTGTCGGTGATGAGCTTTATCGAGATCCTGCAAATCTTCGACGTGGTGTTCCTGATGTTCGACCGCGCGCTGGTGGAAAACGACGTGATGACCGTCACCAACCTGTTCTACAAGTACGCGTTTTACCTGCAGGAAAAAGGCTACGCCTCCGCCATCACCGTGGTGCTGTTCGCCGTCACGCTGGTGATCACCCTGATTCAAATGGCGATCGGCAAGCGCCTGAAAGTCAGCTGAGGAGCTGCACATGAACGCAAGCAAGAAAACGCTGGTGTACCTGTTTATGGGGCTGGCGGCGCTGGCCTCGGTCGTGCCCTTTATCTGGATGCTGGTGACCTCGCTGAAAACCCAGGCCGAGAGCATCCAGATCCCGCTGACGCTGCTGCCGGCGCACCCCAGCCTGCAGGCCTACGGCCGGGTGATGCACGAAATCCCGTTCGCCGGTTTTTATCTCAACTCGCTGCTGGCGACCTTCTTCACCGTCACCCTGCAGATGGCGATCGCCACCCTGGCCGCCTATGGCTTCTCGCGCCTGCATTTTCGCGGCCGCGACGCGGTGTTCCTGGTGTGCGTGTCGATCCTGATGGTGCCCGGCCAGGCGTTTCTGATCCCGCAATTTCTGGTGGTACAGAAGCTGGGGCTGGTCAACAGCATCACCGGGTTGGTGCTGCCGGGCATTTTCAGCGTCTACGCCACCTTCCTGCTGCGCCAGTTCTTTCTGGCGGTGCCGAAGGAGATGGAAGAAGCGGCCTTGATCGACGGCTACAGCTACTTCGCCATCTTCTGGCGCATCATGCTGCCGCTGATCCGGCCGGGCATTATCGCCTGCGTCATCATCAACGGCCTGTGGAGCTGGAACAACCTGATGTGGCCGCTGATCGTCAATACCACCACCGAGAAGCTGACGCTGCCGGTTGGCCTCGCCTCGCTCTCCAGCCGCGCCGGGGTGGAATACCCGTTGCTGATGGCCGGGGCGCTGATGGCGGTGATCCCGATGCTGATGCTGTTCATTATTTTCCAACGCTATTTCATCCAGGGCATCGCCAGCGCCGGGGTGAAAGGCTAACGCGCAGACAAGGTAAATGACATGGCCGGAATTCAGTTAAACAGCGTTAAAAAAGTCTACCCCAACGGTTTCCACGCGCTGCACGGCGTCAATCTGGACATTGAGGACGGGGAATTTATGGTGTTCGTCGGCCCGTCCGGCTGCGCCAAATCCACCCTGCTGCGGATGATCGCCGGGCTGGAGAGCGTTAGCGAGGGGCAGATCCTGATCCACGATCGCTGCGTCAACGACAGCATGCCGAAGGATCGCGGCGTCGCCATGGTGTTCCAGAACTATGCGCTGTACCCGCACATGACGGTGTACAAGAACATGGCGTTCGGCCTGATCGGCAAAGAGAGCAAGGCCGAGATCGACCGCCGGGTGCGCGACGCGGCGGAAAAGCTGGAGATCACCAACCTGCTGCAGCGCAAGCCGGGCCAGCTCTCGGGCGGCCAGTGCCAGCGGGTGGCGGTCGGCCGCGCCATCGTGCGCAAACCCAAAGTGTTCCTGTTCGATGAGCCGCTGTCCAACCTCGACGCCAAGCTGCGAGTGTCGATGCGCGTGCAGCTGATCGAACTGCACAATCAGCTGAAGCAGGAAGGCGCCGCCGCCACCATGGTGTACGTCACCCACGATCAGGTCGAAGCGATGACCATGGGCGATCGCATTTGCGTGATGAACCGCGGCGCCATCATGCAGGTGGATAAACCGATCAACCTGTACCACCACCCCGCCAACCGTTTCGTCGCCGAGTTTATCGGCAGCCCGTCGATGAACCTGCACGATCTGGCGATCGTGCGCGACGGCCAAACGGTGCGGCTGCGCATCGGCCTGCAGCACCCGCTCGAGCTGCCGCCGGCGCTGCAGCGGCAGTTGACGGACTATCCGCATGCGCGGGTGTGCCTCGGTATCCGGCCGGAGTCCCTGCGGCTGTGCGCGCCCGGCAGCGCCAACTGCTTCCCGGCGCAGATCGTCACCATCGAGCGCATGGGCAACGAAGAGCTGCTGCACTGTGAACTGGCCGACCTGCGCTTCGTGCTGCGCATGGCGTCGCTGCCGGACTGGGAGCCGCGCCTCGGCGAAAGCGTTCATCTGGCATTCGATCTGACGCGCGCGCATTTGTTCGACGAGCTCAGCGGCCAAAACCTCAAATAACAACAGCGGAGTATCAGCAATGTCGTCAACACAACCCAACAACGTTGCCCAGCGCCCGGTGCTGGTGCTGGTGGTCGGCGCCGGCGCGCGCGGTGAAATCTACTCGCGCTATGCGCTGGCGCACCCCGATTTGATGCAGGTGGTGGCGGTGGCGGAACCGCGCGACGCCTACCGCGAGCAGTTCGTGGCGCAGCACGCCATCGCGCCGGAAAACGTCTTCACCGACTGGCGCCAGGCCGCCGATGCCGGCAAGCTGGCCGACGCGGTGCTGATCTGCACTCAGGATCAGATGCACCTGGAACCGGCGCTGGCCTTCGCCCGCCAGGGCTACGCCATGCTGCTGGAAAAGCCGCTGTCGCCGGACGCCGACGAGTGCCGCGCCATCGTCGCCGAGGTGGTGCGCCAAAAGCTGATCTTCTCGGTCGGCCACGTGCTGCGCTACACCCGCTATACCCAAAAGCTCAAGCAGCTGCTGCGCGACGGCGCGATCGGCGACATCGTCAGCCTGCAACACCTGGAGCCGGTCGGCTACTGGCATCAGGCACACTCCTTCGTGCGCGGCAACTGGCGCAACGATCGGCAGGCCGCCTTTATGCTGCTGCAGAAATCCTGCCACGACATCGATTGGATCCGCTACGTGATGGAGCAGCCCTGCGAACAGGTCAGCTCCTTCGGCAACCTGCGCCACTTCCGCCGGGAAAACCAACCGGCCGGCGCGGCGGACAACTGCCTGGATTGCGCGGTGGAGGCGTCCTGCCCCTATTCCGCCAAACGCATCTATCTGGGCGACGACCACAAGGCCACGCCCGGCTTTCTGCGCGTGCTGACGCCAGAACCCGACCAGACGACGCTGCGGGCGGCGCTGCGCGACGGGCCCTACGGCCGCTGCGTTTACCGCTGCGACAATAACGTGGTCGATCATCAGGTGGTCAACATGCAGTTCGCCGGCGGCCGCACCGCGTCGTTCACCATGACGGCCTTTACCCGCCACGAAGATCGCCACACCCGCATCTTCGGCAGCCGCGGCTGCCTGGAGGGCGACGGCCGCCATATCCGCATCACCTCGTTCCTCGACGACGGCGAAACGCATTACGACACCGACGCCGGCCAGGATCTGCACGCCATGGCCGGCCACGGCGGCGGTGACTACTACCTGATGCAGCACTTTATCGCGGCCATTCGCACCAACGATCCGAGCCAGGTGTTGGCCGGCCCGGCGGAAGCGCTGGAGAGCCACCTGATGGTGTTCGCCGCCGAACGCTCGCGCCGCGAAGCCGCGGTGATCGCCCTGAACGGAGCCTGACCATGAGCACGAGAGAGATGCGTTACGGCTTCGACATCGGCGGCACCAAGATCGAAATGGCCGCTTACGATCGCCGGCTCAATCAGGTGCTGCTTCAGCGCGTGCACACCCCAACCGGCGATTATGGCGAGTTCGTGGCCTGCATCGCCGGGCTGGTCGAGCAGGCGGACCGCGAGCTGCATACACGCGGCAGCATCGGCATCGGCCTGCCGGGGATCACCGATCCCGTCAGCCGCCGCCAGCTGGCGGTCAACGTGCCCTGCCTGACCGGGCATTGCCTGGCGGATGATTTGACGCAGGCGCTGGCGCGGCCAATCGCCATCGAGAACGACTGCCGCTGTTTCGCGCTGTCGGAAGCCAGCACGCCGCAAACCGCCCATCTGCCGCTGGTGTTCGGCGCCATCATCGGCACCGGTGCCGGCGGTGGCCTGGTGGTGAACCGGCAATTGCACAAGGGGCGCAACGGGCTGGCGGGCGAATGGGGCCATATGCCGATCTCCGCCCAGCTGGCGCAGCGTTACGATCTGCCGCTGTTCGGCTGCAACTGCGGGCTGACCGGCTGCTTTGAACGCTACGTCTCCGGCAGCGGGCTGCTGGCGCTGAGCCGCCACTTTGCCCATCCGGCCGCCGACGTGCCGGCGCTGGTCGCCAGCTATCGCGCGGGGGATACGCTCGCACAGTGGCTGATGACCGTCTACGTCGACATTCTGGCCAGCGCGCTGGCCGGTTTGCAGCTGCTGCTGGACGTCGATGCCTTCGTGTTGGGCGGTGGGTTGTCGAACGTCGGCGAGCTGTATCGGCTGCTGCCGGCGGCGATGCGGCACTGGCTGCTGCCGGGCGTGGAACCGGCAGCGGTATTCCCTCCGGTGCACGGTGACAGCAGCGGCGTGCGTGGCGCGGCGCTATTACAGACGGCGGCATAAAAAAAACAGTGAAAGCCCGGCGGCTGTCGAATGATCGCTGCGGCTTTCGCCGCCGCAGGGCCGAATAAAGCCATCGCGAGAATTGTCGACTGAAAAATAACGAATTTGCCGTTTTCACTTTGTGTTAATACCGCTTTCGGTTACCGCTAAACCGAAAGCAAAATTAAATATAACCAACTGATAGATATAGATATTTTTAAATTAATCGATTGCATTTCAGTGTTTCGTTTGCTGTAATTCGCCACGAACAACTGAAAGCGCTCCGGTCGGTATCGCTGCGGCTTATTAAGCCGCGGTCGGGCACGGCTACAGGTAAATCAGGAGTCTGCGTTAATGATCAATACCGCAAAACGCCGGGAATTAATTATCGACCAGCTGTGCCGCGAAGGCTCGGTGCGCGTGGAACAGCTCAGCCAGCAGTTTTCGGTGTCCAGCGTCACCATCCGCAGCGATCTGCGCCAGCTGGAAAAACACGGCTGCGCGGTGCGCGCTTACGGCGGCGCCATGTTGAACAAACAGTTCGCCTTCGATCGCCCGCTGCAAGACAAGGGCCGCATCAACCGCGACGTAAAACACGCCATTGCCTGCGCGGCGGCGGCGCTGATTGAAGACGGCGATGCCGTCATCCTCGACTCCGGCTCCACCACCAGCCAGATGGCGCCGCAGCTGGCGGGGAAAAAGGATCTGGTGGTGATGACCAATGCATTGAACATCGCCTTCGAGCTGGCCAACAACGAGCAGATCGATCTGATGGTGGTCGGCGGCAGCGTGCGCCGCAAGGCCTGGTCGCTGTACGGCCCCGCCGCCGAACAGCAGCTGCGCCAGTACCGGTTCGACAAGCTGTTTCTCGGCGTCGACGGTTTCGATCTGGCGGGCGGCATCACCACGCCGGATCCGGGCGAAGCGCAGCTGAACCGCGTGATGTGCGAGGTGGCGCGCGAAGTGATCGCCATCGCCGACGCCAGCAAATTCGGCCGCACCAGCTTTTGCATGATCCGCGAAATCGGCCAGATCCACCGCCTGGTCACCGACAGCCGCATTCCGGAACACTATCTGCAGGCGCTGCACCATTTAGGGATCGACGTGATTATCGCCGACCGTTAACCGAGGCTTTTAAGGAGTTGTCATCATGAACGCGTATTTCTCTTACGAGGCGGATTGGCTGAAGCAGCGCAACGCCTGGCACACCGCCGCAGAGATTTGGCAGCAGCCGGATCTGTGGGCGGCGCTGCACCGGCAACTGCAGGATCAACAGGCGCAGTGGCAGCCGTTCCTGGCGCCGCTGTTGGCCAATCCTCGGCTGCAAATCGTGCTGTGCGGCGCCGGCAGCTCGGCGTTCGCCGGCCGCGCCCTGGCGCCCTGGCTGCGCGAACGAACCGGCCGCGACGTGGCGGCCTACGGCACCACCGATATCGTCGCCAACCCGCGGCAGTACCTCGATCCTGAGCGGCCGACGCTGCTGGTCTCCTTCGCCCGCTCGGGCAACAGCCCGGAGAGCGTGGCGACGGTGGAGCTGGCCGACCAACTGCTGCCGGAAAGCTACCACCTGATGCTGGTCTGCAACCCGGACAGCAAGCTGGCGCAGTATGCGCATCGGCGCGACAACGTCTGTTCGCTGGTGATGCCGCAAGGCTCCAACGATCAGAGCTTCGCCATGACCTCCAGCTTCAGCTGCATGATGCTGAGCGCCGCGCTGCTGCTCGGCCCGCTTTCGCTCGAGGCCGCCCAGGCGCCGCTGAACGCCATGGTGCAGCGCTGCCGCGCACTGCGCGAAACGCTGCAGCCACAGGTAAAGGCGCTGGCCGCCAGCGGTTTCCGCCGTTATATCACCCTCGGCGGCAGCTGCTTTACCGGCCTGGCGGAAGAGGCCTCGCTCAAGATGCTGGAGCTGACCGCCGGGCGCATCGTGACGCGCTACGACTCGCCGCTCGGCCTGCGCCACGGCCCGAAATTTATGGTCGACGGCCAAACATTGGTGGTGGTGATGTTCTCCCACGACGACTACGCCCGCCAGTATGACCGCGATCTGTGGAACGAGCTGCAGCGCGACGGGTTGGCGATGCAATTGGTCGGTTTGACCGGCGATCTCCAGACGCCGTCCGATGCCCTGCTGCCTATGCACCAAGCCACGGACGATATCTGGCTGCTGTTCCCATATCTGCTGTTCACCCAGATGCTGGCCTTCGAGAGTTCGCTGGCGCTGGGGCTGACCCCAGACAACCCTTGCCCAACCGGCGAGGTTAACCGGGTGGTGAAAGGCGTGACGATTTACCGTTTCCCTTCCCCCGTGCTGTAAGGAGATCCCATGTATCTGATATCCAACCGAGAAATGCTGCTCAAGGCGCAGCGCCAGGGTTACGCCGTCCCGGCGTTTAACGTCCACAATCTGGAAACCGTGCAGGTGGTGGCGGAAACCGCCGCCGAGCTGCGCTCGCCGGTGATCATGGCCGGCACGCCCGGCACCTTCAGCTACGCCGGCACCGACTACCTGATCGGCATTTGCCAATCGGCCGCGCACCGCTACGATTTGCCGCTGGCGCTGCATCTGGATCATCACGAGGAGCTGGACGACATCGAGCACAAGGTGAAAAGCGGCATCCGCTCGGTGATGATCGACGGTTCCCATCTGCCGTTCGAGCAGAACATCGCCAAAGTGGCTGCCGCAGTGGCCCTGTGCCACCGCTATGGCGCCAGCGTGGAGGCCGAGCTGGGCCGCCTGGGCGGGCAGGAAGACGATCTGATCGTCGATACGGCGGACAGTTTCTATACCGACCCGGTGGCGGCACGCGAGTTCGTCGCCGCCACCGGCATCGATTCGCTGGCGGTGGCGATAGGTTCCGCCCACGGCCTGTATCACGGCGAGCCGAAGCTGGACTTCGAGCGCCTGGCGCTGATCCGCGAACAGGTGGACGTGCCCCTGGTACTGCACGGCGCCTCCGGCATTCCGGAGGTGATGGTCAAACGCGCGATCTCGCTCGGTGTCTGCAAGGTCAACGTCGCCACCGAACTGAAAATCGCCTTCGCCGATGCGGTGAAAAGCTACTTTTCACAGCACCCGGATGCCAACGACCCGCGCAAATATATCGTCCCCGGCAAGCTGGCGATGAAAGAAGTGGTGGCGGAAAAGATCCGCATCTGCGGCAGCAGCGGCATGCTGTAACCCCGCGCTCGCCCCCGGTTTCGTGGCTGCACCACGGGGGCGAAAACATCCCGCCATTTCCCGCTTTCCTGAGAGAACGATCACAGCCTTTTACCCTGCCCGCGCCGGAAACCATTAACCGGTCTTCACTATGATCCAAATCATGGTTTTACTCACCCTACCTCCCTATTATCAAATTCATTGGATGCAGGCAGTAGGATTTTTGCCCATTCGTTTTTATTTCGCCAGGCGAAATAGATTATTTGATGAAAACAAGCGTGCTTGTTTTTTAATTGGCAGCATTTTTACTCTGAGAGGAAAAGCGTATGAACCATTACTTAGCCGTATTAAGCGCATTGGTCATTCTGCCCTTCGCTCTGCAAGCAAAACCGCTTTCCGGCAGCCCGGTCGCCTCCGGCGTCGTGCGCTTCACCGGCGCCATTACCACCCCGGCCTGCACCATCACACATCAGGATGAACAGCTTATCTCCAACTGCTTCGGTAAAGTGACGGAATATCAGAACGGGTATATTTCCTCTTCGTTAAAAGAAATGCCAAAAGAATTAGTCTCTGCCGTCACCAGCGAAATGGTGAATAACGATCCCCATTTAAAGCGCGTGACCATCAGCTATAAGTAACGCCAACGCGTTAATGTCTGATGAAATAATAAACAAGACACAACTTGTCTTGATGACTTATAAATTTATTTTATAAATTTAACGTGCAATGACTCCCCGGCTTACCCTGAGCCGGCTATTTGGGCAACCCTGCGGTTGCCCATCAGCATGTCCGAAATCCGCCATCGCTTCCCCCGCTTTCATGCGATAATCGCCATACCAACCCGAGGAGTGATCCAGATGCAGACTTTTTTGATTGATCGTACCGCCACGCCGGTGGGAGAACTGGTGCTGATTGCCGATGAACAGGGGCGCCTGCGGGCGATTGACTGGACCGATCACGAAGCGCGCCTGATGAAGCTGCTGAATACCCACTACCGCGCCGATCGCTTCACCCTGCGCGAGCAGCGCGATCCCAGCGGGCTGACCGACGCGATGCAACGCTATTTCGCCGGTGAGCTGAGCATTATCGATCGGCTGCCGGTGATGACCGCCGGCACCGAGTTCCAACGCACCGTGTGGCAACAGCTGCGCCAAATCCCCTGCGGCGAGATCCTGACCTACGGCCAGCTGGCGCAACGTATCGGCCGCCCGACCGCCTCACGCGCGGTCGGCATGGCCAACGGTTCGAATCCGATCAGCATCGTGGTGCCCTGCCACCGGGTGATCGGTTCGCAGGGCGCGCTGACCGGCTATGCCGGCGGCGTGCAGCGAAAGCAGTGGCTGCTGCAGCACGAAGGTTACTTGCCGCAGGATCTGCTCTCGCGCTAGCGCGGCACATAGTCCGGCGGGACGCCCTCCGCCGGGGCGGCGGGATAGTAGTCCGGCGGCACCGGCGATGAGGTGGCCTCACCATAACCGTAGGCCACCGGCACCTTGTTACCTTTGGCGTACATGCACTGCGTATACACGGTATCATAGCGGTCTTGCAGGTCATCGCTGCTGCGCCAGGCCGAGTTATTGGCCATCGCGCTGCCGACCAGCAACCCGCCACCCGCGCCGATCAGCGCGCCGGGGCCGGCATGACCGGATGCGGCGCCAATCAACGCCCCTGCCGCCGCGCCGACGGCCGTTCCCGCCACCGCCGTTCCCGTCGCCGAATTGGCCGCCGTTTGCGCTCCGCTGCCAAGGCTGTTTTGCGCATAGCCGCGGCACATGGCCTCATCGCGATTGAATTGTTCGTAACTTTTCCCCGTGCCGGGCAGCGCGGTGACCCCGGGCCCGGAAGGCGCAGAGACGCAGCCGGCCAACAGCCCGGCCAGCGCCACTATCGGGAAAGCAAAAGAGTGTCTCATCACGCACCGCCTTTAATCACCGGGAGAACGGACCGTCTGGCACCACCTTCATCCAACCGTCAGGACAACGCGGCACCTGGGGGTAATAGCCCGCCGGGCGGCGGCAGTAGTAGGCATAGCTCGGCGGCTTTTCGATATAGGTCTGCGGCGGCGGCGGCGTGACATACACCACCGGCGGCGGCGGGTAATAGAGCGGCGGCGGCCCCCAGGGCACGCCGATCACCACGCGCGGCCCGCCGTAATAATAGCCGTGCCGGTAGTAGCCGTGGCCGTAATAGCCGTGGGCGAAGGCGGCGGCGCTGGCCGTCATCAACACCGCGGCGGCCGCCATCAACAGTATGCGCTTTTTCATCATCCACTCCCGAACAGGATCGTTCACCTGCCTTTCTGACCTTCAGCTTAACGCCGATGCGGCGCGGCTTTGCGGTGAGGATTCGGATGAATGCGACAAGCTTTCGCCAGTAAATGTGTCAAAGGATGATTGATTCACGCCGCTAAAACCTGTCAATGCGAGCCGCGCAGACCACCCGCGCCGATTGCCCTGCCTTATGCCGCCGGAATGGCGACCGCACGTTGCGCATAAGTGCCAAATAAATCTAGCGACTTCAGCGCGATACAGAATAATCGGCGGCATGTGTGCGCAAAATTCGCACACAATACCCCTATTCATGCTAATGCCACCCTTATCAGCTGCAGCAAAAGATGTTAAAATTGACTCATATCAATTATTGAATGAGCGTAATCTATGATCCCGGAAAAACGCGTGATTCGTCGTATCCAGTCTGGTGGTTGTGCGATCCATTGCCAGGACTGCAGCATCAGCCAGCTGTGCATTCCTTTCACCCTTAATGCCCACGAGCTGGACCAGCTCGACAACATTATCGAGAGGAAAAAGCCCATCCAGAAAGGCCAGACCCTGTTCAAGGCCGGCGACGAGCTGAAATCGCTGTACGCGATCCGTTCCGGGACCATCAAAAGCTACACCATCACCGAGCAAGGCGACGAGCAGATCACCGGTTTCCACCTGGCGGGTGACCTGGTGGGCTTCGACGCCATCGGCGGTCTGAAGCACCCAAGCTTCGCTCAGGCGCTGGAAACCTCGATGGTGTGCGAGATCCCATTCGAAACCCTCGACGATCTGTCCGGCAAAATGCCTAATCTGCGTCAGCAGATCATGCGACTGATGAGCGGCGAGATCAAAGGCGACCAGGACATGATCCTGCTGCTGTCGAAGAAAAATGCCGAAGAGCGCCTGGCGGCGTTCGTTTACAACCTGTCGCGCCGCTTCGCGGAGCGTGGCTTCTCGCCGCGCGAGTTCCGGTTGACCATGACCCGCGGCGACATCGGCAACTACCTCGGCCTGACGGTGGAAACCATCAGCCGCCTGCTGGGCCGCTTCCAGAAAAGCGAAATCCTCAGCGTGAAAGGCAAATACATCACCATCGAAAACGCCGACGCCCTGTCGGTGCTGGCCGGTACGCCACGCATCAACGTGACCGTCAACGCCTGATTCCCCTGCCGGATCAACATTTCACCGAAATTGTTGATCCGGCACGCTTCTGTTGTTGTTCTGTTTTTCAATGTTGGGTTACTCTGTAAATTAACAGACTGTTGATTTCAGCTGTAAGGAGGCCCTATGGCGAAGTATCAGAATCTTCTGGTGGCTATTGACCCCAATCAGGACGATCAGCCGGCATTGCGCCGCGCCGTGTACCTGGTAAAACGGAACGGCGGGCGCATCAAAGCCTTCCTGCCCATTTATGACTTCTCTTACGAAATGACGACCCTGCTCTCCCCGGACGAAAGAACGGCGATGCGGCAAGGTGTGATCAGCCAACGCGCCGCCTGGATCAACGAGCAGTGCCGCTTCTATCTCAACGACGGCGTGCCGATCGAAATCAAAGTGGTCTGGCATAACCGCCCCTTCGAAGCCATCATTCAGGAAGTGCTTTCCGGCCAGCATGATCTGCTGCTGAAAATGGCGCACCAGCACGACCGGCTGGAGTCGGTGATCTTCACCCCCACCGACTGGCACCTGCTGCGCAAATGCCCTTGCCCGGTGTGGATGGTAAAAGACCAACCCTGGCCAGAAGGCGGCAAAGCGCTGGTGGCGGTCAACCTGGCCAGCGAAGAACCCTATCACGACCCGCTCAATATCAAACTGGTGCAAGAAACCGTCGAACTGGCGCAGAACGTCAACCAGACCGAGGTTCACCTGGTCGGCGCCTATCCCGTTACCCCGATCAACATCGCCATCGAGCTGCCCGACTTCGATCCGAGCGTCTACAACGACGCCATCCGCGGCCAGCATCTGATCGCCATGAAGGCGCTGCGGCAGAAATTCTGCATTAAGGAAGAGTTCACCCACGTGGAAAAAGGCCTGCCGGAAGAGGTGATCCCCGATCTGGCCGAACACCTGCAGGCCGGCGTGGTGGTTCTGGGCACCCTGGGCCGCACCGGCATTTCGGCGGCCTTTATCGGCAACACCGCGGAACATGTGATCGACCATCTGAAATGCGATCTGCTGGTGATTAAGCCGGAGAACTTCAACTGCCCGATCGAGGCGGATGAAGACGATGAGCACGACGACGAAGATTAGCCTTCACGCATAAAAAAATGGGCCGCTAATAAGCGGCCCGTTTTTTTGGTTGCTCAACTACTTCTGCAATGCCCGCAGAATCGCTTCCACGCTGTCTTTGGCGTCGCCGAACAGCATCTGGGTGTTCTCCTTGAAGAACAGCGGGTTCTGCACGCCGGCGTAGCCGGTGTTCATCGAGCGTTTAAACGCGATCACGTTCTGCGCTTTCCACACTTCCAATACCGGCATGCCGGCGATCGGGCTGCGCGGATCTTCCAATGCCGCCGGGTTCACCGTGTCGTTGGCGCCAATTACCAGCACGGTGTCGGTATCCGGGAAATCTTCGTTGACTTCATCCATCTCCAGCACCACGTCGTACGGCACCTTCGCCTCCGCCAGCAGCACGTTCATGTGGCCCGGCAAACGCCCCGCGACCGGGTGAATGCCGAAGCGCACCTTCACGCCGCGCGCCCGCAGTTTCTCGGTGATTTCCGCCACCGGATATTGCGCCTGCGCCACCGCCATGCCGTAACCCGGGGTGATGATCACGGAGGTGGAGTTCTTCAGCTGCTCGGCCACCTCTTCCGCCGTGGTTTCACGGTATTCGCCCATCTCTTCGGCATCGCCGGTAGACGAACCGTCACTGCCGAAACCGCCGGCGATCACGCTGATAAACGAGCGGTTCATTGCCTTACACATAATGTAAGACAGGATCGCCCCCGAAGAGCCCACCAGCGCGCCGGTGACGATCAGCAGATCGTTGCTCAGCATGAAGCCCGCCGCGGCCGCCGCCCACCCCGAGTAGGAGTTGAGCATCGACACCACCACCGGCATGTCGGCGCCGCCGATCGAGGCCACCAGATGCCAGCCGAACGCCAGTGCGATCGCCGTCATCAGCAGCAGCGTCACCACCTGCCAGCCCACGCTGTCGGTACGCACGAACGCCACCAGCAGCAGGAACGAGATCACCAACGCCGCTAGATTCAGCTTGTGGCGGTTCGGCAGCATCAGCGGTTTGGAAGAGATGATGCCGCGCAGCTTGCCGAAGGCGACGATCGAACCGGTGAAGGTTACCGCGCCGATAAAGATACCGAGGAACACTTCGGTCAGATGGATATTCGCCATCACCGGCTCCATCGGCGCGCCGTGATCCAGGTAGCTGTTGAAACCGACCAGCACCGCTGCCAGGCCAACGAAGCTATGCAGCACCGCCACCAGCTCCGGCATTTCGGTCATCTCGACCTTCTTGGCCAGATAGACGCCGATCGAGCCGCCGATGATCATGGCGATGATGATCCAGCCGACGTTGCCGGAATCCGGCCCCAGAATGGTGGCGATCAGCGCGATCGCCATACCGGCGACGCCGAACAGGTTGCCCTGCTTCGACGTTTCATGGCGCGACAGGCCCGCCAGGCTGAAAATAAACAAAATAGCGGCAACAATGTATGCAGCTGTAACCAATCCTCCAGACATTTGTTACCCCTTAGTTCTTGCGGAACATCTTCAGCATGCGCTGAGTGACGGTGAACCCACCGAAAATATTGATGCTGGCGATCAGCACGGCGATAAAGGAGAGGAAACTCACCCAGCCGCCATGGCCGATCTGCAACAGCGCACCGACCACGATAATCCCTGAGATCGCGTTGGTGACCGACATCAACGGGGTATGCAGCGCATGGCTGACATTCCAGACCACGTAGTAACCGACCACGCAGGCCAGCGCGAACACGGTAAAGTGCGACAGGAACTCTTTCGGCGCCGCGTCCGCCAACCAGCCGAACAGCAGGATCGCCAGGGCCATCAGGCCGTACTTCAGCCACGGCGAGGTCGGTTTGGCTTCGGGTTTGGCCACCGGTGCGGCGGCAGGCGCCGCTTTCGGCTGGGCGGAGACCTGGATTGGCGGCGCCGGCCAGGTGACTTCACCGCTGCGCACCACGGTAACGCCGCGGATCACCGTATCGTCGAAATCGATGTCGATCTCGCCGTTTTTCTCTTTCGACAGCAGCTTCAGCAGGTTGACCAGGTTGGTGCCGTACAGCTGCGAAGATTGCGTCGGCAGGCGGCTCGGCAGGTCGGTATAGCCGATGATTTTCACGCCGTTGTCGGTCACGGTAATGGTGTCGGCCACCGTCAGTTCGCAGTTGCCACCGGTTTGCGCCGCCAGATCGACGATCACGCTGCCCGGTTTCATCGACGCCACCATCTCTTTGGTGATCAGCTTCGGCGCCGGTTTACCCGGGATCAACGCGGTAGTGACGATGATATCGACCTCCGCGGCCTGCGCGGCGAACAGCGCCATCTCGGCCTTGATAAAGGCTTCAGACATCACTTTGGCGTAGCCGTCGCCGCTGCCCGCTTCCTCTTCAAAATCCAGCTCGAGGAATTCCGCGCCCATGCTCTGCACCTGCTCTTTCACTTCCGGGCGGGTGTCGAAGGCGCGCACGATGGCGCCGAGGCTGCCCGCGGCGCCGATCGCCGCCAGGCCGGCCACGCCGGCACCGATGATCATCACCTTGGCCGGCGGCACTTTGCCGGCGGCGGTGATCTGGCCGGTGAAGAAGCGGCCAAACTCATGCGCCGCTTCGACGATCGCGCGGTAGCCGGCGATGTTAGCCATCGAGCTCAGCGCATCCATCGACTGGGCGCGCGAGATGCGCGGTACCGAGTCCATCGCCAGCGCGGTGACGTTGCGCGCCGCCAGCTTGGCCATCAATTCGGGGTTTTGCGCCGGCCAGATAAAGCTGACCAGCGTGCTGCCTTCGCGCATCAAGGCGATCTCGTCGTCTTGCGGCGCGTTGACTTTCAGGATCAGATCCGACTGCCACACTTCGCTTTCGTCGACCAGCGCCGCACCGGCGGCTTCGTAGGCGACGTCCTCAAAACTGGCCAGTTTGCCCGCCCCGCGTTCAATCGCGACGGTAAAACCCAGCTTCAGCAGTTGTTCCACCGTTTTCGGCGTGGCTGCGACCCGGGCTTCATTGGCCAACCGCTCTCTTGGTACACCAATACGCATAATGTTCCCTTCTCACCTGTCTTGGATGATGTTTATTATTTTCCTGCCCATAGCATGACGCCAGCGGCGAGCGAGGCGTTAACTTGCCCGCACTGATTTCAGACGCCAACTATAACCTACTGAAAATAAGGTCGATGATCCATAATTGCTTACGCATTCAGCTCTGTTTTTACATAAAAACGCCGCGCGTGATATGACAAATCGCAATTTACCGTGAAAAAACCCATACAGAACAGCGCATTCTGCGTGACAAGAGGTTTACGCTCGGCGTAACGATTTATGGCCACTCGCGGCGAAAAAGCATAAAAGTTATCATTTTGTGAATAATTAACATTAATGACACCAGAGCCTTTATTATGGAAACTTATGACGATGGCGCCATCCGTGCGGCCCGCGTCAACGTCGGCGATTTGTCGCACGGGATAACATAAAATGCTGAGACAGTTTTCAGAATTACATGTAATAATCGACGGCTGAATTACACTTAAACAGTTCAGTACGTTATAAACGTTAATGCGCTAGGCGAAAGGATTTTTTATGAAGCTGAAGACCACGATCATCGCGTCAGCCTTGTTATCACTCACCGCGCTGTCTGCTCATGCGGCGCAAGAGTTAACTCCTGAGAAAGCAGCGGCGCTGAAGCCGTTTGATCGCATCACGATTACCGGCCGCTTCAATGCCATCAATGAAGCCGTCGACGCCGTATCCCGCCGTGCAGACAAACTGGGTGCCGATTCCTTCTATATCCAGGACAGCAACAACAGCAACAACGGCGGCAACTGGCGCGTCACCGCAGACCTTTATCATAAAGATGCGCCAGAAGTGAGCAAAACACCAAAATACCGCGTATTTAACGGCGTGAACGAACTGCCTAAAGATGAAGCCTATCTGCTGGAGCCTTACGATACCGTGAGCGTCAGCGGTTTCTACCGCAGCCAGCCGGACATCAACGACGCCATCTCCAAAGAAGCGAAGAAAAAAGGCGCTGCATCCTTCTTCATCGTGCGCCAGGTTGACGCCAACTCCGGCGGTAACCAGTTCGTCACCGCCTACATCTATAAGGCCGATGCGCCAAAACGCCGCGTGCAGAGCCCGGATGCCATTCCGGCCGATTCTGACGCCGGCCGCGCCGCGCTGGCCGCCGGTGGCGCCGCTGCCGCGAAAGTCGAAATCCCTGGCGTCGCGTCTTCCGGTTCGCCAAGCCGCGACGTGGGCCGTTTCTTCGAAACCCAGTCCTCTACCGGCCAGCGCTATACCGTCACGCTGCCTAACGGCACCAAGATCCAGGAAGTGAACAACGTGACCGCCGCGCAGATGGTGCCGTTCGATTCCGTCACCTTCACCGGCCACTTCAACAGCATGACCGATGTCTCCACCGAAGTGGCGAAACGCGCGGCCGAGAAAGGCGCCAAGTACTACCACGTCACCCGCCAGTGGCAGAACAAGAGCGGCGGCAACCTGACCGTCAGCGCCGATCTGTTCAAATAAAACCCGCTTTTCGGTTTACCATCGGGCAGCCCTTGAGCTGCCCGTTTTTATTGCCGCTTTTTTCATCGCACGTTGAATAGTTTTTTGTAAATTCCGCATATTCAATCATTGCATCTCTAATCATCCCTCCGTAAAATTTGCGCCAATTTTTAGGGCTATTGTCTATTCGCGCAGTGGTTGTTAATACATTGTTGCCGCCAAGCAGTTCCCTTCCAGTTGTTTATTCTGCGTTCAGGATCCGTCATTGGAAAAAAAACTCGGTCTTACCGCGCTAACCGCTTTGGTGCTCAGCTCGATGCTGGGCGCCGGCGTGTTCAGTCTGCCGCAAAACATGGCGCAGGTCGCCAGCCCCGCCGCGCTGCTGCTGGGCTGGGGGATCACCGGCGTCGGCATTCTGTTTTTGGCCTTCGCCATGCTGCTGCTTACGCGTTTGCGTCCGGATCTGGACGGCGGCATCTTCACCTACGCCAAGGAAGGGTTCGGCGAGCTGGTGGGCTTCTGCTCCGCCTGGGGTTACTGGCTGTGCGCCGTGATCGCCAACGTCTCGTACCTGGTGATCGTGTTCGCGGCGCTGAGTATCTTCACCGATCGCGGCGGCAGCGTCATTCTCGGTGACGGCAATACCTGGCAGGCGCTGATCGCTGAATCCGCCCTGCTGTGGATCGTGCATGCGCTGGTGCTGCGCGGCGTGCAAACCGCGGCCAGCATCAATCTGGCGGCCACCCTGGCCAAGCTGCTGCCGCTGGGGATGTTCGCCGTTCTGGCGGCGATCGCCTTTAAAATGGACGTGTTCACGCTGGATTTCAAAGGCATCGCCCTCGGCAAGCCGGTGTGGGAACAGGTCAAGGACACCATGCTGATCACCCTGTGGGTGTTTATCGGCGTGGAAGGCGCCGTGGTGGTTTCCGCCCGCGCCCGCAATAAGAAAGACGTGGGCCGCGCCACCATGCTGGCGGTGCTGTCGGCGCTGGCGGTGTATCTGATGGTCACGTTGCTGTCGCTGGGCGTGGTGCCGCGCAGCGAACTGGCCGAAATGCGCAACCCGTCGATGGCGGTGCTGATGGTGGAACTGATCGGCCCGTGGGGAGACGTGCTTATCGCCGCCGGCCTGATCATTTCCGTGTGCGGCGCCTACCTGAGCTGGACCATCATGGCGGCCGAAGTGCCGCTGCTGGCCGCGCAGCACGGCGCGTTTCCGCGCGTGTTCGGCAAGCAGAACCGCCATCACGCCCCGTCCTCTTCGCTGTGGCTGACCAACATTGCAGTGCAGCTGGCGCTGGTGCTGATCTGGCTGACCGGCAGCAACTACAACTCGCTGTTGACCATCGCTTCAGAAATGATCCTGGTGCCTTACTTCCTGGTCGGCGCGTTTCTGTTCAAGGTGGCTTACCGCCGCCGCGACAAGCGCCTGATCTTCGCCGCGACCGGCGCCTGCGTCTATGGTTTGTGGCTGCTGTACGCGTCCGGGCTGATGCACCTGCTGATGTCGGTGCTGCTGTATGCGCCAGGGCTGTTGGTGTTCATGTATGCCCGCCGCGGCCACCGGGATATCAATCTGCTGAATCGCCTGGAAAAGAGCAGCATCTTCTTGCTGCTGGTGGCCACGCTGCCTGCCGGCTGGTTTATGTTGCACTAACATCGCCTGCCAATGCGGCTGCCCAGCAGCCGCATTTCGTTTCCCCGCTTTCCTCTTTTTTACCTCTCTCCACGCTATTGATCCGCCAATTGCCACGCTTGCGATCTTAAATGCAATTAATTATCATTATCATTTATAGCATCACCGTCAGGACACAGGTGAGGCCCCCGATGAGAAACATCAGGAGGTCTTGTTAAGACAGGCTGAAAATGGAAGGCATTTCATGGCTGAAAAACTGCTGCACACACTCCCCCTGTTTGCCGCCTGGGAAGCGCTGATCGCCGAAGGCAACACGGCGTTCAATCAGCAACGCGATCGCCTGGCAATGACGCACTATCAACAGGCGCTGGAAGTCGCTCAGGCGATCCTCGCCGAGAAACCCTGGCTAAATGCGGACTATACCGCCAGATTTGAAGCCCTGAATATTTTCGAGTCAGCCCTTGCCGCGCTGATCGTCACGTTCAACAACATGACCCATCTGCGCCTGCGGCAAAAGCCCCTGCGCGGCATTGAGCCGCACGTGCATCAGGCCCGGCTCGCCATCGAGCAGGTGATGGACGATACCTCGCTGTGCGAACAGATGCAGCAGGTCGCCGAACGGCACCTGCTGCGTTTCCGAATAGAAACGCTGCAGGTGCTGCGCGAACACCGGCTGCCGGAAACCAGCGTCTGCGCACCCACGGTAAACCATTCCGCCACCGTGCATTAACAACGACACCACGACCTGAGGGGTAATCTGCCAATGAATGAATTGAATGACGACATGAAGAAAATGCTGGCCAAACAGCTGCCTGTACAGGCAACCAGCAGCCCGAACGGCGTGCCCGATATCGGCCCCAAACGTTCTCTGCGCCTCTATGATAACCGTACGCTGATTTACAACGAAAATACCGGTGGCCAGACGCTGCAAAATATCAGGGAGGGATCGAAAATGGCCGTCGTGGTCATCGACCGCGAGGCGCTGGACGGTTACCGCTTCGTCGGCACCCCAGAACTGTTCCTGGCGGGCAAGCCGTTTGACGACGCGTTGGCATTTGCAGAAAAAAATGGAATGAAGCCGCCGAAATACGCGGTGCTCATTCATATAGACAGTATTTATACCCTGCGCTCCGGCCCCAATGCCGGGACCCGGCTTTAAGGCAGGCCGCTACGCAGCGCGGAATTTCACGTTCATGGTTAGGCCATCGCGGTCAGTCAATTGCCTAACCATGAACGGGCGGCCGGTCGATGCAACCGGTCAGCTTTTAGGGGGAATGGTGACGGTCATACGCTCACCCACCAGGGCAATCGCGATGCCTTCCGCGCACTCTTTCTGAATGGCCGCCAGCTGTTGAGTCTCCAGTGCATAGGGCAGCTGAATATCAAACACCGTCAGGCCCTGCTGCTGCGCCAGGTCAATCAGGCGCACGATATTGGTTTCATCGCTGACCTGCGTTGACACCACCTGCAGCGCCAGCTCTTTCAACTGCTCTTTGCGCGTTTGTGACGTGGTCACGCGCGATTTCAACACCATGCCGAAGATCGGCATCACACCATAAATAGCATCAACAAAGCGCCAGTGCTTCCTGCACGATGCGGACAGAAAATCCATGTAGTCGAAACAGATTTTCTCACTGCGCGCGATGGATGCAAGGTGATTGCTGTTCATCCCCTCATTCCTCTCATGGCCAGTGTTAACCCGTGGTCTTTCAAGCCGCCGCCGGGCGACAACCTGAAATGCATTGGGGATCTTACATCCAGAAATGGATAATCATGCGAAGCTTTAACGACTTTCCGCCGTATAATGGCATAATTCCCCTATTGTTTGCCAGTCTGTCCAGGAGCTTTAATCAATGGAACACCCCAACTCTGCCCCGGTGCTGATTACCGGCGGCGCGCGGCGCATCGGGCTGGCGCTCGCCAAAGCGTTTCTCGAGCGCGGCGTTCCCGTCATCATCGCCTATCGCAGCGAATATCCGGCGATGGCCGAGTTGAAAGCCTTGGGCGCCTGCTGCATTCAGGGCGACTTTTCCACGCACGAAGGCATCTACCTTTTCGCCGACCGGGTGCGGCAGGTGGCGCCCAAACTGCGCGCGGTGATCCACAACGCCAGCGCCTGGCAGGCCGAGTCGCCGGAGGTGCCGCCGGAGCAGGTAATGGCGGCGATGCTGCAGATTCACGTCTATACGCCCTATTTGCTCAATCAGCTGCTCGAATCCTGCCTGACCGGCCAGGGCCAGGCCGGTGCCGACATCATCCATCTGACCGACTATGTGGTGGAAAAAGGCAGCGACAAACACATCGCCTACGCCGCCAGCAAGGCCGCGCTGGACAATATGACCCGTTCGTTTGCCCGCAAGCTGGCGCCGGAGGTCAAGGTCAACGCCATCGCGCCGGCGCTGATCATCTTCAATGCGGGCGACGATGAAGCCTATCGCCAGCAGGCGTTGGCGAAGTCGCTGATGAAGGTAGCGCCGGGCGAGAGCGAAGTGGTCAACCTGGTGAACTACCTGCTGGAGAGCCGCTACGTGACCGGCCGCACCCACGGCGTCGACGGCGGGCGGCCGCTGCGCTGACGCAAAGATCCGCATGGCGCATCCTCGCAGGCCGCGCTATGCTGAAATCCGCTTTTCTTATTAAAACACGGGCATATGCATAAAATTGTTTTTGTGGAAGACGATCCTGAAGTCGGCAAACTGATCGCCGCCTATCTGGGCAAACACGACATCGAGGTGCTGATCGAACCGCGCGGCGACAGCGCGCAGGCGCGCATCGAGCGCGAGCAACCCGATTTGGTGCTGTTGGACATCATGCTGCCCGGCAAAGACGGCATGACGCTGTGCCGCGATCTGCGCCCCACCTTCCCCGGCCCGATCGTGCTGCTCACCTCGCTCGACAGCGACATGAACCATATCCTGTCGCTGGAGATGGGCGCCAACGACTATATCCTGAAAACCACGCCGCCGGCGGTGTTGCTGGCGCGCCTGCGTTTGCACCTGCGCCAACACAGCCAGCAGCCGAAAGAAGAGTCGGTTCAGCCGCTCACCCAGCACAACGCGCTGCATTTCGGGCTGTTGTGCATCGATCCGGTCAACCGGCAGGTCACGCTGGGCGAAGAAACCGTCACCCTGTCCACCTCGGATTTCGATTTGCTGTGGGAACTGGCGACCCACGCCGGGCAGATCATGGATCGCGAGGCGCTGCTGCAAAACCTGCGCGGCGTGAGCTATGACGGTATGGACCGCAGCATCGACGTGGCGATCTCCCGCCTGCGCCGCAAGCTGTACGACAATGCGCTGGAGCCGTTCCGTATCAAGACCGTGCGCAATAAAGGTTATCTGTTCGCCCCTAACGCCTGGGCATCGGTGCAACAATGAGAAAACTTTTCGTCCAGTTCTTCCTGTTGCTGTTCGTCTGTTTTCTGGTGATGGCGATGCTGGTCGGCCTGGTGTACAAAGTGACCGCCGAGCGCGCCGGTCGCCAGTCGATGGACGACCTGATGAAAAGTTCGCTGTATCTGATGCGCAGCGAGCTGCGCGAAATCCCGCTGAAGGACTGGAACAAGACCATCGCCACGCTGGATCTCAACCTGTCGTTCAAGCTGCATATCGAGCCGCTCGGCAAACAGGAGCTGAGCGAGGATCTGAAAAAACGGCTGCGGCTGGGGGAAATCATCGCCCTCGACGATCAGTACACCTTTATGCAGCGCATTCCGCGCAGCCACTACGTGTTGGTGGTCGGCCCCATTCCTTATCTGTTCTATCTGCATCAGATGCGCCTGCTGGATCTGGTGTTGCTGGTGTTTATCGGCATGTCGCTGGCGCTGCCGGTGTTTCTGTGGATGCGGCCGCACTGGCAAGACCTGCTCAAGCTGGAAAACGCCGCCCAGCGGCTCGGCGCCGGGCATCTGGATGAACGTACCCACTTCGATCCCACCTCCAGCCTGAGCCGGCTCGGCGTGGCGTTCAACCAGATGGCCGACAACGTCAACACCCTGATCGCCAGCAAGAAACAGCTGATCGACGGCATCGCCCACGAGCTGCGCACGCCGCTGGTGCGCCTGCGTTACCGGCTCGAAATGAGCGATAACCTGTCCGAAAGCGAGCAGCAGGCGCTGAACCGCGATATCGGCCAGCTGGAGTCGCTGATCGACGAGCTGCTGACCTATGCCCGTCTGGACCGTCCGCAGGTTGCGTTAAACATTGAACCCATCGATCTGCCAAAGTGGCTCGAGGACAAGGTCGATGATATCCGTCTTATTCATCAGGAACGCGACATCCAGCTCGATATCCCGCACGTCGGCGACTTCGGCGGCGTCGATCTGCGCCTGATGGAGCGCGTGCTCGACAACCTGGTCAACAACGCGCTGCGCTATTCCGAACAGCGTCTGCGCGTGGGGCTGTGGTTTGACGGCGACCTCGCCTGCCTGCAGGTCGAGGATGACGGGCCGGGTATCCCGCCGGAAGAGCGCGAACGGGTGTTTGAACCTTTCGTCCGTCTCGACCCCAGCCGCGATCGCGCTACCGGCGGCTGCGGATTGGGGCTGGCCATCGTCCATTCCATCGCCGTCGCCTACCAGGGACAGGTGTTCGTCGAAGGCAGTTCGCTCGGCGGCGCCAGCTTCCGTTTCTGCTGGCCGGTGAAGCCGACATTCAGTTTAAAAGCCGATCTGGCGTAATACCGCCGGACCTTCTCATTGGAGCCGAATAATAATGACATCTGCACATTCCAACACGTCTGCTTACGATCACCTGCGCGCCCTGTTCAGCCGGCTGTCGCGTTTCGGCCACCTGTCCGCCATCGCCGGTTGGGACATGCAAACCATGATGCCGCCTGGCGGCAGCAAGGCGCGCTCCGAAGCGCTGGCCGAGCTGAGCGTGCTGCAGCACCAGATTTTAACGGCACAAAGCACCGGCGAACTGTTGGATCGCGCACAGCAAGAGACGCTGGACGAACTCGATCGCGCCAACCTGCGCGAAATGCGCCGCCAATATGAAGACGCCGTGCTGCTGCCGGCGTCGCTGGTCGAAGCCAAGTCGCTCGCCGGCGCGCGCTGTGAACACGCCTGGCGCGCCCAGCGCCCGGCCAACGATTGGGACGGCTTCGTCGAGAACCTGCGCGAGGTGGTCAAGCTCAGTCGGGAAGAGGCGCAGATCCGCGCACAGGCGGCCGGCACCAGCCGTTACGACGCCCTGCTCAACCTGTATGAACCGGGCATGCGCAGCAGCGATCTCGACCGCATCTTCGGCGATCTGAAAACCTGGCTGCCGGATCTGCTGCAGCGCGTGGTGGCCAAACAGGCCAATGAGCCTTGCCAGACGCCGCAGGGCCCGTTCAATGTGGACACCCAGCGCCAGCTGAGCCTCAGCGTGATGAAACTGCTCGGTTTCAACTTCGACAACGGCCGCGTCGACGTCAGCGCCCACCCGTTCTGCGGCGGCGTGCCGGAAGATGTGCGCATCACCACCCGTTACAACGAGAAAGAGTTTTTGACCGCGCTGCTCGGCATCGTGCATGAAACCGGCCACGCCCGCTACGAGCAGAACCTGCCGCGCGATCTACTCGGCCAGCCGGTCGCCCTGGCCCGTTCCACCGCTATCCACGAATCGCAGAGCCTGCTGTTCGAAATGCAGCTGGCGCGCGGCAATGAATTTCTGAAAATCTTGCGTCCGCTGGTTACCGCGCAGTTTGGCGAACAGCCGGCGCTGGAAGAAGCCAACTTCATTCGCCTCAACCAGCGCGTTAAACCGGGCCTGATCCGCGTCGACGCCGACGAGGTGAGCTATCCTGCCCACGTCATCCTGCGCTACGAAATTGAAAAAGCGCTGATCGAAGGCGATATCGAAGTGGAAGACATTCCGGCGCTGTGGAATGAGAAGATGCATGCTTACCTCGGCCTCGACACCATTGGCAACTACCGCAACGGCTGCATGCAGGATATTCACTGGACCGACGGCGCTTTCGGCTACTTCCCGACGTACACGCTCGGCGCGATGTACGCCGCGCAGCTGTTCCACAGCGTGCGTCAGGCCCTGCCTTCTCTCGGCGAGGACATCGCCGCCAGCAACCTGCAGCCGCTGTTCCACTGGCTACAGCACAACATCTGGCGCCACGGCAGCCGTTTCCCGACCGAGACGCTGATCGCCAACGCAACCGGCGAAGCGCTCAACCCACGCTATTTCCGTCAGCATTTGGAAAACCGCTACCTGTAATCTCCGCTGGCGCGGCCCTGCCGCGCCCTTTTCCCGCCTGCAAGACCGGATAATGCTTCATAACGCACGTTCTGTGCCGACATCGCCTTGGCTACAGAGTGGCGGGTGGCCTCCCTCCATTTGTATGTTGTAACTAAAATAGCAAAAAATGCCGGCGTTCCGGCCTCTCATCCCAGCGCATGACGGGCGATCATCGCCGCCAGCTGCGGCCTCAAAGGGGCCGGCAGGTCATGCCCCATGCCCGGCATAATATGTAATCTGGCGTTGGCGACCGCGCGGGCGATCGCCACCCCGCCCGCCTTGCGCACCAGCCGATCGCGATCGCCGTGAATGACCAGCGTCGGCGCGGCAATGCGCCGGCTGTAGCGACGCAGGTCGCCGCTGCCGAGCAACGCGGAAAGTTGCCGCTGCATGCCTTCCGGATCCACGCCCCGCTTTAACAGCCGATGCACCAACGCATCCAGCTCCGCCTCCTCCGGCGGGTAAAACCGGGTGCCGAGCGCGCGCAGGAAGGCTTTCATCCCCTCGCGGCGCTGCTGCAGCGTCAGATCGGCCGCAGGCCGGCGCACCAACAGCCACAGCAGCGAAGGTGCCGGCGGCGGCAACAGCGGTTGATTGGTGCTGGAGAACAAGATGCACAACGAGGCGACGCGCTGCGGATAGTCGGCGGCCAGCACCTGCGCGATCATGCCACCCATCGAGGCGCCCAAGACGTGGGCCTGTGGGATACGCAGGTGATCGAGCAGATGCGTCGCGTCCGCCGCCATGTCCGCCAGGGTATAAGGCACCGGCGTTTGCCAACCGAGCTGGGCGCGCAGCATCAGCA
>Ga0157361_1000044_pt1 | contig 73537 bp, 67 predicted proteins | sample AttlaeALBM2_FD_111481 | JGI IMG/M metagenome (GOLD analysis project Ga0157361, IMG submission 111481) | Fungus gardens microbial communities from leaf cutter ant in Ribeirão Preto, State of São Paulo, Brazil - Atta laevigata ALBM2 | ecosystem: Host-associated > Fungi > Mycelium > Unclassified ...
CCGGCGCGGTGGAAGTGACTAAGCCGTGCCTGTATGTGCTGGACTTCAAGGGCAGCATGGACGCGCACGAGGTGACCTCGCTGCGCGAAGAGATCTCGGCGGTGCTGGCGGTAGCGTCGGCGCAGGATGAAGTTCTGTTGCGCCTGGAAAGCCCGGGCGGGGTGGTGCACGGCTACGGCCTGGCGGCCTCGCAGCTGGAGCGCCTGCGCAAAGGCGGCATTCGCCTGACGGTAGCGGTGGATAAAGTGGCGGCCAGCGGCGGCTACATGATGGCCTGCGTCGCGGATCGCATCGTGGCGGCGCCGTTCGCCATCATCGGCTCCATCGGCGTGGTGGCGCAGATCCCGAACTTCCACCGCCTGCTGAAGAAGAACGACATCGACGTGGAGCTGCACACCGCCGGGCAGTTCAAACGCACGCTGACGCTGTTTGGCGAAAACACCGAACAGGGGCGCGAGAAGTTCCGCGAAGATCTGAACGAAACCCACGAGCTGTTCAAGCGCTTCGTGCATGAGCAGCGCCCGTCGCTGGACATCGACAGCGTCGCCACCGGTGAGCACTGGTTCGGTTCACAGGCGAAAGAGAAGGGGCTGATCGACGCCATCGGCACCAGCGATGACTTGCTGATCGCCGAGCTGGACAACCACGAAGTGATCGCCGTGCGCTATACGCGCCGCAAACGCCTGATGGATCGCTTCACCGGCAGCGCGGCGGAAAGCGTCGATCGCTTGCTGTTGCGCTGGTGGCAGCGTGGTGAAAAGCCGCTGCTGTAACGGTGGCGATAGCGTGAATCAACGGGGGCCAGCTGCCCCCGTTTTCTTTTCTCAATCGACCAGGTGGTATTTTTCCGAAAGCAGATGGGCCAAATGTTTAAACATATTAAATACCGCGGTGGTTTTGGCGGTGGGCAATCCATCGGCATCCAAAAAGTATTCGCCGCGGAAAACTAAAACGCCGCTTTTTTGTTCAACGTCGGTGGCGATCATGCCGTGCAGATAATCTTCGTGTTGGCGGATGATGTTATTTGCTTCCGCCAGCAGGGCCTCGCGGCCGATAGGGGCAGTATTTGTGCGCATTTATTAGACTCCAAACTAAAAACTCTGCGCATATTCTAACGCCGGTTCGCTTTTATCCGCAAACCGACTAAGGTTTATTTGCCGTCTGGATGGCCATGGGCGGCCGCCGGTTGGCGAAATCGGTCTTTCCGTGCTAATTAGGTTGCGTGACGCTTTTTATCAGGTACAGTGTGGGATTTTGCGGCGTCGGGTGGAAGGTTTTGTTTACGCCATGAATAAAACTCACACAGCCATACTTCTGGGGCATGGGTGAATAGCAGGCAGGATCAACAACTTGCGTTCAGGTTGAGCAGTTGGGCAACCAAAAGAAAAAAATCTGTTGATCTCTTGCCAGACTGCCGCAATATAAAAAAAGAGACACGAATTGCCGCGGCACGGCGAGATAAAAGACTTCTTTTTAGAAGAAATAAATTAGGTAAAGGTAAATATGGGTAAAGCTCTCGTAATAGTTGAGTCCCCGGCAAAAGCCAAAACTATTAATAAATATTTAGGAAGTGACTACGTGGTGAAGTCCAGCGTCGGTCATATCCGTGATTTGCCGACCAGTGGCTCAGCCAGCAAAAAGAGCGCTGACTCAACCGAAGATAAAGCCAAGAAAAAAGTTAAAAAAGATGAGAAGGCGGCGCTGGTAAATCGCATGGGCGTCGACCCTTACCACGGCTGGAAAGCGCATTATGAAATCCTGCCGGGTAAAGAAAAAGTGGTCGCCGAGTTAAAATCGTTGGCGGAAAACGCCGACCACATTTATCTCGCAACCGACCTTGACCGCGAAGGGGAAGCCATCGCCTGGCACCTGCGGGAAGTGATCGGTGGGGATGACAAACGCTTTAGCCGCGTGGTGTTTAACGAAATCACCAAAAACGCGATCCAGCAGGCGTTCAAACAGCCGGGCGAGCTGAACATTGACCGCGTCAACGCGCAGCAGGCGCGCCGGTTCATGGACCGCGTGGTGGGCTATATGGTCTCGCCGCTGCTGTGGAAGAAAATCGCCCGCGGCCTGTCCGCCGGCCGCGTGCAGTCGGTGGCGGTGCGCCTGGTGGTCGAGCGCGAACGCGACATCAAGGCCTTCGTGCCGGAAGAGTACTGGGAGCTGCATGCCGATCTGCTGGCGAAGGGTGAAACTGCGCTGCAGATGGAAGTGACCCATGCGCACGACAAACCGTTCAAGCCGGTCAACCGCGAGCAGACTCACGCCGCGGTCAAACTGCTGGAAAAAGCCCGTTACACGGTGCTGGATCGCGAAGACAAACCGACCAGCAGCAAACCGGGCGCGCCTTTCATTACCTCCACGCTGCAACAGGCCGCCAGCACCCGCCTGAGCTTCGGCGTGAAGAAAACCATGATGATGGCGCAACGGCTGTATGAAGCCGGCCACATCACCTATATGCGTACCGATTCCACCAACCTGAGCCAGGATGCGCTCAACATGGTGCGTGGCTATATCGGCGACAACTTCGGCGACAAATACCTGCCGAAGGCGCCAAATCAGTACAGCAGCAAAGAGAATTCGCAGGAAGCGCACGAAGCGATCCGTCCTTCGGACGTGAACGTGCTCGCCGAGCAGTTGAAAGACATGGAAGCGGACGCGCAGAAGCTGTATCAGCTGATCTGGCGCCAGTTCGTCGCCTGCCAGATGACGCCGGCGCAATACGATTCCACCACGCTGACGGTGAAGGCCGGCGATTATCAGCTGCGGGCCAAGGGCCGTACGCTGCGCTTTGACGGCTGGACCAAGGTGATGCCGGCGCTGCGCAAGGGCGATGAAGATCGCACCCTGCCATACGTCGAAATCGGCAGCGAGCTGGATCTGCAGAAACTGATCCCGAGCCAGCACTTCACCAAGCCGCCGGCGCGCTATAGCGAAGCCTCGCTGGTGAAAGAGCTGGAAAAACGCGGTATCGGCCGTCCGTCCACCTACGCCTCCATCATCTCGACCATTCAGGATCGCGGTTATGTGCGGGTGGAAAGCCGCCGCTTCTATGCCGAGAAAATGGGCGAGATCGTCACCGATCGCCTGGAAGAAAACTTCCGCGAGCTGATGAACTATGACTTCACCGCGCGCATGGAAGACGGTCTCGATGAGGTTGCCAACAACCAGGCCGAGTGGAAAGCGGTGCTGGACGAGTTCTTCGTCGACTTCAGCGAGCAGTTGGAAACGGCGGAGAAGGATCCGGAAGAAGGCGGCATGCGGCCTAACCAGATGGTGATGACCAGCATCGACTGCCCGACCTGCGGCCGCAAAATGGGCATCCGTACGGCCAGCACCGGCGTGTTCCTCGGTTGTTCCGGCTATGCGCTGCCGCCGAAGGAGCGCTGCAAAACCACCATCAATCTGGTGCCGGAAGCGGAAGTGCTCAATATCCTCGAAGGCGACGACGCGGAAACCAACGCGCTGCGCGCCCGCCGTCGCTGCAAGAAATGCGGTACGGCGATGGACAGCTACCTGATCGACAACCAGCGCAAGCTGCACGTTTGCGGTAACAACCCGGCGTGTGACGGCTATGAAATCGAAGAGGGCGAGTTCCGCCTGAAAGGCTACGATGGCCCGGTGGTGGAGTGCGACAAGTGCGGCTCGGAAATGCACCTGAAAATGGGGCGTTTCGGCAAGTACATGGGCTGTACCAACGAGAACTGTAAAAACACCCGCAAGATCCTGCGTAACGGCGATGTCGCGCCGCCGAAGGAAGATCCGGTGCCGTTGCCGGAGCTGCCGTGCGAGAAGTCCGACGCCTATTTCGTGCTGCGTGACGGCGCTGCCGGCGTGTTCCTGGCGGCCAACACCTTCCCTAAATCGCGCGAGACCCGTGCGCCGCTGGTGGAAGAGCTGGCTCGCTTCAAGGATCGCCTGCCGGAGAAGCTGCGCTATCTGGCCGATGCGCCGGTGGCGGATGCCGAAGGCAATAAAACGCTGGTGCGTTTCAGCCGTAAAACCAAACAGCAGTACGTCTCTTCTGAAAAAGATGGCAAGGCGACCGGTTGGTCCGCGTTCTACGTGGACGGCAAGTGGGTCGAAGGCAAGAAGTAAGGCCGCTGTCCTGCCAGTAAGATGAAGAACCAGCCCCGGCGGCTGGTTTTTTTATTGGTGAAAAGCGACAAACGGATCTATCCTTTGCTGTTTTTATCCCTCCGCCACCGCCGTTTCACGTTGATACCAATGCAAAATAATCGTTATCATAGTGTGACGCGGACCTATACTTGAAGCTGCAACGTGGTATAGTGGTTATATAAAAAGTTTTTTTATTATTAAAGCTTATTAACAACGGCGTTTTCTTCACCATCAGGGTAAAACACGGTGTTTATGGCTTGTGAGTTTCAGCATACCGGGGCGACACCGATATACCTGGCTGCGGGTAAGCCGCAGTGTTTAACCTAGGATGGTATAAGATATGAAATTGCAGCAGCTTCGTTACATTGTGGAAGTGGTTAACCACAACCTGAATGTCTCCTCGACGGCAGAAGGGCTCTATACCTCGCAACCCGGCATCAGTAAACAGGTGCGCATGCTCGAAGATGAGCTGGGCATCCAGATTTTCGCCCGCAGCGGCAAACACCTGACTCAGGTCACCCCAGCCGGCCAGGAAATCATTCGCATTGCACGTGAAGTGCTGTCCAAAGTGGACGCCATAAAAGCCGTCGCCGGTGAACACACCTACCCGGACAAAGGCTCGCTGTACGTCGCCACCACGCATACCCAGGCCCGCTATGCCTTGCCCAACGTAATCAAAGGCTTCATCGAGCGTTACCCGCGCGTCTCGCTGCACATGCATCAGGGCTCGCCGACGCAGATCGCCGAAGCGGTCTCCAAAGGGACCGCCGATTTCGCCATCGCTACCGAAGCGCTGCACCTGTACGACGATCTCATCATGCTGCCGTGCTACCACTGGAACCGCGCGGTAGTCGTGAAGCCCGATCATCCTTTGGCGGGCAAAAGCAGCATCAGCATTGAAGAGCTGGCGGCTTACCCGATCGTCACTTACACCTTCGGCTTTACCGGGCGTTCGGAGTTGGATACCGCCTTCAACCGCGCCGGCCTGACGCCGCGCATTGTCTTTACCGCCACCGACGCCGACGTGATCAAAACCTACGTGCGTCTGGGATTGGGGGTGGGGGTGATCGCCAGCATGGCGGTGGATCCGGTGCAGGATCCGGATCTGGTGACGGTGGATGCGCGTGATATCTTCACCTACAGCACCACCAAGATCGGTTTCCGCCGCAGCACCTTCCTGCGCAGCTACATGTACGACTTCATTCAGCGCTTCGCGCCGCACCTGACGCGCGATGTGGTAGACAGCGCGGTGGCGCTGCGCTCCAACGAAGAGATCGAAGCGATGTTCAAGGACATCAAACTGCCGATTAAGTAACTGTCGGCGATATCAAATCAATCCCGGTTAGGCGCCTGCCTAACCGGGTTTTTTTTAGCCCGGAAATCCGTACTGATTACCGTAAATGCCTGGTATCACAATGAAAAAAAGTCTCTGGATTGTTCTGTTCTTGTTGCTCACCCTTTTGTTGCTGCGCTACCTACCAGACGGCATTTTCGACAGCTTCGTTTCCAACAACATAGAAATTAGCGGTGATGGTGAAATAGGGATGAATAATTTCGACTCGGTTGTCATTGCCATTAAATTGGGTGTCTCTGCCATCATTGCGGCGGTTGTCCTAATAGTCTGTCGCCGCCTGGTGCGTAAACCCCGCTAAAGCTGCGAAATCTTCCCAGCCAAAACGCCGCCTCGTCGCGGCGTTTTTGTTGGCGCATTGCCTAACCCCTTGGCGGCGCTCGCACTTCCTTCCCGCTGATTGTTCCCGCCTATCGTTGTGATCAAATCGTGTTGTTATCAAAACGTTAACTTATCTTTGTGGTATCTTTAAACAAGACCTCACTGATTACCCTGTTTTAGTCACAATAAGAAATGGAGGAGCTATGTCGTCCGATCTTCGTGAAACAAGTCTGGATAAGCTGGTTGCGCTGAATAGCGAGTATTACTACTACAGCCTGCCGCTGGCGGCGAAGCAGCTGGGTGATATCGACCGGTTGCCGAAATCAATGAAAGTGCTGTTGGAGAACCTGCTGCGCCATGTGGATGGCGACACCGTGCAGGTTGACGACCTCAAGGCCATCGTTGCCTGGCTGCAAACCGGCCATGCTAACCGTGAGATCGCCTACCGTCCGGCGCGCGTGCTGATGCAGGATTTTACCGGCGTACCGGCGGTGGTGGATCTGGCGGCGATGCGCGAAGCGGTACGGCGGCTGGGCGGCAACGTCGACCAGGTGAACCCGCTGTCGCCGGTGGATCTGGTGATTGACCACTCGGTTACCGTCGATGAATTTGGCGATGACAACGCCTTTGAAGACAACGTGCGTATCGAAATGCAGCGCAACCACGAGCGCTACACCTTTTTGCGCTGGGGGCAGAAAGCCTTCAACCGCTTCCGCGTAGTGCCGCCGGGCACAGGCATCTGTCACCAGGTTAACCTTGAATACCTTGGCCAAACGGTCTGGCACAGCGACGAAAGCGGCCGCCGCGTGGCTTATCCCGATACGCTGGTGGGCACCGATTCCCACACCACCATGATCAACGGCCTCGGCATCCTCGGCTGGGGCGTCGGCGGCATCGAAGCGGAAGCGGCGATGCTGGGCCAGCCGGTGTCGATGCTGATCCCGGACGTGGTCGGCTTCAAGCTGACGGGCAAGCTCCGCGAGGGCATTACCGCCACCGACCTGGTGCTGACCGTGACCCAAATGCTGCGCAAGCACGGCGTTGTCGGCAAATTCGTCGAGTTTTACGGCGACGGGCTGGCCGATCTGCCGCTGGCGGACCGGGCAACCATCGCCAACATGTCGCCGGAGTTCGGCGCCACCTGCGGTTTCTTCCCGGTGGATGACGTTACGCTCGGCTATATGAAGCTCAGCGGCCGCAGCGCCGAACAAATCGCACTGGTGGAAGCCTACGCCAAAGCGCAGGGCATGTGGCGTAACCCGGGTGATGAACCGGTCTTCACCAGCTCGCTGGCGCTGGACATGTCAACCGTGGAAGCCAGCCTCGCCGGGCCGAAACGCCCGCAGGATCGCGTTGCGCTGCCGAATGTGCCGCAGGCGTTCAAGGCCGCTACCGAGCTGGATATCGGGGGGCACAAAGCCAATACCGACAGCAAAACCTTTACGCTGGACGGGCAGCAGCACGAACTGCGCGACGGCGCGGTGGTGATCGCAGCGATCACCTCCTGCACCAACACCTCCAACCCGAGCGTGATGATGGCGGCCGGCCTGCTGGCGAAAAATGCCGTCAAGAAAGGGCTGCGCAGCAAACCCTGGGTAAAAACCTCGCTGGCGCCGGGATCCAAAGTGGTAACCGACTACTTCGACAGCGCCAAACTCACCGCCTATCTGGAAGAGCTGGGGTTCAACCTGGTGGGGTATGGCTGCACCACCTGTATCGGTAACTCCGGCCCGCTGCCGGATCCGATCGAGCAGGCGATCAAAGAGGGCGATCTGACCGTGGGCGCGGTGCTGTCGGGAAACCGCAACTTCGAAGGGCGTATTCACCCGCTGGTGAAAACCAACTGGCTGGCCTCGCCGCCGCTGGTGGTGGCTTATGCGCTGGCGGGCAGTATGAAGATTGACCTGACCAAAGAGCCGCTGGGCGAGGGCAACGACGGTCAACCGGTCTACCTGAAGGATATCTGGCCGAGCAGTCAGGACATCGCTCAGGCGGTGGAAGAAGTGCGCACCGAGATGTTCCATAAGGAATACGGCGAAGTGTTCGACGGCGACGCCAACTGGCAGGCGATCCAGGTGGCCGGTTCGGCGACCTATCAGTGGCAGGAGGATTCTACCTATATCCGCCATCCGCCGTTCTTCAGCACCATGAAGGTGAAGCCGGATCCGGTACAGGACATCAAAGACGCGCGCATTCTGGCGATTCTGGCCGATTCGGTGACCACCGACCACATCTCGCCGGCGGGCAACATCAAGCGCGACAGCCCGGCGGGGCGCTACCTGAGCGAGCACGGCGTGGCGCCGCAGGATTTCAACTCCTACGGCTCGCGCCGCGGCAACCACGAAGTGATGATGCGCGGCACCTTCGCCAACATCCGCATCCGCAACGAAATGGTGCCGGGCGTGGAAGGCGGTTATACCCGCCATATTCCGTCGCAGCAGCAGCTGTCTATCTACGACGCCGCCATGCAGTATCAGCAGGAGAAGGTGCCGCTGGCGGTGATCGCCGGTAAAGAGTACGGTTCCGGCTCCAGCCGCGACTGGGCGGCGAAGGGGCCGCGCCTGCTGGGCGTGCGGGTGGTGATTGCCGAGTCCTTCGAGCGTATCCACCGCTCCAACCTGATCGGCATGGGGATTTTGCCGCTGGAGTTCCCGCAAGGAGTGACGCGCAAAACCCTGGGGCTGACCGGGGATGAGCAGATCAGCGTCGGCGGCCTGCAGCAGCTGCAGCCGGGCCAGACGGTGCCGGTGCACATCACCTATGTCGACGGGCGCAAGGAAGTGATCGACACCCGTTGCCGCATCGATACCGGCAATGAGCTGACCTACTACGAAAACGACGGCATTCTGCACTATGTGATCAGGAAAATGCTGTAATTAAGCAATAAAAAGGGCGCCGCAAGGCGCCCTGATTGTTTCCGCCGCGGCGGCGATCACTTCTGGTCGAGCAAATGGCCCATTTTGGCGGCCTTGGTCGCCAGGTAGTGTTCGTTCTTCGGGTTGCGGCCGACGATCAGCGGCACGCGCTCGCTGATGTTGATGCCGGCTTCGGTCAGGATCTCGACCTTTTTCGGGTTGTTGGTCAGCAAACGCACCGCGTCGACGCCCAGCAGTTTGAACATGTCGGCGCACAGGGTGAAGTCGCGCTCGTCGGCGGCGAAGCCGAGCTGGTGGTTGGCTTCCACGGTGTCTGCGCCCTTATCCTGCAGGGCATAGGCGCGGATCTTGTTCAACAGGCCGATATTGCGGCCCTCCTGGCGATGATAAAGCAGGATGCCGCGGCCTTCTTCGGCGATCTGCTCCAGCGCGGCTTCCAGTTGAAAACCGCAGTCGCAGCGCAGGCTGAACAGAGCATCGCCGGTCAGACATTCGGAATGCACGCGCGCGAGCACCGGCGCTTCGCCGGAAATATCACCGAATACCAGCGCCAGATGGTCATGCCCGGTCGCCAGTTCTTCGAATCCTACCATCAGGAAATCGCCCCAAGGTGTCGGCAGTTTAGCCTCTGCCACCCGTTTAAGCTGCATGTCACTCTCCACAAAAGCGTACGATTCAATCATTGTCGCGCATCCTAAGTCCGGTTCGGTAAATTGACCAAGACTAAAACGTGCTACGCCGATCTCTATTTCGTTAATTATCGGCTATTTTGCCACAACTTCTTGCCGGGCGGTGCTCAGCAAACCAGCAGATGGCGTTTTCTGGCCACCTATTATTGCGATAGGTTGCCTATCTGTTTAATTTTTCGCGTGTTATCAAGATTACACTCTTGTTACACTGCAGCCTGATTCACGCAGAGGAAGAATAGAATGTACGAGATAGCAAAACGCACGGCGGGCGGCGCACTGCTGCTGCTGTTGATGCCGCTGGCGGTCTGGGTATCCGGTTGGCACTGGCAACCCGGCGGCAATGAGCCGCTGCTCAAAGCGCTGTACTGGGTGACCGAAACCGTGACCTCGCCATGGGGCATTCTGACCAGCGCTATCCTCTGCGGTTGGTTTTTGTGGTGCCTGCGCTTTCGCCTGAAGGCGGCTATCGGTCTGGCGCTCCTGCTTTTCGCCGCGCTGGTGATCGGGCAGGGGGTGAAGTCGTTAATCAAGGATCGGGTGCAGGAACCGCGGCCGTTCGTGGTATGGCTGGAGCAAACCCACGGCGTGGACGGCAAATACTTCTATTCGCTGCATCGCAAAGAGCGCAGCGCGCTGGTGCGCGAGCAACTGCAGGATCAGACGCTGGTGCCGAACTGGCTGCGCAAGCACTGGCAGTTTGAAACCGGCTTCGCTTTCCCGTCGGGGCACACCATGTTCGCCGCCACCTGGGCGCTGTTGGGCGTAGGGCTGCTGTGGCCGCGCCGCCATTATAAAACCGTCGCGCTGCTGATGGTGTGGGCGACCGGCGTGATGGGCAGCCGTCTGCTGTTGGGCATGCACTGGCCGCGCGATCTGGCGATGGCCACGCTGATCAGTTGGCTGCTGGTGGTGGTTACCTGCTGGCTGGCGCAGCGCTGGTTCGGCCCGCTGACGCCACCGCCGCAAGAGCAGCAGGAAATTGCGGCGCGCAAGCCGGAATAAGCACGCTTCTCGCAGGCGCCAGTCAGGCGCCTGCCATCAACACCTTCACCCCTACCTTCTCAAAGGCCTGTATGGCGGTATTGCTGATACCGTCGTCGGTAATCAAATAGTCGATATGCTGCCAGTCACAGGGCAATGCGAACATCGACACCTTATCGATCTTGCTGGAGTCGGCAACCACATACACCGTGTTGGCTGCGTTGATCATCGCCATTTTCAGTTTGATGTCGGTTTCGCTTGGGAAACTGAGTCCGTGACGGGGTGAGATACAGGCCGTCGCGAGGAACAGTTTCTGGGCCAGCACGTTTTCGAAGAAGCTGGCGGCTTTATCCCCGGAAGTGGAGAGCGTCGGAAATTTGAACGAGCCGCCGGTCAGCAAAATGTTCACGCCCGGTTCGCCCCCCAGCTGCAGCGCGATATTGACGCCGGTGGTGATAACGGACAGTTTCTTGATGTGGCTCAGGTGATTGGCGATAGCCGTAGTGGTGGTGCCTGAATCAAGAATGATGGTGTCGCCCGGTTCGATAAAACCGGCGGCGAGCTTGCCGATGCGATCCTTGGCGGTCAGGTTGACCTGGCGTTCCAACAGCATGGCATGGGTATTTTGCTTGCCGTCGACCAGGGTTGCGCCACCGTGGAAGCGCTGCACGTAACCTTGTTGCTGCAGAACCCGCAGGTCGGTACGAATGGTCGCCTCGGTCAGCTTGAAGGTATCGGTAAGCATTTTGACCGTCGCCGAGCCGTCTTCGCGGATCATGTCGAGGATCTTTTCGCGCCGTTGCTGCATTTCCGCCAGCTGTTCGCTTTTGCTTTTCAATCGAAAGACTCCTGCACCTGTCAGTTCCCGCCGCGCGGTTTGCCACGGCAATTCCTTAATTGATGTGCTGAATTCTAGCTTGCGATTATTGATAAAGCTACGGATAAACCCGGGCAATCTCCTTTGGTTTTTATTCGAAAATCAATGAGGTCAGTAAAAAAACAGCGGTAAAAACGAACTTAAAGTAGTCTTGTGATTCATATGTAATTGTTATTTAAATATTTTAATGATTTGCGGCTTTGCCTTTTGAGTGCTTTTGTTTGAAATTTGATCTTGCCCACATTAATTATCGTTTTTGCTGCATATGATTTCCATTCGAAAATCAAAGGCGAGTTAGCGGATCGGTTTCGATGCGATAACGATAATCAAGGCGCTTAAGCAGAGGTGACGATGGACTTCCAGGCGATTAAAAACACGGCGCGCCTGGCGCGCCGATATGTGGTGACCATGAACCATAAGGCAGGCAAGGGCCATACCGGCGCCGACCTATCGGAAATCGACATCATCTGCACCTTGTATATGGCGGTGATGGATCGCAGCAATGTCCGGCCCGATCAGGATCGGTTTATTTTGTCTAAAGGGCACGGCGCCGGCGGTTTTTACTGCAGCTGCGCGGCGATGGGCCTGCTCGATCCGGCGGTGCTCGATCAGTTCATGGGCGACGACACCTTGCTGGCCGGGCATCCGGTGCGACAGAAACTGCCGGAACTGGTAGAGATTAACTCCGGCGGTTTAGGGCATGGCCTACCGATCGCCGTGGGGCTGGCGCTGGGCAACAAATTGGCCGGGCGCGCACATCGCCGCGCTTTTGTGCTGCTGGGCGACGGTGAGCTGGCGGAGGGATCCAACTGGGAGGCGGCAATGGCGGCCAGCAAATTCAAGCTGGATAACCTGATTGCCATCGTCGATCGCAACCGGCTGCAGTTGGCGGGTAAGACAGAGGCCATCATGCCGCTGGAACCGCTGGCGGAAAAATGGCGCGCTTTCGGTTTCGAAACCCTGGAGTGCGACGGGCACGATCCGGCGGCGCTGGTGGCGGCGATCCAACGCCCGAGCCAGGACAAGCCGCGGGTGATTTTGGCCAATACCGAAAAGGGTCACGGCGTGTCGTTTATGGCTAACGTTGCCGCCTGGCATCACGCGGTACCGGACGAACAACAGCTGGCGCAGGCGCTGGCGGAACTGGAGGGATGAACATGCAGGATTTACGCGATGCCGTGGTGACGGCGTTGATCGAAGAGCAGCTGGCGGGTGCAGATCTGAGCGTGATGGTCGCGGACTCCACGTCCACGTCGAAAATTGCACCTTTCGAGCAGGCTTATCCAGAGCGGGTGGTGAACGTCGGAATTGCCGAACAGAACATGGTGGGCATGGCCGCCGGCATGGCGCTCAGTGGCCGTACGGTCTTTACCGCCAATGCCGCGCCTTTTCTGTTTGCCCGTTCTAACGAACAGATGAAAAACGATGTTTGCTACACGGAAACCAACGTGAAAATGCTCGGCCTGAATGCCGGATTCGGCTATGGGCCGCTGGGGGCGACGCATCACTGCATGAACGATATCGCCATCGCCCGCACGCTGGGCAATCTCAGCGTCTATGCGCCGGCGGATGCGCGGCAAGCGGCAGAGATTGTCCGCCATGTCATCGCGCAACCCGGCCCGGCCTATATCCGCATGGACAGCGACAAGCTGCCGGTGTTGAACGCGAGCTATCACTTCCGCCCCGGAGAGCCGGAGGTGTTGCATCAGGGCTCTGACAATCTGGTGTTTTGCCTGGGGACGGTGGCTCATGAGGCGATGAAGGTACTGGCGTTGGGCGAAAATCCGACCATCGTCTCGTTGCCTTCGCTCTGGCCACTCAACGAGGCGGCGGTAGTGGCGTTGATGCGTTCGCACCGTCGGGTGCTGACCATGGAGGAGCACGCCCTCAGCGGTGGCCTGGGTACCATCATCGGTGAACTGTTGCTGCGGTATCAGCTGTCGCGACCGTTTACCGCACTGGGCGTGCCGGCTTACGAATTTACTCACAGCAGCAGCCGGGCGGCGCTGCGGCGTCAATATGCCATCGACGCTGCAGGATTACAGGCTCAGTTAACGCAATAGGGGGAATGCGATGGATCGGAACGAATACGACGTCAATTTACGCTACGGTGTCGATAGCCGGATGTCGCTGGCAGGGAAGGTTACCGTGATCACCGGCGGTCTGGGCGGCATCGCGATGGCCGCCAATCGCCTGCTGTTGGAAAAGGGCGCGCGCCTGGTATTGATGTATCCGGCCTTTGAAGAGGATAAGGCCGCGGCAGCGCTGCGAGAGTTGGGGGAAGAACAGGTGTTCTGCCAGGTATGTGACGTGACCGATTCCGACTCGGTGGCTGCCGCCTTCAACGCGGCTCAATCTCGCTTTGGTCGGCTCGATATCCTGGTCAACTGCGCGGGCTACGTCAATTTGCAGCCGGCGACGGAGGTCACGCTCGAGGAGTGGCAGCGCCATCTGGCGGTCAATCTCACCGGGCCCTTCCTGTGCTCGCAGGAACTGGCGCGCCGTGCGATAACCGCCGGCCACGGCGGGAAAATCATCAACATCGCATCACAGGCGGCCTCCATCGCCATTGACGATCACTGCGCTTACACCTCCGCCAAGGCAGGGCTGCTGGGCATGACCAAGGTGATGGCCAAAGAATGGGCGCCGCACGGCATTACGGTCAACACGTTATCGCCCACCGTGGTGCTGACGCCTATGGGAGAGAAAGCCTGGCGCGGCGAGAAGGGCGAGGCGATGAAAAAACTGATCCCGCTGGGGCGTTTTGCTTATACCGACGAAATTGCGGCGGCGATCCTGTTTTTTGCCAGCAACGGCAGCGACATGATTACCGGCGCGGACCTGATGATCGACGGCGGTTTTACCATTTGGTAAGCGGCAACCGCAGCGATCGCCAACACCAGACGATGTTCAACACAACGATAAGAGAACACCATCATGAGAAAAATAGCCACTTACCTTACCCTGCTCACCGGTTTTGCCTGCACCTCTGCCATGGCGGCGGAAAAGGGCACGATCGCCATTCTCGTCAATTCGCTGGATAACCCTTATTACTCCGCAGAGGCCAAGGGGGCCGAGAGCAAGGCCAAGTCGCTCGGTTACCAGACGCTGGTGTTGTCGCACGGCGAAGACGTTAAGCGCCAGGGGGAGCTGATCAGCCTGGTTATCGGCCGCAAAGTACAGGGTATCATTTTGGATAACGCCGATTCCCAGGCCAGCGTCGCCGCCGTGCAGCAGGCGAAAAACGCCGGTATTCCGGTGGTACTGATCAACCGCGAGATCCCGGTCGATGGCGTAGCGTTGGCGCAGATCACCCATAACAACTTCCAGGCCGGCTCGGACGTCGCCAACCAGTTTGTAGAAAAAATGGGAGAAACCGGCAAATACGCCGAGCTGACCTGCAACCTGGCGGATAATAACTGCGTCACGCGCTCGCAGTCGTTCCACAACGTGATCGACCAATATCCTGAGATGGTCAGCGTGGCGCGTCAGGATGCCAAGGGCAATCTGCTGGAGGGAAAACGCATCATGGACAGCATTCTGCAGGCGCATCCGGACATCAAAGGCGTGATCTGCGGCAACGGCCCGGTGGCGCTGGGGGCAGTGGCGGCGCTGAAGGCCGCCGGCCGGCAGGATGTCACCGTGGTGGGCATCGACGGCAGCAACGATGAACGCGACGCCATTCTCAACGGTAGCCTCTATGCCAGCGTGATGTTGCAGGCGCAGGCGATCGCCGCGCAGGGCGTTGAAATCCTCGACGGCTATTTCCAATCCGGCAGCTATACCGGCAAGGAGCGCGTGATGTTCCGCGGCATCCTGATCGGCAAAGACAATGCGCAACGGGTCAGTGACTTCAACTTCAAACCGTAATCCGCGCTGAGCGGTGTCTTTCATCACCCCGTCCCGGCGGCGGGGTGCGATCGGAGGTGTTGTTATGTCGATGCGCATTGCGCTGGCCGTCACCGTCGTCCTGACGTTGAGCGGTTGCCGTATCGTCTCGGAGAAAAAGCTGGCGGAGCTTCGCTCCCCGGTGAATCCGCATGTGGCGCAGGCGGCGGAGATTTACCGCAGCCAAATCGCCCCGCAAACGATCAAAACGGCGCAGCCGCTGGGCGAGCTGATCGCCCGGATCGCCCAGGCCAAGGATTTTGACAGCGCCTGTGGTCTGCTGGGGTACCGCGCTCAACCGGAGTTTCCTTGTTATTTCAACGTTAAGGTCAGCGGTGAAGTCGCGGCGGTGAACACCCGGTCGCGCAGCGGAAAATTAACGCTCAAACTGACCGATGCGCCGCTCAGCAGCGTGGAGGTGCAGATCGGGCCGGTTTATCGCGGTACGGCGTTGCGCGACAGCTATCGCGGCCTGAGCTACAGCGATTTCAATGACCAAGCGTTGTTCGGCGATTTTGCCAGGGCGATTAATCAGGCTTCGATCGACGAACTGGCCGGATCCCAACCCAAGGTGGGTGACCACATTACCGTGTATGGCGTATTCAGCAGCTGGCAGGCACCTGTCGAGCCGCTGTTGATCACGCCGGTACGCATTCAACCTTAAGGGGGCGTGATGAGCGAACCGGTCATTATTCAAACGCGCAACGTTTCGCGTCTCTATCCCGGCGTCACGGCATTGGATAGCGTGAGTTATCAAGTGTTTCGCAATCAGGTCAACGTGCTGATCGGCGAAAACGGCGCCGGTAAATCGACCATGATGAAGCTGCTGGCGGGGGTGGAAACCCCGTCCTCCGGCACCATCGAGCTGGAGGGAAAAGCGGTGACGTTAACCTCCACGCAGAAGGCGGAGCGGCTCGGGATCAGCATTATTTTCCAGGAGCTGAATCTGTTCCCCAACCTGTCGGTGATGGACAATATTTTTATGGCCAACGAGTTCTTCCAGCGTGGCCGCATCAATGTGGACTATCAATATCAGCTGGCCAAAGCCTTGCTGCAGCGGCTGGAGTTGGACATCGATCCGCATACGCCGTTGGGCAGCCTCGGCATCGGTCATCAGCAGCTGGTTGAAATTGCTCGCGCGTTGGCGAAGGACACCCGGGTGCTGATCATGGATGAACCAACATCGGCGCTGAGCCAGGCTGAGGTGCGCACGCTGTTTCGGGTGATCGCCGATCTGAAAAAACGCGGCGTCACCATCATCTACATTTCTCACCGTCTGGAAGAGCTGATGGAGATTGGCGATCGCATCACGGTGTTCCGCGATGGGCGTTTTGTTGCCGCCGAGCCGGTCTGCAACGTTAGCATTCCGTGGATCATCGAAAAAATGGTCGGGGAAAAGAGCAAGCACTTTGATTATTGCGCGGCAGAGCAAGGGGATGAAGTGCTGAAGGTCGAACGGTTGACGCTGCCGCGTGAAAGCGGCGGCTATTGCCTTGACGACGTCAGTTTTTCACTGCGCAAAGGGGAAGTGATCGGCATTTATGGCCTGTTGGGCGCCGGCCGCACCGAACTGTTCAAGGTGATCAACGGTGTGATGCGCCAGACCGCCGGCCGCATTCTGCTCAACGGCGAAAGCGTGGAGCGGCTGGGATTTCGTCAACGCATGGCATTGGGCATGGCGCTGGTGCCGGAAGACCGGCAGGCGGAGGGATTGGTGCAGATGATGTCGATCAAGGCCAACATGACCCTGGCCAGCCTGGGGCGCAATGCACTTCGGCCGTTGGCGGCGGCTGGGGAGTGCGCGCTGGTCGATGGCATGATCGAAAAACTGGCGATCAAGGTGAGCGACCGGGAGCTGCCAATCACCAGCCTCAGCGGTGGCAATCAGCAGAAAGTGGTGTTGGGCAAGGCGCTGCTGACCGGGCCGCAGGTGGTGTTTCTCGATGAGCCGACGCGCGGAATCGACGTCGGCGCCAAAACGGACGTTTATCACCTGATTGGCGCTATGGCACGCCAGGGGCTGGCGGTGATGTTCTCTTCGTCGGAGCTGGATGAGGTGGTCTCACTGGCCGACCGGGTGATGGTGATGGCGGACGGGAAGCTGACGGCCGATCTGCCGCGCGAACGGGCCGATCGCGAAACGCTGATCCGCGCCTCAACCCCACATGCATAAGGATAAGGCAATGCAAACCAAGTATCGGTTGTATATGTATTTGCTGCAGGCGCGCACCTTCATCGCCCTGTTGCTGGTGGTGCTGTTTTTCAGCAGCATGGTGCCGAATTTTCTGACCGTCTCCAATCTGCTGATCATGACGCAGCACGTGGCGATTACCGGGTTGCTGGCGGTTGGCATGACGCTGGTGATCCTCACCGGCGGCATCGATTTGTCGGTCGGCGCGGTGGCGGGCTTGTGCGGGATGATCGCCGGTGCGCTGTTGACCGTCGGTATCCCGCTGTGGGACGGCAACCGGCTGTTTCTCAACGTTTTCGAAGTGATCGGTGCGGTGGCGCTGTTGGGCGTATTGTTGGGGTTGGTCAACGGCACGCTGATTACGCGGCTCGGCGTTGCGCCATTCATCTGTACCCTGGGCGCAATGTACGTGGCGCGTGGGGCGGCGTTGCTGACGGCGGACGGCAAAACCTATCCCAATCTGGTGGGCATGGAAGCGCTGGGCAACACCGGTTTCGCGGCCCTGGGATCTGGCACCTTTCTGGGCATTTACAATCCGATTTGGCTGATGTTGGCCATCGTGTTGTTGGGGATCTATCTCACCAAGAAAACGCCGCTTGGGCGCTATATCTATGCGATTGGCGGCAATGAGCCGGCAGCGCGGCTGTCGGGGGTGCCGATCGTCAAAGTGAAAATGTTCGTCTATGCCTTTTCCGGGCTATGCGCGGCGCTGGTGGGGCTGGTTATCGCTTCACAATTGCAAACCGCGCACCCGATGACCGGCAATATGTTCGAGATGGACGCCATCGGCGCGACGGTACTGGGCGGTACGGCGCTGAGCGGTGGCCGCGGCAGGGTATTCGGTTCGATCATCGGTGCTTTTGTGATCGTTTTTCTGGCGGACGGCTTGGTGATGATGGGCGTCAGCGAGTTCTGGCAAATGGTGATTAAAGGATTGGTGATCGTCACCGCCGTGGTGATCGATCAGTTCCAGCAGCGTTTGCAAAGCAAGGTCATTTTGATGCAGCGCCAGGAAAAAAAAGCGGTGCAGCCGCTGGCTGAGGTGAGCCATGGCTAAAGCGGATTGCATTGTCGCGTTGGACGAGGGCACCAGCAACGCCAAGGCCGTGGTGGTGGATGCTCAGGGGACGATCGTTGCCAGGGCCAGCAGGCCGCTGACGCTGCAGACGCCGCAACCCGGTTGGGTGGAACAGCGGGGCGAGGCCTTACTGGAAGCCTCTCTGGCGGTGCTGCGGGAAGCGATTGCGTTGGCCGGGGCATCCCGTATTGCCGGTATCGCCATCAGCAACCAGCGTGAAACCGCCATCGGCTGGCGACGTTCCGACGGCCAGCCGATCGGGCCGGCCTTAACCTGGCAATGTGCGCGCGCTGCCGATTTTTGTGAACGGCTGCGGCACGATCGGCAGGCCGAAGTGGTGCGCCACGCCACCGGTCTGCCGCTTTCACCGCTGTTCTCGGCGTCGAAAATGCGTTGGTTGCTCGACCATTGCGAAGAGGGGCAACGGATGGCGGAGAACGGGGAGATCTGCCTTGGTACCATCGATGCCTGGCTGCTGTGGCAGTTGAGCGGAGGACAGGCATTCGGTTGTGATACCTCCAATGCCGCTCGTACTCAATTGCTGAACCTTGCTTCCGGCGATTGGGACGAGCGGATGCTGGCGCTGTTCAACATTCCCCGTCAGGCGCTACCGACGATCCACCCTTCCAGTCATCTGTTCGGCACGACGTTGGGATTGGAAGGCATTGCCGACGGCATTCCGATTGGCGCGATGGTGGGCGACTCGCATGCGGCGCTGTACGGCCATGCGCTTGGCCAGGCAGGGCAGGCTAAGGCCACTTATGGCACCGGATCATCGGTGATGGCGCCGATCGCCGAAGCGCTATGCGGTACGAGCGCTTTGGCAACGACCGTCGCCTGGCACGATGGTGGGCGTATGCAGTATGCGCTGGAGGGCAATATTCCCCACACCGGCGACGCCATTGCCTGGATGCTGGATATCACCGCCATACCGCCGGGGGACGAGGCGCTGTTAAGTGAGCTGCCTGTTCGCGTGCCCGACAGCGGAGGCGTTTATTTTGTACCGGCATTGACCGGGGCCGGTGCGCCCTGGTGGGACGAACAGGCGCGCGGCGTGATCTGCGGGCTCAGTCGCGGCACGCGGCGGGAACATGTGGTGCGGGCCGCTTTTGAAGCGGTGGCTTATCAAATCGCCGATGTGATCGACGTATTGCGGCAACAGCCGGGCTTTGTACTGCAGGGGTTAATGGCCGATGGCGGCCCGAGCCGCAATGACTGGCTGATGCAGTTTCAGGCCGATTTGTTGGGTTGCCCTGTGTGGCGCAGCAACACGGCGGAACTCTCGGCGCTGGGGGCGGCGCTGATGGCGATGCGCTGCCTGTGGGGGACTTCCGATCGGCAACTGGTGGCATTGTTGCCCCAACATGATGAATTTAAACCCGATATGCAGCGCCATCGGCAGCTGCAGGAAAACTACAGCGCCTGGCGGCAGGCGGTACAACGCACCTTGTGGCGGCCGCAAGCGGCTGCATTGATGACAGGAGAACAACCATGAATCGTGATTTCACGGGAAAAACCGTGGTGATTACCGGCGCATGCCGCGGCATTGGCGCGGGTATCGCCGAACGTTTCGCCAGTTTGGGTGCCAATCTGGTGATTGCATCGAATGCGGAACGCATTCTGACCACGGCGGAAACGCTGCGCCAGCGTTATCGGGTGGCGGTTCTGCCGATTATCCTCGACGTGACCGATGAAGCGCAGGTGATTGATTTTTATCGTCAGGCGTGGGAGCGATTCGGCGCGATCGACGTTTCGATTCAAAATGCCGGGGTGATCACTATCGATCGTTTTGACCAGATGCCCAAAAGCGATTTTGAGAAAGTGTTGGCGGTAAATACCACGGCGGTCTGGCTCTGCTGCCGGGAGGCGGCCAAATATATGGTCGGCCAACGCCGGGGGCGGCTGATCAACACCTCTTCCGGTCAGGGACGTAACGGGTTCATTTACACACCGCATTACGCCGCCAGCAAAATGGGCGTGATCGGCATTACGCAGAGTTTAGCGCTGGAACTGGCACCGCATGGCATCACCGTCAATGCATTCTGCCCCGGCATCATTGAAAGCGAGATGTGGGAATATAACGACCGCGTTTGGGGCGAAATTCTCAGTGGCCCGGAAAAAACCTATGGCAAAGGAGAGTTGATGGCCGAGTGGGTGGCGGGGATTCCGCTTAAGCGCGCCGGTCAACCCGAGGACGTGGCGGGCCTCGTGGCTTTCCTTGCCTCGGACGATGCCGACTATATTACCGGCCAGACCATCAATGTGGACGGCGGGTTAATCATGTCCTGACGTGACCATGTCACAAAAAGGCGGCGTCGGATCGGCGCCGCATTAACCGCTTACATTTTCCCGCCATTGCAATCCGCCCGGCCGCCCCCATATCCTTATAAATTCGACGTTTTGAGAAGCTTTCTCATCAATTTGTTCGCTAAGGCCGTTTACTGCCGAATATGCCAGCAGATATGTGGTTTTATCGTGCCGCAGGGTTTCCCTGCCGCAACGGGAAATGCTAACTTAAGGGTTAGGGACGCCACGTTTTGGCATCGTTCATCCGATTCACTCGGCATCGCGGGAAAGAATGTGAAATATTTGCTGATTTTTTTGTTGGTTCTGGTGATCTTCGTGATTTCCGTCACCTTGGGTGCGCATAACGATCAGGTGGTCAATTTTAACTATCTGGTTGCGCAGGGCGATTATCGCGTATCGACCCTGTTGGCCACGCTGTTTGGCGCCGGTTTCGTTCTTGGCTGGATCATTTGCGGCCTGTTTTACCTGCGCACGCGCATTGCGCTGGGCCGCGCCGAGCGCAAGATCAAAAGGCTGGAGCTGCAGCTTGAGCAGCCCGCTGAATCGGCGGCTCAGCCCGTTGTCAGCAAGGAATAATCCTCTATGTTAGAACTGCTGTTTCTGTTGCTGCCCGTGGCTGCCGCGTACGGTTGGTACATGGGGCGCAGAAGCGCTCAGCAGGATAAACAGCAAGAAGCCAACCGCCTGTCGCGTGAATACGTGGCAGGGGTGAACTTTCTGCTTTCCAACCAGCAGGACAAGGCGGTCGATCTGTTCCTCGACATGTTGAAAGAGGACAGCAACACCGTTGAAGCCCACCTGACGCTGGGTAACCTGTTCCGTTCGCGTGGTGAAGTCGACCGCGCCATCCGCATCCATCAGGCCTTGATGGAAAGCGCCTCTCTGACCTTCGAACAGCGTCTGCTGGCGGTACAGCAGCTGGGCCGCGACTATATGGCGGCCGGGCTGTACGATCGTGCGGAAGACATGTTCAGCCAGTTGACTGACGAAGCGGATTTTCGCGTATCGGCGCTGCAGCAACTGCTGGTGATCCATCAGGCCACCAGCGATTGGCAAAAAGCGATCGACGTGGCGGAAAAGTTGGTCAAGCTGGGTAAAGAGAAACAACGTGTCGAGATCGCACACTTCTATTGTGAACTGGCGCTGCAGGCGATGGGCAGCGACGATCTCGATCGGGCGATGAGCCTGCTCAAGCGTGCGGACGCAGCCGATAAACAGTGTGCGCGCGTGTCCATCATGTTCGGCCGCATCTATATGGCGCAAAACGACTACGCCAAAGCCGCCGAGTCGCTGCAACGCGTACTGAGTCAGGATAAAGAGTTGGTCAGCGAAACGCTGCCGATGCTGCAGGAATGCTACACCCATCTGCCGGAACAACAGCACAACTGGGCTGAATTCCTGAAGCGCTGCGTAGAAGAGAACACCGGTGCCACCGCCGATCTGATGCTGGCCGAGATCATCGAGCAGCACGAAGGGCGCGACGTGGTGCAGGTCTATATCAACCGCCAGCTGCAACGCCATCCGACCATGCGGGTATTTTACCGGCTGATGGATTATCACCTGGCGGACGCCGAAGACGGCCGGGCGAAAGAGAGCCTGCTGCTGTTGCGCGATATGGTCGGCGAGCAAATTCGCACCAAACCGCGTTACCGCTGCCACAAATGCGGCTTCACCGCGCACTCGCTCTATTGGCATTGCCCGTCGTGCCGCGCCTGGTCATCGGTTAAACCGATCCGCGGCCTGGATGGGCAATAACGCCGCGGCACCAAAATAAAACGGGGCGATTTATCGCCCCGTTTTTTTATGTTTGTCTGTTCGTCGTTTACTTTTTCTTGCCGCCTTTGGCGCCGGTTTTCAACAGCTGGCGGAGTTTCTTCAGCTCTTTCTGGCTCAGAGGCTGTTCAATTTCTTCTTCGGTGCTTTGGTTGTCGATCTCGCCATGGTGCAGCTCATCCGCCTTTTTGGCCGGTTTTTCTGCCTTGGCGGCGGGCGCACTGAAGCTGCTTTCCAGGCGCTGGCACACTTCCACGCTCAACGAAAATTCGTTTTCAGCGGCGGCGGCGCGGATTTTTTCCTTGAGTTCCAGAGGAATTTTAATGGTAAGTGTCGATATCTCGCTCATTTTGAAAGCCTTTCTGCAGGAAGATGCCTTCAAGCTAAGCCACTGGCGATCGGGTGTCTAGTGTGTAATAAAAATTTAATATTTCTGTAACAAATAGGGGCGGGGGAAAACGCGGGTTTTTTAGGCGAGAAACAGAGGCAGGGCCCGAACGCGCGGGCCCTGTACCAGAAATGTTATTTGTAGATGATGGCGGTGCCGCTCAGCATGTTGTTACCACCGGCGGAGATGATGCGGTAGCTGCTGGCGCCTTGAGCGTCGGCCTTAGCGGCCAGCTTTTTCTCCAGGCTGCTGAGGGTGGTCGCGTGGCCTGCGGAAACGATGCCGGTGGCGGTCAGGTTATCGGCCTGCTGGCTGTTGACCGGTTCAGCGGCGAAGGTGGCGAAAGAGGTCAGTGCGATAGCAGCAGCGGCTGCAAAATATTTGATGGTTTTCATAGGTGACTCCAGTCTGTTTATTTAGGAAGGAAGCCATTCGCTTCCGATGGACTGAATAATAAAGCATCTGCAAAGATTGAAAATCTGATAATGCTGAGTAATTCATTCAAAATATCTGATTAACAATTTACGCATCTTTACGGCGTTTTACGCTGCGTGGTTTATCGCTGATGCGCTTTCGTTGACGCGCCATGACAAAGGTGAGAGGTAACATGACAGAGCGCCGCTGTGCGCTGCGGCTGGGATTTCTGCCCCCCGACATGTAGAATGCGGCGGTCAGTTTCGCGGGTGAGTCCCTGATTATGTCTATTTTAGAGAAGGTAGAAGAAATGAAGTCTGAAAATAACGCTAATAACAATGACTTAAAATCATCTCCAATCGTTGTGGCGTTAGATTACGCCGATAAGAACGCTGCGCTGGCGTTCGCCGACCGTATCGATCCGCAAGACTGCCGGCTGAAAGTGGGCAAAGAAATGTTCACGCTGTTTGGGCCGCAGCTGGTGCGCGATCTGCATGGGCGTGGCTTCGACGTGTTTCTCGACCTGAAATTCCACGATATTCCCAATACCACCGCGCATGCGGTCGCGGCGGCGGCCGAGCTGGGCGTTTGGATGGTCAACGTCCACGCCAGCGGCGGCGCGCGCATGATGACCGCCGCTAAAGAAGCGCTGGCGTCATTCGGGGCGGATGCGCCGCTGCTGATTGCCGTGACGGTGCTCACTAGCATGGAAGCGGAAGACCTGCGCGGCATCGGCATCGAGGCCAGCCCGGCGGAACACGCCGAGCGCCTGGCGCGCCTGACCCGCGACTGTGGGCTGGACGGCGTGGTGTGTTCGGCACACGAAGCTCAGCGGCTGAAGGCGGCCTGCGGGCAGGCATTCCAGCTGGTTACGCCGGGGATCCGCCCTGAAGGCAGCGCAGCGGGCGATCAGCGCCGTATCATGACGCCGGTGCAGGCACAGGCCGCCGGCGTGGACTACATGGTGATTGGGCGTCCGATCACCCAATCTGCCGATCCGGCCGCGACGCTGCGCGCGATCCGCGCCTCTTTGGCCTGAGGAGCCGCCAATGAATGACGATAACAGCCGCCTGGTGTATTCCACGGACACCGGCCGTATCAAGCAGGAAGAGGTTAAACCGCAACGCGCCAAGGGTGACGGCATCGTGCGCATCCAGCGTCAAACCAGCGGCCGCAAGGGGAAGGGCGTGTGCCTGATCGCCGGTGTCGATCTGGATGACGCTGCGCTCGACAAACTGGCGGCCGAGCTGAAAAAGAAATGCGGCTGCGGCGGTTCGGTGAAAGACGGGATCATCGAAATCCAGGGCGATAAACGCGATCTGCTCAAGCAGCTGCTGGAAGCCAAAGGCATGAAGGTCAAACTGGCGGGCGGTTGAGCTGAATCGCCATACCGCGGTGCAATGCCGCGGCATGGCTTGAGGTTGTTGCTGCCGGGGGTTAGCCCGTTAACGGCAAAAGAACCATAGACTTAAAGTAAAACAGACCTGAAATCATCGTTATTCTGGTTAATACGTCAAAGCGCCGAGGCGCTTTTGCCAGCCTGTTGGCCGAGGACGCTCGGTCAGGTTATTTGCCAACCTGGTGACCGATAATGCCCCCCACCGCAGCCCCACCCAGCGTGCCCAACGCGCTGCCGTTGGTCAGCACTGCACCGCCGACTGCACCGGCACCGGCACCGATTGCGGTGTTGCGATCGCGTTTGGACATGTTGGAACAGGCGCTGAGTGAAAACGCCAGAGTCAGTGCCAGAGCGGCGGTGGCGAAACGTTTATTGATAATCATCATAATGACTTCTCCTTAGCATTGGCTATATGGAAGTGCCCTATAAGTATAGGCGTTAACCATAAATCAGGCCTGCCGTTGGTTCCCATACAGTATCGATATAAAAAATGGCATTTTTTGTTAAAAGCCGAATAATTAGCAAGTTACGGCCCAAAAGTTGCCGAAACTGAGTATAGGTTTCTCGGGAAGGATAAACAGGTAAATAGTCTTAAAATCCCGCTGCGCAGGGGGAAAGGCGCGCGGCGTGGCCCGCGCGGCGCGCTTGGTATGATGGGGGCCCGCGTTAGTCGTTGACCAACTCCACCTGTATGCCCTGGCGTTTCAGCTGATGCTGATACTCGAGCGCCAAGCGCGAATCGGTGATCACCCGGCTGATCTGGCCCGGCTGCGCCAGCGGGTTGGGCTGGATCTGGCCGAATTTGCTGGAGTCCGTTAGCACGATATTCTCCACGCCCTTGGCCAGCACTGCGCTGACCACGTCGGCGCGCATCATGTCGCGGCCGGTAAAGCCGGTTTCGGCCTGAAAGCCGTCAATGCCGATAAACGCCTTGTTGAAATGCACCTGCTGAATGCACAGCCGCGTGAGTGGGCCGACCACGGTCTCGCTTTTCTTCTGGTACATGCCGCCCAGCACAATCACGTCGCAGTCAGTTTCTTTCAGCAGGTTGGCGATGTAGTGGCTGACGGTGATCAGCGTAATGCGCTTGCGTTCGGCGATGTAGCGCGCCAGCAGGGCGTTGGCGCTGCCGCTCTCGATAAAGATCGTCTCGCCGTCGTTGACCTGCGCGGCGGCATACTGCGCCAGCCGCTGCTTGAGAGTGAAGTTGGACATCATGCGGGCGTCGACGTCGTCGCTCTCCAGCGCCACGGCGGAGCCATGTACCCGCTTCAGGTAGCTGCGCTTTTCCAGCAGGTTGAGATCTTGCCGGATGGTGACTTCCGAGACGCCCGAGGCGCGCGCTAGCTCATTGACGCTGATCCGCCGGCGATCGTTAACCAACTGCAATATGGTCTGTTGTCGTAAATTCATATCGGCCTGATGATGCGGCCGCCAAGGTGCGGCCGCTAAGAGTCAAAGGTTTAAAGAGTATGTTCTGTGCGCGCAATAATATCATCCTGCGCCTCAGGGGATAATGCGGTAAAGAAGGCGGAATAGCCAGCTACGCGAACCACTAAATCACGATATTGGTCAGGGTGTTGCTTCGCTGCCAGCAGCGTTTCGCGCGACACGATGTTGTACTGCACATGCCAGCCGCGATAGCTCTCGAAGAAGGTGCGCAACATCAGCATCAGCTTTTCCCGATCGCGTGGGTTGTCCAGCGTCGTCGGGTTCAGCTTTTGGTTGAGCAACACGCCGCCGAGGATCGCTTCGGTCGGTAGCTTGGCGAGCGAATTGAACACCGCCGTCGGCCCCAGGTGGTCGGTGCCGGACGCCGGGCTGGCGCCTTCCGCCAGCGGCTGGTGCGCCTTACGGCCATCCGGGGTCGCCAGGGTGGCGGCGCCGAAGGGCACGTTGGCTGAGATAGACGACGTACCGGAGTAGTAGCCGCCGCCGATCGGCCCGCGGCCGAAGCGGGTGTTGCGATACTGCTTCAGTTCCTCGATGTAGGTTTGGTAGGCGCGCACCAGCAGCCGATCGACGTCGTCCACGTCGTTGCCGTATTTGGGCGCGGCGTTGAGCAGCCGCTGGCGCAGCTGTTCGCCATCCAGCCCGGCGAAGTCGTCGGCCAGCGCCGCCGCCAACTGCTGCTGGCCGATTGTCCCTTGCTCGAACACCAGTTTGCGCACCGCCGCCAGGCTGTTGCCGAGGTTGGCGATGCCGACCTGCAGGCCGGAAACCCAGTCGTACTTGGCGCCGCCTTGCTTGATGCTTTTGCCGCGTTCGATGCAGTCGTCCACCAGCGCGGAACAGAGGATATCGTGGGCGTTCTCCTCCAGCACGCTGTCCACCACGCATTCGACCTCAATTGACTTGCGCGTGTAGTAACGGATTTGCCGATCCCACGCTGCCATCACCTGCTCGAAATCGGCGAAGTTCCCTTTGGACAGCGCCTGTTCCTGCGGCAGGAAAATCTGCCCGGAGGTGGCGTCGCGGCCCTGTTCCAGCGCCGCCAGCAGCACGCGGGCGAAGTTGATGAAGCTCATGCCGGTGCAGCGATAGCCCCATTTGCCGCCGACGGCGGTCTCGATGCAGCCGATGGCGGCATAGTCGTAGGCGTCCTGTGGCTCAACCCCCAGTTTGATGAACTCGGGAATGACGATTTCGTCGTTGTTGAACGCCGGCATGCCGAAGCCGCAGCGGATCACCTGCACGCAGGCGTCGAGGAAATCGGCGCTCATTCCGGCGTGGTAACGCACGCTGAGGTTGGGCTGGGTGGAGCGCAGGCGGCCGCAGGACTCGAGAATGGCGTAGGACAGCGGGTTGACCGCGTCGCACGGCCGGCCGTCGATCAGTTTTTGGCCGCCGATGGTGACGTTTTGGTACAGCGGGCTGCCGGCGGAGGCCTTGGAGTGCGAGCCGGAGCGGATCTTGTTGACCTCCAGCAGCTTCAGCCAGCAGCTGTGCAGCAGCTCGATGGCGTCTTCCCGCGCCAGGTTTTGCTCCAGCTCGACGTCGCGCCGATACCAGGGATAGAGATATTGGTCGAGACGACCAAAGGAAACCGAATGGCCGTTGGATTCGATCTGCAACGTCAGCTGGATGAAATAGCACAGCTGCAGCGCCTGCCAGAAGGTCTGCGGCGGACGATGGGCGATCAGATCGCAGTTGTCTGCGATAGCCAGCAGCTCGGTGCGCCGCCAGTCGCGGGTTTCGCGTTGCGCCATGTCGCGCGCCATGCGAGCGAAGCGCAGGATGTGCTCGCTCAGCGCCGCCAGTACGATGTCGATGGCGTTGAGAAACTGCGCTTTGTGCAGATCTTCCCATTCGGTCAGGTGCAGGCGGCTGCGGCGCGCGTTCACCTTTTCACGCAGGCCGTCGAGGCCTAGCGCCAGCAGCAGCGGGAAGTTGACCGCCAGGTGGGCGTCGCCGGAGGTCATGTTGCCCTCGGCCTTGATGATGCCGGTGGCCAGCAGCGCCTTCTGTTCGTCGGTAAACATGCCGTAGCAGCGATCCTGCACCGTTTGGCCGCGCCACCAGGGGCAAAGACGGTGCAAAATCGCCTTGTTCTCTTCGCTGACCGAGAAGCCGGCGCCCGGCCGGTCGGCCAACTGGTCGATCTCGTTTTCTATCCAGCCGACGGTGTATTCGGGGAAGATCGGCGCGGCGCGCAGCTCACTGGCCTGGTTGCCGATGATCAGCTCGTCGTTGGCGATCCAGATACTGCGCTTCGCCAGGTGGTTGGCCAGCGCCAGCGCACGGCGCACCGGCAGCGGCCGATCCTGATGCTGTTGATAGGCTTCGGTATAGTGCTGCGCGCGTTCGGTGCACACCGGCGGTTTGACGATGTGGATCAGCGCGTTCTTATGCGCCTGAATACGGGCGCTGAGGGTGGTCAAATCCAATGTGGTCATGGCGTTATCCTCGCAAAATGGCGGTCAGGCCTTTGGCGCCGGCGTACGCTTCGGCGAAGGCCAGCAGATCGGGCGCGTCCAGCGGCGTGCGGGCGGCGCGGTAGGGCTCGCCGAGCAGGTGATACTTGTTGATGCCCAGCGTGTGGTACGGCAGAAAATGGATCTCCGATACGCCGATCTCGTCGGCGGCGAAGTCGACAATCGCGCGGACAGAGTGGCGATCGGCGTTGAAATCGGGGATCAGCGGCACGCGCACGGTCATTGGCACGCCGTGCGCCGCCAGACGACGAAAATTGTTCATCACCCGACGGGCGGAGCCGCCGGTCCAGGTTTTAAAACGCGCTTCATCGGTGTGTTTGAGATCGGCCAACAGCAGATCCAGCCAGGGCAACGAAGGGGCGATGTAGCGCCAGGGAACGTGCAGACAGGATTCGACGGCGGTGTGGATGCCGGCTTCCCGGCCGCGCCGCAGCAGCTCCGCCGCGATTTCCGGCTGCATAAAGGGTTCGCCGCCGGACAGCGTTAAACCGCCGCCGCTGCGCAGGTAGAAAGGCTTATCCCGCATCACCTCGGCCATGATATCGTCGGGGTTGACCACGCTGCCGCACAGGCTGAGCGCGCCGGTCGGGCAGGCGGCGGCCAGCGCCGCATAGTCGTCTTTGCTGATGACGTCGCGCCGCAGCGTCAATGCTCCCTCGTCACGCCGCAGGCCTTGCGGGCAGCGCTCGGTGCACAGCGTACAGCCGCTCAGGCACAGGCGCTCGTCAAACAGCAGATCCGCGTGGCGCGAGCGGCTTTCCGGGTTCTGACACCAGCGGCAGCTCAGCGGGCACCCTTTTAAAAAGACCACGCTGCGGATGCCAGGGCCATCATGGGTCGAGTAGCGCTGCAGATTGAAGAACATGAGTCACCCGTTTGGCGTTGCTGAATCTTTCGCCATTAAAGATGTTTCGAATGAAAGTTGAATTGATTTTGGTCAAAAGTTGGCAGGGTTTTTGCCCTATGATGATCAGAGTTTGAATCCGCCCACAGAACATGACACAGGAGTCCGTGATGGAGCTTTATCTCGATACCGCCGATGTGACTGCGGTAAAACGCCTGGCGCGCATTCTGCCGCTGCACGGCGTCACCACCAACCCGAGCATCGTGGCGAAGGAAGGCAAGCCGATCTGGGAAGTGCTGCCTGCGCTGCGCGACGCCCTCGGCGGCACCGGCAAGCTGTTCGCGCAGGTGATGGCGGCCGATGCCGAGCGCATGGTGGCGGAGGCGGCGCTGCTCAGCCAGCGCGTACCGGGGCTGGTGGTGAAGATCCCGGCAACCGCCGAGGGGCTGGCTGCGATCAAGAAGCTTAAAACGATGTCCATTCCGACGCTGGGCACGGCGGTATACGGCGCCGGGCAGGGGCTGCTGGCGGCCTTGGCCGGGGCGGAATATGTGGCGCCTTACGTCAATCGGGTAGATGCGCAGGGCGGCGACGGTATCGAAATGGTGCACGAGCTGCAGCAACTGCTGAGCCTGCACGCGCCGTCGGCGCATGTGCTGGCCGCCAGCTTTAAAACGCCGCGCCAGGCGCTGGAATGCCTGCTGGCGGGCTGCCAGGCCATCACGCTGCCGGTGGATGTGGCGGAGCAGTTCCTCAGCGCGCCAGCGGTGCAGGCCGCGGTCGAGAAGTTCGAGCAGGATTGGCAGGGGGCTTTCGGCTCCACGCTGCTGGGTTAAAGCCTGGCCAGTAAAAAGGGCGCCGCGGCGCCCTTGCTGGATGACTGAAACGCTTAGCTGCGGCCGGTTTCTTCCCTAAGCGCGGCGCTCACCTCATGCGCCGTCGGCTGTTCGGCACGCAGCGCCCGGCGGATCGCGAAGAAGGCGGCGATCAGCATGGTTACCGCCACCAGCATAAAGAACCCGCACAGCGCGGCGTTGATTTGGTTGCTGAACACGATGGTCTCCATGTCTTTCAGCGATTTGGCCGGCGCAATGATCGTGCCTTGCTCAATGCCGGTGGAGAATTTCTTCGCCTGCGCCAGGAAACCGATGCTCGGTTTCTCGTGGAAGATTTTCTGCCAGCCGGCGGTCATGGAGGTCACGAACAGCCAGGCGGTCGGCAGGATGGTAACCCAGGCGTAACGCTGTTTTTTCATCTTGAACAGCACCACAGTGCCGAGGATCAGCGCCATCGATGCCAGCATCTGGTTGCCGATGCCGAACAGCGGCCACAGGGTATTGATGCCGCCGAGCGGATCGACCACGCCTTGATACACGAAGAAGCCCCAGCCGGCTACCGCCACCGTGGTGCCCGCCAGATTGCCGAACCAGGAACGGTTGTTGGCCAGCTGTGGCACCGCCACGCCCACCAGATCCTGCACCATAAAGCGGCAGGCGCGGGTACCGGCGTCGACGGCGGTCAGGATGAACAGCGCTTCGAACAGAATGGCGAAGTGGTACCAGAAGGCCATCATCGCCCGGCTGTTGAACACCTCGCTGATGATGTGCGCCATGCCCACGGCGAAGGTTGGGGCACCGCCGGCGCGCGACAGGATGGAGTTCTCACCTACCTCTTTGGCGATCAGCGCCAGCGTTTCCGGCGTGACGATAAAGCCCCAGCTGTTAATGACCTGCGAAGCATTTTCCACCGTGGTGCCGATCAGCGCCGCCGGTGAGTTCATGGCGAAGTAAACGCCCGGATCCAGCACCGAGGCGCAGATCAACGCCATGATGGCGACGAAAGACTCCATCAGCATGGCGCCGTAACCGATAAAGCGAATGTGGCTTTCGCGTTCCACCAGCTTGGGCGTGGTGCCGCTGGAGACCAGCGCGTGGAAGCCGGAAATGGCGCCGCAGGCGATGGTGATGAACAGGAACGGGAACAGGGCGCCGGCGAACACCGGGCCGCTGCCGTCGATGAAGCGCGAGACCGCCGGCATTTTCATCTCCGGCATGGCGAAGACGATGCCGATGGCCAGGCCGATGATGACGCCGATTTTCATAAAGGTGGAAAGGTAGTCGCGCGGTGCCAGCAGCAGCCACACCGGCAGCACCGAAGCGACGAAGCCGTAGATCACCAGCACCCAGGTCAGGGTGGTGCCGTGCAGCGTGAAGAACGGCCCCCAGTAAGGATCTTGCGCCACGTTGCCGCCGTAAATAATCGCCAGCAGCATCAGCACGAAGCCGATCACCGAGATTTCAGCGATCTTGCCCGGCCGGATAAAGCGCATGTAGATGCCCATGAACAGGGCGATCGGGATGGTGGCGGCGATGGTGAACAGCCCCCACGGGCTGTCGGCCAAGGCTTTTACCACCACCAGCGCCAGCGCCGACAGGATGATGATCATCACTCCCAGCGCGCCGAGCATGGTGATTACCCCGGCGAACGCGCCCAGCTCTTGCTTGGCCATTTCCCCCAGCGAACGTCCGTCGCGGCGTGTGGAGATGAACAGCACCAGGAAATCCTGCACCGCGCCGGCCAGCATAACGCCGACCAGGATCCAGATGGTTCCCGGCAGGAAGCCCATCTGCGCGGCCAGAATCGGCCCCACCAGCGGCCCGGCGCCGGCGATGGCGGCGAAGTGGTGGCCGAACAGCACCCATTTGTTGGTGGGCACGTAGTCCAGGCCGTCGTTGTGGCGTTCTGCTGGGGTCAGACGGCGGTCGTCCAGTTCAAAGACCTTGTCGGCAATGAACCGGCTGTAGAAGCGGTAGGCGATGCTGTAGCAGGCGACGGCGGCGACCACCAGCCAGACGGCGTTGACGTGTTCGCCGCGGCTGAGCGCCAGCATGGCGAAGGCGAAGGCGCCGACCAACGCCACCAGCAGCCAGATAAGTCCTGACCTGATGTTTTTCATGAAACAACTCCTTGGCGTACAGAGGTAAAAATCGACGTTGTTATTAGGAATGACGTTTTAACAGTAGAAGTTTTGCCGCCGAACCGCGGCAGGTCGGATGAGAAATGTGAAGCAGGTGGGGTTTTAGTGTAAAAACAACGTGATGAAACCGCGTTGGCGCAGGCTGCCGCCCATGCAACCCCCGGCAGTTATTCATTCTGCATTTTCACGGCGCGTACAGCGAATCATCGTCGTTTTTTATTCGGGCACGGCGTCTGGCGAATTATTATTTTATCTGTCGAGGCGTGCCGAAATAAAATCATCCGTGCCGTGTTATACCTTTATTTCAACCCGCAGGTTTAATCATTCATAAAATAAATAATAAAGTCACGAAAGGAATTTAATTATGATAAATAAAATCATCGAAGGGTATTTACCGCAGCTCACGGCCATTCGGCACGATATTCATCAACACCCTGAACTGGGTTTCGAAGAGTTTCGCACCAGCGATCTGGTGGCGGATTATCTGAATTCGTGGGGCTATGAGGTGCACCGCGGATTGGCGGGCACCGGCGTGGTGGGCACGCTGCGGGTGGGCGACGGCGTTAAACGCCTCGGGCTGCGCGCCGATATGGACGCCTTGCCGATCGAGGAGAACAACGGCAAGCCCTGGAGCAGCAGCGTGGCCAACCGCATGCACGCCTGTGGCCATGACGGCCACACCACCATGCTGCTCGGTGCCGCTCGTTACCTGGCGCAAACGCGCAACTTCAACGGCACGCTGCACCTGATTTTCCAACCGGCGGAAGAGATGCTGAACGGCGGCGCGCGCATGGTCGAACAGGGGCTGTTCGAGCGCTTCCCCTGCGACGCCATCTTCGCCATGCACAACATGCCGGGGATGCCGCTCGGCGAGTTCTTCTTCCAGCACGGCCCGTTTATGGCCTCGATGGATCAGTTCAACGTGCGGGTGCAGGGGCGCGGCGGCCACGGTGCCATTCCGCAGCTGACGGTCGATCCGGTGCTGGTGGCTTCGCATATCACCGTCGCGCTGCAGAGCATCGTTTCGCGCAATATCGATCCGCTGGAGGCGGCGGTGATCACCGTCGGCAGCATCAAGGCCGGTGAGGCGGCCAACGTGATCCCGGACAGCGCGGAGATGAAGCTCAGCGTGCGCTCGCTGGATCGCCAGGCGCGTGCCACCTTGCTGGCGCGCATTCCGGCGCTGATCGAAGCGCAGGCGGCAAGCTTCGGCGCTCACGCGGTGGTGGAACACGTTAACGGCACGCCGGTACTGGTCAACGACGAAGCGATGACCCGTTTCGCCCACCGCGTGGCGCAGCAGCAGTTCGGCGATGACCGCGCACACTACGGCGCCCGGCCGCTGATGGGCAGTGAAGATTTCGCCTTCATGCTCGATGCGCATCCGCAGGGCTGCTACCTGATCATCGGCAACGGCGATGGCGAAGGCAGCTGCATGGTGCATAACCCGGGATATGACTTTAACGACGGCTGCCTGGCGGCCGGCAGCCAGTATTGGGGAGCGTTGGCGGAAGCGTATTTAAAATAAACTCGAAAATAATAACAGGGAAGGTAATGATGAGTGAAAATACGGCTGAAACCCAGGCGGCAATAATATCGGCCCCGAAGGCCGGCGGCAAAAAGGTCATATTCGCCGCCTCCTTCGGCAATGCGCTGGAGTTTTTCGATTTCGGTATTTATAACTTCTTCGTTATTTACATCAGCGTATTGTTCTTTCCGCCGTCCAGCGATCCGCATCTGGCGTTGCTGTTGGCGTTTGCCACGTTCGGCGTCAGCTTCTTCATGCGGCCGCTGGGCGGCATTCTGATTGGCGCCTATGCCGATCGCCATGGCCGCAAGCCGGCGATGATCCTGACGATTTCCTTGATGAGCCTGGGCACGGCGATGATCGGTTTTGCGCCGACCTACGCCAGCGCCGGCTATTGGGGAACCGTCACGCTGGTGGCGGCACGCCTGATCCAGGGCGTGGCGGCGGGCGGCGAGGTGGGGGCATCGATGTCGTTGCTGGTGGAGTCGGCGCCGCCCAACCGGCGCGGCTTCTATTCCAGCTGGTCGCTGGCGACGCAGGGCATCGCTACCGTGGTCGGCGGCGTCACCGCGCTGGCGCTCAGCGCGGCCTTGCCGGTGCTTTCCGGTGAGCCGAACGCTATGGCTGAGTGGGGATGGCGCATTCCTTTCTTTATCGGCGTGGCGCTGGCGCCGCTCGGTTGCTGGCTGCGCCTCGGGTTGGAGAGCGATCGGCCGTCGGTGTCGCGAGCCCACGAGCCGCCTGCGCAGTTGCGCCAGCACTCGCGGGCGGTGGTGCTCGGCGTGATGTTGACCATCGGCGCGACCGTCGCCACTTACATCTCGATGTATTATCTCGGCACCTACGCGGTGAAATACCTGGGGATGGCGCAGGCCTACGGCTATGCCGCGATGCTGCTGGCGGGCCTCGTCACCTTCGGCGGCAGTCTGCTGGTCGGGCACTGGTGCGATCGTTACGGCCGTTTGCCGCTGATCCGTGGGTCGCGGATCGCGATTCTGATCGTGGCCCTGCCGGCATTTTGGTGGCTGAGCGCGGTACCGCATCCGGCGGTGCTGCTGCTGATTGTCGCGGTGCTGGTCGGGTTGACCACGCTCGGTTCGGTGCCGACCATGCTGATGATTTCGGAGCTGTTCCCGCAGCGCATTCGGGCGCTGGGGTTTGCCTTGGTCTACAGCCTCGGGGTGGCGATCTTCGGCGGCTTCGCCCAGTACATCGCTTCGCAGTCGATCGCGCTGAGCGGTTCGCTGCTGGCGCCCGCCGTCTATCTGATGCTGGCGACGCTGGCTTCGCTGGCGGTGCTGCCGCTGCTGCGTGAAACCGGCGGCGAGCCGCTGCGCTAGTCGAAAAAAAACGCCGGCGGTTTTCACCGTCGGCGTTTTGCGTTGCGGCCGTTTCAGGCGGGCGTTCAGGCCGCCGGACGGGCGATCACGCTGCGGGTTTCCATGCGCACTTCGGCGATGGTGACCTGCAAGGTGTCGCTCTGGCGGTAAACCACTTCACCCTTGATCTGCACGGTGCCGGTTTCCTGGCTGCACTGCATCTCGTCGCGCACCGCGTGAATAAACGGTGCCGGGATGAAGGCAACCGCACCATTGTCCAGCAGGCGCACGCGCAGGCCGCCGCGGGTCACGTCGATGATCTCGGCGTTGAAGCGGGTATCGGTACCGGCCTTGTCCTGCAGGAAGCGGGCGTACAGCCAGTCGCCGACGTCGCGCTCCGCCATGCGGTTCAGGCGGCGGCGTTCCGCCAGCTGCACCGTGACGTCATCCTGCGGTTTTTCTGCCGGCTGCTGGTTGATGATCGCCTTCAGCAAGCGATGGTTGACCATATCGCCGTATTTACGGATCGGTGATGTCCAGGTGGCGTAAGCCTCCAGACCCAGACCGAAGTGTGGCCCCGGCGTGGTGCTGATCTCGGCGAAGGTCTGGAAGCGGCGGATGCGGCTGTCGAGGAACTGGGTCGGCTGCGCATCCAGGTGGCGGCGCAGTTCGCAGAAACCGTCGAGGGTCAGCAGCTTCTCGGCCTCGGCTTCCACGCCGTTGGCCTGCAATACGGTGACCGCTTGCTCGACCAGAGCAGGATCGAAACCGGTGTGCACGTTGTACACGCCGAAGCCCAGGCGATCGCGCAGCACGATGGCGGCGCAGACGTTGGCGGCGATCATGCACTCTTCAACGATGCGGTTGGCGCTGCGGCGTTGCTCGGTAACGATCTCGAGCACGTCGCCTTTTTCACCCAGCACGAAGCGGTAGTCCGGGCGGTCTTTGAACACCAGCGCATGCTGATGGCGCCAGGCGTTGCGCGCGTCGCAAACGCGCTTCAGCAGGGTGATTTGTTGCGCGATGGCGTCGCTCGGCGGCTGCCAGCCGGCAATGCCTTCCAGCCAGTCGGAGACTTCGTCGTATACCAGCTTGGCTTTGGATTCGATCTCGGCGGCGAAGAACTGAATATCCTCGCCCAGCGCGCCGTCGGCGGCGATGGTTACGCGGCAAGCCAGCACCTGGCGGCGCTCGTTAGGGCGCAGCGAGCACAGGTTGTCCGACAGATCGCGCGGCAGCATCGGGATGTTGAAGCCCGGCAGGTAGTTGGTGAAGGCGCGCACGCGGGCGATATCGTCCAGCTTGCTGCCTTGTTCGACGTAGGCGGTCGGATCGGCGATGGCGATGGTCAACTGCAGCGAACCGTCGCCGTTGTCGGTCACATACAGCGCATCGTCCATGTCTTCGGTGCTGGCGCTGTCGATGGTGACGAATTCGAGCGCGGTCAGGTCTTCACGCACCAGCGCAGCGGCCGGCTCGCTGAGAGCCTGCATCTCCGGTGCCTCTTTCTCCAGGTTGTGACGCGCCAGCGTCACCCACCACGGGGCGAAATGGTCTTCACCTTCGGTGATAAAGTGGGTCAGATCGGCGTTGAAGCTGCGATCGCCTTTCAGCGGGTGACGGCGCATTTCCGCCACCGCCCAGTCGCCGGCCTGGAAGTTGTGGGTCAATTCACGCACCGGGCGGCACGGAATCGCATCTTTCAGCAACGGATGATCGGGCACGATGGACAGACGGTCGTCGCGCTTTTGCACGCGGCCGACAAAGCGCGACAGGAACGGCTCGACCAGGGTTTCCGGCTCGGCGATTTCGCGCTCTTTCTCGGTGTGCAGGGTGGCGATAATGCGATCCCCGTGCATGACTTTCTTCATGTACGGCGGCGGAATGAAGTAACTTTTTTGACCGTCTACTTCAAGAAAGCCAAAGCCTTTCTCAGTCCCTTTCACTACGCCTTCAACGCGCGGGGTCTGAGAGTGAAGTTGCTGTTTAAGCTGCGCCAGCAGCGGGTTATCTTGAAACATATCGTCCAGTGAATGGGTTGTGAGTGGCAAGATTTGCGGCTGACAGTTTTACGCGAATCACCCGCTGCGAGCAAGCCTAACGTCACGGAACCCCGCGTTGCCACGCGATTTTGCGCAAGAATGGTCAATCGGAGTGCTATCGATGGAAAACCCCGGCGCGAAGGCCGGGGTGGAGGGCGGGTGGCGATCAGTCCCGCAGCGGCGTCGGCTGCAGGATTTCAATCCAGTAATCGTCCGGATCGCGAATGAACGCCACGTAGTTCATACGGCCTTCATGCAGGCGCTTTTGGAAGGTGACGCCGAGGCGCTCAAACCGCTCGCAGGCGGCGCGCACGTCCGGCACCGTGACGCACAGGTGGCCAAAACCGCGCGGCTCACCGTTGCCGTTGTGGTAGTGGAAATCGGCCTGATTTTCGGTGCCGTGGTTATGGGTCAGCTCGAGAATGCCCGGCTGGCTCAGCGCCCAGCGTTTGCGCTCATCGTCGTCCTGCGGTATCTGTTCACGCGGGCTGCGTGTCAGGTAGCAGATGGTAAAAGCGGCTTCTTCGAACGTTTCCAGATAGACCGGGGTAAAGCCCAGCACGCGGGTGTAGAAATCCAGCGCTTTGGTCAGATCCTTCACGCGGATCATGGTGTGGTTGAACACGTAACCGTCGGTTACCGCGTCCGGTTGGGCCGCCACGCCGGGCAGCGTCAGTAGATCATTCAGTGGCATCAGAGATCCTCCTCAGGGTGTCGGCAGACTGTAGGTGAAATCGATGCTAATCTAAAGTGATTGTTTTTAACTAAAACACTAACTAAAAGTGAATGATAGATGAAGCTGAGCCAGCTGAAGTTTTTCTGTACCGTGGTGGAGCACAAAACCATCGCCGCGGCCGCGCGCGAGCTGCACTGCGTGCCTTCCAACGTCACGCTGCGGCTGCGCGAACTAGAGGAGTCGCTGGGCGGCGAACTGTTTTTCCGCGACAAGAATCGGCTGTACGTCAATCCCAAAGGGCGGCTGTTCTATCAGCAGGCGCGCGACATTGTGGCGCAGGCGGAGCGCAGCAAGCAGCTGTTCGCCGGCGAGCATCAGCGTGGGCTGCTGAACCTCGGGGCGCTGGATTTCTCGCTGGTCAGCCATTTGCCGGCGCGCATTGCCCGGCTGCGCCGTTTACAGCCTCATCTGCACATCAACGTGCTGAGCCGCGACTCGCTGGTGCTGGAACGCATGCTGATCGACAGCGATCTCGACCTGGCGATCACCGACGGCCCGATTGAACATCCGCTGCTCGCCAGCCAAAAGGCATTCGATGAACGGCTGGTATTGTTGATGCCGGCCGATGCAGGGGAACCCGACGCCGCCACGCTGGCGCCGCTGGAGTTTTACACGTTCAGCCGCGAATGTTCGTTTCGTCTGAAGGTGGATCACTGGCTGGCCTCGCGTGGGCTGAAACCGCGCATGACGCTGGAAATGGAGTCTTATACCGCGATGGCGGCCTGCGTACAGGCCGGTTGTGGTGTCGCCTGCGTCCCCGGTTCGTTGCTGCCGCTGATCTTGCCGGCGCCGGGGCTGAAGGTGGTGGAAATGGGCGAAGAGGGGCTGAGCGACCTGTATTTCGTCTGGCGACGGCATCAGCTGTCGGACGAGTTGCAGACCATCCTGGGGATATTGGCGCACCCGGCGTGAACCGGGCGCGCATTTTCAGGCGATGCGCAGCGAAGGTTGCTGTTCGCTGCGGCGGATCACCACCGGAATCGACTTCGAGGTCGGGGTACCGGTACCGTCGCCGAAGCTGGCCAGTGGCACCAGCGGGTTGGTTTCCGGGTAGTAGGCCGCCAGGTTGCCACGTGGAATGTCGTAACTCACCAGCTTGAACCCGTCCACTTTGCGCACCACGCCGTCGTTCCACAGGGTTTCTATCTGTACCCGTTCGCCATCCTGCAGGCCCAGCGCCGCCAGATCCTCCGGATGGATGAACAACACTTCACGTTGACCGTAAACGCCGCGGTAGCGGTCATCCAGACCATAGATGGTGGTGTTGTACTGATCGTGCGAGCGCAGCGTTTGCAGGGTGAACGGCGCTTTCTCGCTGCCCAGCTGTGGGAACAGGGTGGTCGGCAGCGCGGCGGCGCTGAATTCCGCCTTGCCGCTCGGCGTGGCGAAGCGCAGTTCGGCGGCGGCATTGCCGAGGTAGAAACCGCCGGGCTGGTCGCAGCGCCGGTTGAAATCTTCGAAGCCGGGAATGGTAGCGGCGATGTGATCGCGGATCAGCGAATAGTCGTCGGCCAATTCCAGCCAGTCCAGCTGCTGGGTGCCCAGCACCGCGTCGGCGATGCCGCAGACGATCGCCGTCTCCGAACGTTGGGTCTCCGCCAGCGGCTTGCCGATGCCTTCCGAGGCGTGGACCATGCTGAACGAATCCTCGACCGTAATGTACTGCGAGCCGCTGGCCTGCATGTCCAGCTCGGTGCGGCCGAGCGTCGGCAGGATCAGCGCGTCTTTACCGGTCACCAGATGGCTGCGGTTAAGCTTGGTGCTGATATGCACCGTCAAATCGCAGTTGCGCAGGGCGCGGGCGGTGCGTTCGGTGTCCGGCGCCGCGGCGGCCAGGTTGCCGCCCAGCGCGATCAGCACTTTCACTTCGCCGCGCAGCATCGCTTCGATCGCTTCCACCGTGTTGTGGCCCAGCGCGCGATTGGCGGTGAAGTTAAAGTGGCGCTCCAGGCTGTCGAGCAGCGCCTTCGGCGACTTCTCGTCGATCCCCATGGTGCGGTTACCCTGGACGTTGCTGTGGCCGCGTACCGGGCACAGGCCGGCGCCCGGTTTGCCCAACTGCCCGAACAGCAGCTGCAGGTTGGTGATTTCACGCACCGTCGCAATAGAGTGTTTATGCTGAGTCACGCCCATCGCCCAGGTGCAGATCACCCGTTCGGCGCCCTGATAGGTGGCCGCCGCCTGGCGCAGCTGCGCCTCGCTCAGGCCCGACTGCGCGGTAATGGTCTGCCACTCGGTGGCGTCTACCTGCGCCAGGTAAGCCTCCACGCCGACGCTGTGCCGTTCGATAAACGCCAGGTCGAACAGGGCGGGCTCGCCGGAGGCTAAACGCTGACGGTGGGTTTCCAGCAGGGCTTTCACCATGCCGCGCACCGCCGCCATATCGCCGCCCAGATTCGGCTGGTAATAGGAAGAGCTGATCGGCGAGGATTTTGGCGTCAGCATCTGTACCGGATCCTGCGGATCGGCGAACCTTTCCAGCCCGCGCTCGCGCAGGGTGTTGAAGCTGACGATGCGCGCGCCGCGTCGGGCGGCGTTCTTCAGGCTGTGCAGCATGCGCGGGTGGTTGGTGCCGGGGTTTTGGCCAAACACGAAGATGGCGTCGGCCTTTTCGAAGTCATCGATGCGGATGGTGCCTTTGCCGACGCCGATGCTCTGCTTCAGCCCGACGCCGCTCGCCTCGTGGCACATATTGGAGCAGTCGGGGAAATTGCTGGTGCCGAGCATGCGGCCGAACAGCTGATAAAGGTATGACGCTTCGTTGCTGGCGCGGCCCGAGGTATACAGCTCGATCTGGTTCGGGTTGTCCATGCCGTTGATGTGTTTGGCGATCAGCGCCAGCGCGTCCGGCCAATGGATAGGTTCATAGTGGTCGGTTTCGGCGTTGTAGCGCATCGGATGGGTGAGGCGACCCTGATACTCGAGGAAATAGTCGCTCTGCTGCTGCAGCGTGCTGACGCTGTGGGCGGCGAAGAACTCAGGCTCCACGGCGCTGCGCGTCGCTTCCCAACTGACCGCTTTGGCGCCGTTTTCGCAGAAGCTGAAGGTGCTGTGATTGTCGTCGCCCCAGGCACAACCGGGGCAGTCGAAGCCGCGAGCTTTGTTGACGCGCATCAGGTTGCGCATGTTTTTTAGCGTTTGTTTACTGTCGAGGACAAAGCGGGTGGTGGCTTCAAGCGAACCCCAGCCGCCCGCCGGGCCGGTATAAGGCTTGATTGACGGTTTGAATTTCATGGTGACACTTCGCAGGTGGTTGTAGCTAAAAAGTAAACGCTTTTTTATGCGTCTTGCGTATTTATGTCACAAGTTTAGGGGCGCTGCGGGGTGGCGTCTAATCGAATGGGGCAATGGCGGCATAGAGCGCATCTATCGCCGGCGGGCGGTGCCGTAAACAAATGGTTGCATAAAGACACCCGCTGCAAAAGAGTAATGGTTTCGTCTGAAAGTGAATTCATGCAGTCTATCTCGCGGATTATATTGGCATTTTATTCAGCCTGCGGGCCTGAGGAACACAGCGTGAAGCGTTCAGTATCAGTGGTAATCGGCGGCATATTGCTGCCTTTAGCGGCGCAGGCGGCGGAAACGACGCCCAATTTTCCTACCATGACCCCGCCGGCGATAGACGCCGCCTCTTACGTTTTGATGGATTACACCACCGGCCAGGTGTTGGCCGCCGGCAATGCCGACGAACGGCGCAACCCGGCCAGCCTGACCAAACTCATGACCGGGTTGGTGATCGACCACGCGCTCGATCAGCACAAGATTGGCCTCGACGATGTCGTCACCGTGGGGAAAGACGCCTGGGCGCAGGGCAACCCGGTGTTCAAAGGATCTTCGTTGATGTTCCTGAAGCCAGGTGACAGGGTCACGGTTCGCGATCTCAGCCGCGGTATCATCATCGATTCCGGCAACGACGCCTGCGTAGCGATGGCGGATTATGTGGCGGGCAGTCAGGCCAACTTCGTCAAGCTGATGAACGAGAAGAGCGCGCAGCTGGGCCTGCAGAACACCCATTTCGAAACGGTACACGGGCTGGATGCGCCGGGGCAGTTCACCACCGCCGGCGATCTGGCGGTGATTGCGCGCGCCATCATCATGAGTGAACCGGCGGAATACCATATGTACAGCGAGAAGTCGCTGACCTGGAATGGTATCACGCAGCAGAACCGCAATGGCCTGCTGTGGGATAAGACGCTGCACGTCGATGGGCTGAAAACCGGGCACACCGCCTCGGCCGGCTTCAACATCATCGCCTCCGCCACCGAAGGGGATCGCCGCCTGATCGCCGTGGTGATGGGCGGCAAAAGCGCTAAAGGGCGTGAGGAGCAGGCGCGTAAGCTGTTGACTTGGGGGCTGCGCGACTTTGCCACCGTACACCTGTTCAGCGCCGGCCAGAGTCTGGGGGAAGAGCCGGTCTGGTACGGCGAGAATCACCGGTTACCGGTCGGTAGCGCGCAAGAGCAGTCGCTCAGCCTGCCGAAAAGCGAGGCGGACAAGCTGAAGGCGCAGTACGTGATCAATGCCGCACGGCTGGAAGCGCCGATTGGCAAAGGGCAGACCGTTGGCGAGATCCGCATCAGCGACAATGGCCAGGTGGTGAAAACCTTGCCGCTGGTGGCGCTGCAGGCGGTGCCGCAGGGCGGCGTGTTCTCGCGCCTGGTGGATTACGTGAAGCTGAAGCTCTGACTCGCCGGGCGGACGAAGGTGCCCGGTGGTATACTGGTGCGAATGCCGATCATTGAGCCGCGCTATGGATATTAAACAACTGATTTATTTGTGTAATTTAGAACGAGAACGTCACTTCGGCCGGGCGGCGGAGGCCAGCTTCGTTAGCCAGCCGACGCTATCCATGCGATTGAAAAATCTGGAAAAAGAGCTGGGCGTTTCGCTGATTAACCGCGGCAACCATTTCGGCGGTTTTACCGCCGAAGGCGAGCGGGTGCTGGCGTGGGCCCGTGAGATCGTCTCGGTTTACCAGGGGCTGAAGCTGGAGGTGGAGTCGCTCAAGCACGGCTTGCACGGCACGCTGCGCCTTGGCGTGGTGCCGCAGTGCAGTATCTCGGTATCGGAAATGCTCAAGGCGGTCAGCGAGCGTTACCCGCATCTCGATTACCGGCTGGCGGTGCTGAGCGCCGATCAGCTGCTGGAGGCGCTGACGGCGCATACCGTTGACATCGGCATCGGCTTTTTCGAGCTGTCGACCTTAAAGGAGCTGCACTTCCAATCGCAACCGCTGGTGGAAACCGGCGTCGAGCTGGTATTTCATCCGCAACACTTTCCGAAGCTGGTGGGCGATACGCCGTTGCCGCTGGAGGCGGTTGCCGCTTTGCCGCTGTGCCTGGCCGAGCCGACGCGTTATTTCCGCCGCTATCTCGATCAACACTTCCGCGACGCCGGGTTGACGTTGCACACGCGGCTGGAGACCGCCTCGATCTTCCAACTGCTGGAGGGGATTTTCGTCGGCCTGGGCTGCGGGTTGTTTCCGCGCGGCCAGCTGCAATCGCCGCTGATGCCGGCGTTGCAGCGCCGTCCGGTGGCCATCGGCGCCATGCCGCGTCATGCGGCGGTGGTGGTCGATATGGCAGAGCGCGCCACGCCGTTGGCGCAAAAATTCTTCGACGCCGCCAGCGAGTGGCTGCGTCAGCAGAATGTCTAAAACGCGGCGTATTGCGGCCGGTAATCAGGCCGCGTAGCGGTCTTCAGTCGGCGGCGATGAAAGATTCGGCATCGCCCAGCGTTTGGCGCAGGCGATTTTCCCAGGCGTAGAGCGCGGCGGTGAGGATCACTTCCAGCGCCTGTGCCTGATTCAGACCGCTGTTGAACAACGGCTGCACGCTCTGCGGGGTGAATTTCTCCGGTGCGCGCGTCAGCTCGGCGGCGGTGTGGATCACCGCGCGTTTGACCGTGTCCTCGGTAGATGCCAATCCCTGAGGCAGCCCGGCGAACAGCGCCTGTACCAATCCGTCATCCTGCAATTCATGCGCCACCGTAGCCGCGCAGTAGCGGCTGCCGTTGATGCGCGAGACCGCCAGCGTCGCCAGCGCTTTCAATCGGCTCGACAACCCGCACCCTTCGGCATTGATGCCGTTAAACACGCCGTTGCGCTCACGCAGTGCGGCGGCATCGTGCGCCAGCAGCAGGTAATAAGATTCGGCGCGCGCCTGCGGGTGGCTCTGATCCAGCACGTCAAGCTGTTCGGCGGCGGCGGCTTCCGTGTCGATTGGCGGCAGTCGCGCAGTCCAGCTTAACTCTTCGGCACTGAAAGCGACGCCATCGGCGTCTTCGACGTTTGGGAAACCGGGCACCACCACCGCCGGTCGGCCGGCCAACGCCGCTACGCCCGCCACCACGCGCGCTTGGTAGCTGACAAAACCGATGACCTGCGAAAAGGTGACGATATCCGCCGGGCTCAGCCCGACGTCGCCAAGCTGCTGCAGCGCTCTGCGGCAAATCAGCGTGGGCTGGCTGGCGAGCTGGCGGGCGTATTGGGTGATCTGGGCGAGGCGGATATTGCTTTCCCGGGAGGCGTCCGGGCTGTGCAGCGGGGCGAGGCGGGCGGCGTAGTGGCTACAGAGCGACTGCACGCCGGTCACCTGAGCGACGGTCAGCGCGGTGCTGAGGCGATCATAGGGTGACAATGTCACGTGTCGTGATAGCGACACCTGGTCGGGAAACAGGGCGTGGTAACCGGCCTGCGAGGCGTTGAATACCCCGGCGCGGGCGCCGAGCGCAGCGTTTAACGCTTCATCGGCGAAGGCGCCCAACCCCAGCAGAAAACGATCGCGCAGGGTAGCCGCCTGCGGCTCCAGCGGCGCATCGCCCCGCACGCTGCTTTGGGTTTCGTGATACCACTGGGCATTATGTTGTCGACGGAGTCGTTCCATAGGGTCAATCCTTAATCATGAGCAACAGCCACCGGTGCGTGCGGCAGCGGCGGCTGGACAAAGAGTCAACATGCCCGCAGGCGGGGCGAAAGGCAGATTTAGCGCAGCTCATCGCAGCACAGCGCGTGGCCGTAAACAGAGAAACCGGCGGCCAGCGTGAGCAGAAACTGCGTGAGGCGGCGATGGCGAAGGCTGTTCATCAGTGCGATATCCTGTCGTATGAGAGGCTCAACGTAGGGGATATCCTCACCGATCGCCCTGGCGAGATAAAATAATGTTACGGACTAATCAATAACTGAAAGGAATAAAATATAAGGATATATAACAAGAATGTAATTTGTATGTGCGCTTTCTCGCTAAGCGGCAGGCACGCGCGGCAATAAAAAACCCGCCGCAGCGGGTTTGCATGTACAGCCGTGGCTCAGAAACGCCCGCCGTCGCGTCGCCAGGCGTCGGCGGTCAGCGCCTCGCCGAAGTGGCTGGCGATAAGTCGCTTGGTCAATTCGTGCAGCGGCGCCGCCAATACCTCGGCGGTGCTGCCGCGCTCGACGATTTCCCCTTCGTGCATCACCAGCACCTGGTCGCTGATATGCTTCATCATGCCGAGGTGCTGGGTGACATAGATATAGGAAATACCATGTTTTTCCTGCAGCTCAAGCATCAGGTTGATGATTTGCGAGCGCATCGACATGTCCAGCGAGGCCAGCGCCTCATCGGCGACGATCACTTTCGGCTGCAGGATCAGCGCACGCGCCAGCGCGACGCGCTGTTTCTGCCCGGAAGCCAGCATGTGCGGATAGTAGTAGGCGTGATCCGGCAGCATGCCGACCTGGCGTAATGTCTGGTTGATGCGCTGCTCGCGCTCGGCGGGTTCCAGACTGGTGTTCAGCCGCAGCGGCGCGTCCAGCAGCTGGCCGATGCGCTGGCGCGGATTGAGCGAGGTGCTCGGATCCTGAAAAATCATGCGAATGCGCTGGCTGCGATAGCGATAATCGCCGAATTCCAGCGGATGATCGTCGATCAGCAGTTCGCCGGCGGTCGGTTCCACCATGCCGGAGAGCATCTTCGCCAGCGTGGATTTGCCGGAGCCGTTCTCGCCGATCACCGCCAGCGTCTGGCCTTCGCGCAGGGTAAAGCTGACCGATTTCACCGCCTCGACGTGCTGGCGGCGGAACAGCCCGGTGCGGTAGCGGTAGGTTTTGCTCAGGTTGCGCACTTCCAACAGCGTTTCCATGTTATTGCTCCTCCATGTTCAGCGGGAAGTGGCAGGCGAAGAAGTGGTTTTTGACCGGGCGCAGGCGTGGTGTTTCGATGCACTTCTTCTGTGCGTAAGGGCAGCGCGGCCCCAGACGGCAGCCGATCGGCAGGTGTTCCAGCGAAGGAATGGCACCCGGCAGCGTGTTCAACCGGCTCTTGTGCGGCAGCGAGCGGCCGAAGTCCGGCATAGCGCGGATCAGCGCCTGGGTGTAAGGGTGGTGCGGCGCCGCCAGCAGCTCTTCGCACTGGGCGCTTTCCACCGTTTGCCCGCAGTACAGCACGTTCACCCGGTCGGCCCACTTGCTCATCATCTGCAAATCGTGGCTGATCAGCAAAATGGTGGTGTTGTTGTTCTGGTTGAGGCGCGCCAACAGGCGGAAAATCTGCGCCTGGGTGGTTGGCTCCATGGCGTTGGTCGGCTCATCGGCGATCAGCAGGCGCGGCTGGTTGGCCAGCGCGATGGCGATCATCACTTTCTGGCACTCGCCTTCGGTCAGCTCGTACGGGAAGCTGCCCATGATGTCGTCGTGATCCTTGATGCCGACGCGGTGCAGCAGTTCGATGGCGCGGCGTTTGCGCCAGTTGAAGCGCTGCCACCAGCGGCCCTTGTAGGTCCAGCCCGGAATGGCCTGCGCCAGCTGGCGGCCGATGCTCTCGGAAGGATCCAGACAGGACTGCGGCTCCTGGAAAATCATCGAGACGTTGTGGCCCACCAGCCTGCGCCGCTCGCGCGGGCTCAGCTGCAGCAGATCGATGTCGTCGAAGCGGAAACGGTCGGCGGTGACGCGCCAGTTGTCTTTGGTTACGCCGCAGATGGCTTTGGCGATCAGGCTCTTGCCGGAACCCGATTCGCCCACCAGGCCGCGCACCTCGCCCTCGGTCAGCGTCATGCTGACGCGATCGACCGCCTTGACCGGCCCTTCGGCGGTCATAAATTCAATCGTTAGATTGCGGATATCGAGTAACGGCATTATTCCACCCCGGCATTGATTGCGCGGCGCATACCGTCGCCTAACAGGTTAACCAGCAGCACGCTGACGAGGATGGCCGCGCCGGGCAGCATCACCGTCCAGGGCGCGACGTACACCAGCTCGAGCGAATCGCCGAGCATCGCTCCCCATTCCGGCGAAGGCAGCTGCGCGCCGAGATCGAGGAAGCCGAGCGCGGCGATATCCAAAATGGCCATCGACAGCGCGCGGGTGAACTCGGTCACCAGCACCGCCGCAATGTTCGGCATCACTGCGTACCACAGGATCTGCAGCGTGGAAGCGCCGTCGAGCCGCGCCGCCACCACGTATTCTTTATCCAGCTCGTCGTGCACCGCGCTGTAGATGGTGCGCACCATGCGCGGCAGCAAGGCGAGCCATACCGCCAGCATGGCGTGTTCAAGTTTAGGGCCGATAAACGCCACCACCACGATCGCCAGCAGCAGCGAGGGAATGGACAGCAGGGTATCGAGAATGTGGTTGAGCACCGCCGAGCGCAGCCCGTGAGTGACGCCGGCGAACACGCCGAGGATCACCCCGCAGAACGCCGCGGCCAGCGTCACCGCCAGCGCCGAGCCGAAGGTGGCGGCAGTGCCGGTCAGTAGCCGGCTGAGGATGTCGCGCCCGAGATCGTCGGTGCCGAGAAAGAACGACACGTTGCCGTAGCGCGACCAGGAAGGCGGCAGCAGCTGATAACCGAGGAACTGCTGATCCAGCGCGTAGGGCGCCAGCAGGCTACCGAACAGCGACAGCAGCAGCAGGGCGATCACGCCGTAAAAACCGATCATCGCCAGCGCGTCGCCGTAGAAAATCCGCCAGGTGTAGCGCAGCGGGCTCGGCATCTTTTTCTCGCGGTATACGTTATCGAAGGGCATACCATTCCTTATGTTTCAGCGGGTTGGTTGCCGCACCCAGAATGTCGGCCAGGACGTTAATGGTGATCACCAGCGTGCCGACCACCATGACGCCGGCGGAGATCGCCGCATAGTCCTGCTGGCGAATGGCGTTGATCAGCCACCGGCCGAGGCCCGGCCAGCTGAACACCACTTCGGTGATCATCGCGAGCGTGAGCATGGTGGAGAACTGCAGCCCCAGCTTGGGCACGATCGGCGGCAGCGCATTGTGCAACACGTGGCGGCGAATGATGGTGAAGCGCGACAGGCCGCGGGTGGCGGCGGCCTTGATGTAGTTTTGGCTCAGCACGTCGTCGGTGCTGATGCGCATCAGGCGCACCACTTCGGTGGTGGGCGCCACCGCCAGCGCGGCGATCGGCAGGATCATGTGGCGCAGGGCGCTGCCGATCATCTCGGCGCGGTACGGCGAGTCCGACAGCCAGGCGTCAATCAGCGCGAACCCGGTGATCGGCTTCACCTGATACAGCAGGTCGAAACGGCCGGAAACCGGCAGCCAGCCCAGGTGCAGCGAGAAGAACAGCATCAGCAGCAGTGCCAGCCAGAACACCGGCATCGAAAAGCCCAGCAGCGCGAAGGTGCTGATGGCGGTGTCCTGCCATTTGCCGCGCAGCACGCCGGCGATGATGCCCAGCGGAATGCCGATAAACAGCGCCAGGGCGAAGGCCAGCAGGCACAGTTCCATGGTAGCCGGGAACACTTCGCGCAGCTGTTCGCTGATCGCCTGGCCGTTGATGCTGGAGACGCCGAAGTCCCAGTGCAGCAGGCTGACGAAGTAGAACTGATAGGCGTCCAGCAGGGCGGCGCCGTTCAGCGGCGCGCGCGGCGTGAAATAGCTCAGGCTGAAGCTGACCAGCGTCAGGAAGAACAGCGTGATCAGCAGCAGCAGAATGCGGCGCAGGGTAAAGATAATCACTTTTTCACCTCCGGCGCGGATTCACGGTACACCCCGGCGAACGAGGCGTTGCCGAACGGGCTCAGCACCAATCCCTTGATGTCGTAGCGGTAGGCCTGCAGCCGCAGGGAAGAGGCCAGCGGCAGCACCGGCAGTTGCTGCTCGAGGATCTTCTGCGCCTTGCGGTAGTTGTCGATGCGCTGAGACAGCTGCTGCGACAACAGCGCGTTCTGCAACACCTCGTCGAAGCCCGGGTCACACCAGTGAGCATAGTTGGTTTGCGAACGGATTGCCGCGCAGCTCAGCAGCGGCCGGAAGAAGCTGTCCGGGTCGTTGCTGTCGGTGGCCCAGCCGGTCAGGGTCAGATCGTGGTTCATCTCCATCAGGCGCGCCTCCTGGAAGCGCCCCTCTACCGGCACGATGGTGACGTTGATGCCCACCTGGCCGAGATCGGCCTGGATCAGCTCGGCGGTTTTCAGCGGGCTCGGGTTGTAAGATTGCGAGGCGGTCGGCACCCACAGCTTCAGGTTCAGCTGGCCGACGCCGGCCTGCCGCAGCATCTCGCGCGATTTGGCCGGATCGTACTCGGTGACGTGCGCGTCGTTGTCATAGGCCCAGGAGGCGCGCGGCAGGATTGAGGCGGCGGTTTCCGCCGTGCCGTAATAGATCGACTGCATCAACCGCTGGTTGTTGATCGCCAGCGAGATCGCCTGGCGCACGTTGAGGTTGTCGAGCGGCGGTTTGCGGGTGTTGAACGCCAGGTAGGCGATATTCATCCCCGGGCGCAGCGTCAGGCGCAGGCGCGGATCGTCGCGCAGGATAGACAGCTGGCTGGCCGCCGGATAGGCCAGCACGTCGCATTCGCCGGTCAGCAGCTTGGAGAGGCGGCCGGTGCCGCCTGCGCCCAGATCGATCACCACCTGCGGCATGCGCGGCAGGCCTTTCCAGTAGGCGGCGTTGCGCGCCAGGCGAATATATTGCCCCGAGCGGTATTCATTGAGCAGGAACGGGCCGCTGCCGACCGGCTCGCGGTCGATCAGCTCCTGGTGGCCTTCGCGCGTCAGCGTGTCGGCGTATTCGGCGGACAGCACCGGCGCGTAGTGGGTCGCCAGGTGCCACAGGAACGAGGCGTCCGGCGACTGCAGGCGGATCTCCACCGTGTAGTCGTCGAGCTTTCTCACGTTCTGCACCGAATCGCCGAACTGCAGGCTGTCGAAATAGGGGTATTCGCCGCCGTTGACGTCGTGATACGGGTGCTTTTGGTCAAATACGCGCGCGAAGCTGAACACCACATCGTCGGCGTTCATCTTGCGGGTGGGCGTGAACCAGGCGGTGGTCTGGAACGGCACGTCCTTGCGCAGATGGAAGCGGTAGGTGGCGCCGTTGTCCAACACTTCCCAGCTTTGCGCCAGCTCGGGGATCAGCCGGTAGGTGTAGGGATCGACATCCAGCAGACGATCGTACAGCTGGGCGGCCAGGGTATCCACCGTCAGGCCGCTGCTGGCCATTTGCGGGTTAAAGGTATTCAGTATGCCGCTGACGCAATAGACAAAGCCGCTCTGGCGAATGTCCGGCAGCGGCGCCGCGGCGGGCGCGGGCGGTGTTGTCGCGGCCAAGGCGGAGCCGGTAAAGCACAACGACACTATCCAAAGGGGTAAACCACGCATAGAGGCTCATGGGTTAATCAGCAATAGCGTTAGTGTATCGCACTCTGACCGGCAGCCCAATCCATTGAGCAAAATCGCTGAGTTTTCTGCTACTTGATTAATCAGGTCGCCCAACGGCGTGAAAAAAATCTTATTTGATATGTTATAACATAACAAAATCATGATACCGTTCCCCGGCAAAGTCACAATAACGCAAGGGGATGTATGAACGAAGTTGCACTTCCACCACGCCGTTCGCTGCCGGACGCTCAGGCATGGCGCGGCGAAATGAGTGATGTCGGGCTCGATTGGGTCGGGATGCAAGGGATCGCACTGCCGCTGGAGCTGGCCGGCAAGCCACTGATGGCCAAAGTCGACGCCGGCATCAACCTGCGCGCCGAAGCGGCGGGCGAACGCGGTATTCACATGTCGCGCCTGTATCTGGCGCTGGATGAATTGACGCAGGGCGAGCTGACGCCGCAGCGCATCGGCCGAACGCTGCAGGCCTTTCTGGATTCGCAGCCGGAACACAGCGATCGCGCCAAACTGGCGATCGGCGGCGAGCTGCTGTTGTCTCGCCCGGCGTTGCTGTCGCCGCAGCGCGGCTGGAAGGCTTACCCGCTGCGCATCGAGGCGACCCTGACGAACACGCTGACGCTGGCGCTGACCGTCGGTGTGCCTTACTCCTCTACCTGCCCGAGTTCGGCGGCGCTCAGCCGTCAGTTGGCGCAGCAACAGTTTCAGTTTGATTTTGAACAGGTGGCGGAGCGGGTCAGCCAACGCCAGGTGAGCGAGTGGCTGTTGGAGCAGGGAATGCCGGCCACCCCTCACAGCCAGCGCAGCTGGGCCTGGGTCACCGTGACGCCCGAGAATGAACGGGCGTTCGAACCGGTGAAATTGATCGACCGCATCGAACACGCGCTGGGCACGCCGGTACAAACGCTGGTGAAACGCCGTGACGAGCAGGCCTTCGCGCTGGCCAACGGTCAGAACCTGATGTTTTGCGAAGATGCGGCGCGCCGTCTGTATCGCATGCTGCGCAGCCAGTGCGATTACCGCGCCTTCTCGCTGCGCGTCGAGCATCAGGAGAGCCTGCATGCCCACAATGCGGTGGCGGAGCTGAGCTGGCGGGGAGAAAATCATGCTGCGTAAAAATCCCAGCGGCCATCTGCCGCAGGTCTCGCCGCTGGCCTACATCGACCCCACCGCCATTATTTGCGGCCGGGTGATCGTCGAAGATTTCGTCTACGTCGGCCCTTATGCGGTGATCCGCGCCGACGAATTGAACGCCGCCGGCGACATGGAGCCGATCGTCATCGGCTCGCACTCCAATATTCAGGACGGCGTGGTGATCCACTCCAAGAGCGGGGCGGCGGTCACCATTGGCCGTTACAGCTCGATTGCCCACCGCGCCATCGTCCACGGTCCGTGTCGCATCGACGATCGGGTGTTTATCGGTTTCAACAGCGTGCTGTTCAACTGCCACATCCAGTCCGGCTGCGTGGTGCGTTACAACGCGGTGGTGGACGGCGTGACGCTGCCGGAAAACCGCTATATCCCCTCGACCGAGCGCGTAGGGCCGGACAGCGACCTGTCGCGCTATCGCCAGGTCGATCGCGGCGCGCTGCAGTTTTCGGAAGAAGTGGCCGCCACCAACGTCGAGCTGGTGCGCGGTTACCAGGCATTACGCAATGAATTTTAATGAGGCTCCCATGAAACAACTTCCCGTGACCGTGCTTTCCGGCTTTCTCGGCGCCGGCAAAACCACGGTGCTGAACCACATTCTGAACAACCGGCAGGGCATGCGCGTGGCGGTGATCGTCAACGATATGAGTGAGGTGAACATCGACGCCGCGCTGGTGGAAAATGCCGTGCATCTTGATCGCCAGGAAGAGAAGCTGGTGGAGATGAGCAACGGCTGCATTTGCTGCACGCTGCGCGAAGACCTGCTGGTATCGGTGCGTGAGCTGGCGCAGGACGGGCGTTTCGATTACCTGCTGATCGAATCGAGCGGCATCTCCGAGCCGCTGCCGGTGGCGGAAACCTTTACCTTTGAGGACGAAAAGGGCGAAAGCCTGTCGCAGTTCGCCCGGCTGGATACCCTGGTGACGGTGGTCGACGGGGTGAATTTCATCCAGCAGTACCAGCAGGCGCAAAGCCTGCAGGAGGCCGGCCAAAGCCTGGGCGAGGACGATCTGCGCAGCGTGGCGGATCTATTGATTGAGCAAATTGAGTTCTGCGACGTGATCCTGGTCAGCAAGACCGATCTGTTGACGCCAGCCCAGCAGGGCGAAGTGATGGCGCTGCTGGCCAGCCTGAACCCCGATGCCCGCATTGTGCCGATCGCGCCGGGCAAACTGCCGCTGGAGGCGGTGCTGAATACCGGCAGCTTCAGCTTTGAAAAGGCGCAGCAGGCGCCCGGCTGGCTGAAAGAGCTGCGCGGCGAACACGTGCCGGAAACGGAAAACTACGGCATCAGCAGCTTCGTCTACCAGGCGCGGCGGCCGTTTGCGCCGGACAAGTTTTACCGCGTGATCAACGGCGATTGGGGCGGCGGCAAGTTGCTGCGCTCGAAAGGCTTTTTCTGGCTGGCGACGCGGCCGCGGCAGGCCGGGCAGTGGAGCCAGGCAGGGGGCATCGCCCACTACGGCCTCGCGGGCACCTTTTGGCGCGCCATTCCGCAAGATAATTGGCCGCAGGATCCCGAAGCGCGGGCGCACATTCAGGAAAAATGGGTGGAGCCGTTCGGCGATATGCGCCAGGAACTGGTGTTTATCGGCCAGCATTTGCAGCAGGCGACGATCGTGCGTATGCTGGACGACTGCCTGCTGAGCGACGATGAAATGGCCGCCGGCGTGGGCTATTGGCTGGACATGGCAGACCCGTTCCCTGAGTGGTAATTGCGCAATCTTCGTGTGGTAATGAGAAAAATTCTCAACAAAGTGCTTTACAGACGATACTGATAACTATTATCATCGCCTGGCAGTTCACGGAAGGCCACAGTTTGCGGCTCTGATGTGGAAGGCACGACATTGCTCACATTGCTTCCAGTGTTTTTTAAGCCAGCTCGGGTGCTGGCTTTTTTTTTGCCTGTCTAAGACCGGAAACCTCGCTTGGCGAGCCGCCATGATCCACTTCTCTTCTCTTTGCGCCGCGTAACCTGGACGATCTCGACAGAAGTTCGGGGTTTCATGCATTCACAGTCACGTGACGGAATTTCATACTTCTTCTCATCGACGCGCTGGCTGCGTTTGGCCGGTCACTGTTAACCGTGAGGAGAATGCCTGTGATTACCCAACAAACCCCCATCAAGTCAGGATTTGGGCCCAAAACGACCGCCGGCGAGGTGCTCGCAGGCCTGGATCTGTCAGGCTCGCAGGCTATCGTCACCGGTGGTCATTCAGGTCTCGGTCTGGAGACGACGCTGGCGCTGGCCGGTGCCGGCGCACGTGTCATCGTTGCTTGCCGGGCACCGGCGGCAGCCAAAGAGGTGTTAGGACAGAGCGCCGGCGTCGAGATCGCCGAACTCGATCTCGCCGATTTGAACAGCGTGCGCCGCTTCGCCGCTGACTTTTCCGCATCGAGCCTACGGGCGGATATTGTCATCAACAACGCCGGAGTGATGGCATGCCCGCAGGCGCGGGTGGGGCAAGGTTGGGAAAGGCAGTTCGCCACCAACCACCTCGGCCACTATGCGCTGACCAACTTGCTGTGGCCGGCCATTGCCGATGGAGGGCGGGTGGTCACCGTCTCCTCCGCCGGGCATCACCATTCGGCGATCCGTTGGGAAGATGTGCAGTTCGAACGCGGTTACGACAAGTGGCTGGCGTACGGTCAGTCGAAGACGGCGAATGCCCTGTTCGCCGTCAGGTTGGATCTTCTGGGCCGCTCGCGGGGGATCCGCGCATTTAGCCTTCATCCTGGCAGTATTGCCACGCCGCTGCAGCGGCACATATCGAGAGCAGAGATGATAGCCCTGGGCTGGATGGACGAAGACGGCAATCCGGCCGATCCCGACGCTCTTAAAACGCCTCAGCAGGGGGCCGCTACTCAGGTGTGGGCCGCCACTTCACCGCAATTGCAAGGTTTGGGGGGCCTTTACTGCGAGGATGGTGATATTGCCGGCATCGCCCCGCACGACAGCCAGGCGCTGGTCGGCGTGAAGGAATACGCGATCGACCCGGAACAGGCGCAGCGTTTGTGGGCGCTTTCGGCATCGCTGACCGGCATTGATGCTTTCGCCTGACCAGGCCGCTAATCGGATAAGGGGGCGCCCATGATGTCGATGATGAAAGAAAAAAACTTGGCGATATCCAGCATGTTTTTCATGCTTGGGCTGTGTTTCGGTAGTTTGAGTTCAAGGATGGCGACGATCAAAGGAGGGCTTGCGTTGTCTGACGGCGTATTTGGCAGCGTACTGTTCGCCATGTCGGCCGGGGTGGTCTTGTCTCTGCCGATATCGGGATGGGCGATCGCCAAACTTGGCAGCAGGGTGGTCGGCGTCGCGGCCATACTGATCAACGCCATGCTTTTGCTTCTGGTGCCCTTCGCCGCGACGGTCCCTCAACTGGCGGCGTTGCTGTTTTTCTCCGGGTTCGCTTATAGCGCGGTCAATGTCTCGAACAATATGCAGGCCAGCATCGCCGAGGCGGTCAGCGGTAAAACCAGGTTGCCCTTCTTTCACGGCATATGGGGCGTGGCCGGGTTTGTCGGCGCAGGGATCGGGGCATTAATGATCGGCCGGGATGTCGCCTTGCCGCTGCACTTTGTGGGAATAGCGGCGGTGGCGTTGATGTCCGCCTTGCTGTGCCGGCGTGCGTTGTTCGACAAACCGGAGCTGGAACAGACCGGGCGTGCTTTTGCCATTCCTGACCGATCGTTGTTCAACTATGGCCTGATCGTTTTCTGTTCGATGGCTTGTGAGGGCATCATGTACGACTGGAGCGTCGTTTATTTTCAGGATGTCGTCTCGGTCGATCGAAAATACATCGGCCTGGGTTTTACGGTATTTATGGCGGCCATGACGATCGGTCGGCTCATGTTGAACCGGTTCGTTGATCGGATAGGAGTGAGAAGAACGTTACAGTGGGGCGGTATGCTGGCGTTCATCGGCATGACGCTAACGACCTGGTTACCGGGGTTGGTGACATCGATAATCGGTTTTTTCCTGGTTGGCCTGGGTATTTGCGCCATAATTCCGCTGGTTGCGGGGGCGGCTGCAAGGTCTTCTTCCATGGCACCAAGCGCCGCCATCGCGGCGGTGCTGACCATCGGCTTTCTGGGCACGCTAATCGGGCCGCCGTTAATCGGGTTCTTATCCGAAACTTTCGGTCTGCGTTATACCTTTCTGGTCTGCGTCGCGTTGTCGCTCGGCGTCATTTACCGGGCAGGAAAAATACCGCAGTGATCTTGCAAGAAGGTGATTCATCGGCGGGACATCCCCGCGCAGTGAAGTGACCGTCGGGAAAGACCGACATCTCCAGGCGGCTGTTCTCAGGCCACATCTCTCAACCTGGGGTTAATAGCTGACGGCCGGGAAAGACCGGCACCCCATCTCCACGTTGTTATTCCTCGTCCGCTTCGCCGTTTTGTAGCAGCGCATGCTTTTTCAGCATGCCGCGCAGCTGGTGATAGGTGAGCCCCAGCAGCTGCGCCGCCTTGCGCTGATTGAAGCGCCCCTGCTGCAGCGCCGCTTCGATCAATGCCTTCTCCTGCTCGAGCTGCCAGTGTTTCAAATCCAGCGGCAGCGGCGGTAACGCGCCGGCGTCTTCAGGAACGGGCGCGACCGGCGTGGCCTCGCGTGGTGCAAACGGGTTGATGACGATGTCGTCCAGCGGGCTGTCGCTGTCGCCGTGGCGATAAACCGAGCGTTCCACCACGTTTTTCAGTTCGCGCACGTTGCCCGGCCAGCCATACTCGAGCAACGTTCGCCTGGCATGCTCGGTAAAGCCGGGAAACAGCGGCAGCGCCAGCTCGCGGCACATTTGAATGGCGAAATGCTCGGCCAACAGCATGATATCGGGCCGCCGTTGGCGCAGCGGCGGCAGCTGCACCACGTCGAACGCCAGCCGATCCAGCAGATCGGCGCGGAACTTGCCCGCCGCCGCCAGCGCCGGCAGATCGTCGTTGGTGGCGCACACCAGGCGCACATCCACCCGCAGCGGCTGGCTGCCGCCCACGCGCTCCAGCTGGCCGTATTCGATCACCCGCAGCAATTTCTCCTGCACCAGCATCGGCGCGGTCGCCAGCTCATCGAGAAACAGCGTGCCGCCGTCGGCGCGCTCGAAGCGCCCCAGATGGCGCTTTTGCGCGCCGGTAAACGCGCCGGCCTCATGGCCGAACAGCTCGGAATCCAGCAGGTTTTCATTCAGCGCCGCGCAGTTAAGCGAGATGAAGGGCCCTTGCCAGCGGTTGGAGAGGTAGTGCAGACGGTGAGCGATCAGCTCCTTGCCGGTGCCGCGCTCGCCGATCACAAGCACCGGCTTGTTCAGCTTGGCGACCTGGGAGACTTGCTCCAAGACTTCGACAAAGGCGTTTGCCTCGCCCAACAAATTCTCTGGCTGTTCGTTCATGATGAAATTCGCCAATATTTGGTGAAAATAATCACTCTACAGCAAGCGCGCAGAGAGTCAAAAAATAATATTCGTTATTTTTCAATTATATAAAAGTTGGCACGGGTTTTGATTATATCTTTGGGCAAGCTGTACGACTTAACGCGGCGCTTCAGACGCCATCAGAACCAAGAGGAAGTGAATTATGGGTATTTTTTCTCGTTTTGCCGACATCGTGAACGCCAACATCAACACCCTGCTGGACAAGGCGGAAGATCCGCAGAAGCTGGTGCGGTTGATGATCCAAGAGATGGAAGACACGCTGGTTGAAGTTCGCTCTACGTCGGCGCGCGCGCTGGCGGAGAAAAAGCAGCTGCTGCGTCGCATCGAGCAGGGTGAAAACCAGATAAGCGACTGGCAGGAAAAAGCCGAACTGGCGCTGCGCAAAGATAAAGAAGATCTGGCCCGTGCGGCGCTGATCGAAAAACAAAAGGTGGCCGATCTGATCGCCACGCTGACGCAGGAAGTGGCTACAGTAGAAGAAACGCTGGCGCGCATGAAGAGCGAAATCGGCGAGCTGGAAAACAAGCTGACCGAAACCCGCGCGCGGCAGCAGGCGCTGGCGCTGCGTCATCAGGCCGCGTCTTCTTCCCGTGACGTGCGCCGCCAGCTCGACAGCGGCAAGCTGGATGAGGCGATGGCGCGTTTCGAACAGTTCGAGCGCCGTATCGACCACATGGAAGCCGAGGCGGAAAGCATCAGCATCGGTAAAAAGAAGTCGCTGGACCAAGAGTTTGCCGAACTGAAGGCCGACGACGCCATCAGTGAGCAACTGGCGGCGCTGAAAGCCAAAATGAACCGCTCAGAGTAAGGCGAACCGCGGCCACACGCCGGAGGTGGCCGCCTATCCAGGACCCGATAAGAAGGAATAACAATGAGTGCTTTATTACTTGCCATTCCGCTGACAATTTTCGTGCTGTTTGTCGCGCCGATTTGGCTTTGGCTGCATTACAGCAATCGGCAACAGACCGGCATCCAGCTGAGTCAGCAAGAAATGCAGCGCCTGGCGCAGCTGGCGGAAGACGCCAAACGCATGCGTGAACGCATTCAGGCGTTGGAAGAGATCCTCGATACGGAACACCCGAACTGGAGACAGTCCTGATGAGCACGACGCTGGGCAGTAAAAAGCTTTATCGCGTTCCCGAAGAAGGCATGGTGAAAGGCGTCTGCGCCGGTTTGGCCCACTATTTCGACGTGCCGGTGCGCCTGATCCGCGTGATGGTGGTGCTGTCGCTGTTCTTCGGGCTGTTCTTCTTCACGCTGGTGGCCTATATCGCGCTGGTGTTCGTGTTGGATGAAGCGCCGGCCAGCCGTTTCGAAGGCGAGCATCAGAAGACGCCGCGCCAGCTGCTCGATCAGCTGGAGTATGAGCTGGGCAGCGGCGAGCAGCAGCTGCGTCAGGTCGAGCGCTACGTGACGTCCGATACCTTCGGCGTACAGAGCCGTTTCCGCAAGCTGTAACCCTTCTTGCGATACCCGGCCTGCACAGGCCGGGTATCTTCGCCGCCGTTATCCCGTGAATGTAACCTTAATCGTCTTGTGCCGGAGGGCATTGTCATGAATAAAATCGATGTCGCGAACACCGCCAAAACGGGTGGATTTAAACGAGGAGCGGCGGCAATGTTGAAGACATTGGCTAAAGTCATCATCATAGCGTTATTGAACTATGGCCCGGCGGGCGCCGCCGGCTGGCTGTTGAAGACCGTCGGCCGCAAACCGGTGCGCTTCGTGCTGGCGCTGGTGCTGGAACCGCTGTTCCGTAAAGGCCTGAACAAGGCATTCGGGCGTTACGTCAAGGAGAGCAATGAAACGACTGCAAAATGAGTTAACCTCGCTGGTCAACCGCGGAATGGATCGCCATCTGCGCCTGGCGGTGACCGGCCTGAGCCGCAGCGGCAAAACCGCCTTTATCACCGCCTTCGTCAACCAACTGTTGCATGTGCACAGCGGCGCGCGCATGCCGCTGTTTTCACCGGTGCGTGAAGAGCGCCTGCTGGGCGTCAAACGCATCCCGCAGCGCGATCTCGGCATCCAGCGTTTCACCTATGACGAAGGGCTGGCGCAGCTGTACGGCACGCCGCCGGCCTGGCCGACGCCGACGCGCGGCGTCAGCGAAATTCGTCTGGCGCTGCGTTACCGCTCCAACGACTCGCTGCTGCGCCACTTTAAAGACACCTCCACGCTGTACCTGGAGATCGTCGATTATCCCGGCGAATGGTTGCTGGATCTGCCGATGCTCGAGCAGGACTACCTGGCCTGGTCGCGCCAGATGACCGGGCTGCTGCAGGGCGAACGCGCCGAATGGGCCAAGCCCTGGCTTGAGCTGTGCAAGGCCTGCGATCCGCTGGCCCCGGCCGATGAAAACCGCCTGGCGGCGATCGCTCAGGCCTACACCGATTACCTGCTACGCTGCAAAAGCGAAGGGCTGCACTTCATTCAACCGGGGCGTTTCGTGCTGCCGGGCGATATGGCCGGCGCGCCGGCGCTGCAGTTTTTCCCATGGCCCGATGTGGCCGCGATCGGCGAATCGAAGCTGGCGCAGGCCGACAAACACACCAACATCGGCATGTTGCGCGCTCGCTTCAACTACTACTGCCAGTCGATCGTCAAAAACTTCTACAAAGAACACTTCGTCCGTTTCGATCGGCAAATCGTGCTGGTCGACTGCCTGCAGCCGCTCAACAGCGGCCCGCAGGCGTTCAACGACATGCGTCTGGCGTTGACCCAACTGATGCAGAGCTTCCATTACGGCAAGCGCACGCTGTTTCGCCGCTTGTTCTCGCCGACCATCGACAAACTGATGTTCGCCGCCACCAAGGCGGACCATATCACCGCCGATCAGCACGCCAATCTGGTGTCGCTGCTGCAACAGCTGGTGCAAGAGGCGTGGCAGAACGCGGCGTTCGAGGGCATCAGCATGGATTGCGTCGGCCTGGCCTCGGTGCAGGCGACCGAGAGCGGCATCGTCGATCATCAGGGGCAACGCATTCCGGCGCTGAAGGGCAACCGCCTGAGCGACGGCGCGCCGCTGACGGTGTTCCCCGGCGAAGTGCCCGCCCGCCTGCCGGGGCCGGCGTTCTGGCAGAGCCAGGGGTTCCACTTCGATGAGTTCCGTCCGCGCGCCATGAGCGTGGACACCCCGTTGCCGCACATTCGTCTGGATGCGGTGATGGAGTTTTTATTGGGAGACAAATTGCGATGAGCGAGCCGATCAAACCGCGTATCGATTTTGACGAGCCGCTGCAGCCGCCGCAGGAGCCGGCGTTGCGCGCCGGCGTCGCTTTCGATGCCGAACAGGCAGAAAGCTTTTTCCCGGCGGCGCCGGAGCTGCAGCAGGAAGAGGAAGAAGGGCGCGCCGAAGGCATCATCAATGCCGCGCTGAAACCTAAACGCAGCCTGTGGCGCAAAATGGTCACCGCCGGCCTGGCGCTGTTCGGCGTCAGCGTGGTGGCGCAGGGCGTGCAGTGGGTGCATACCGCCTGGGTGCAGCAGGACTGGATCGCCATGGGCGGCGGCGTGGCCGGCGGCCTTATCGTGTTCGCCGGCGTCGGTTCGGTGGTCACCGAGTGGCGGCGTTTGTATCGGCTGCGCCAGCGCGCGGAAGAGCGCGACGTGGCGCGCGAGCTGTTGCATAGCCACGGGCTGGGGCAAGGGCGCGAATTCTGCGAGAAGCTGGCGCGTCAGGCCGGGCTGGATCAGGGGCATCCGGCGCTACAGCGCTGGCAGGCGTCGCTGCATGAAACGCAGAACGATCGTGAAGTGGTGGAGCTGTACGCCAAACTGGTGCAGCCGGTGCTCGATAACCAGGCGCGGCGCGAAATCAGCCGCTCCGCCGCCGAGTCGACGCTGATGATCGCCGTCAGCCCGTTGGCGCTGGTGGATATGGCGTTTATCGCCTGGCGCAACATCCGTTTGATCAACCGCATCGCCGCGCTGTACGGCATCGAGCTGGGCTACTTCAGCCGCATTCGTCTGTTCCGGCTGGTGGTGTTGAACATCGCTTTCGCCGGCGCTTCCGAGCTGGTGCGCGAAGTGGGCATGGACTGGATGTCGCAGGATCTGGCGGCGCGGCTGTCGGCGCGCGCGGCGCAGGGCATCGGCGCCGGGTTGTTGACCGCACGGCTGGGCATCAAGGCGATGGAACTGTGCCGCCCGCTGCCGTGGCTGGAAGGGGAAAAGCCGAAGCTTGGCGATTTCCGCAGCCAGCTGATCGGCCAGTTGAAAGACACGCTGAAAAAGAGCGACGGCAAGGCCAAATGACCCCACGACGGCGCTCTCAGGAGCGCCGTTTTCTCAACGGCGCCGACGCCGAACGTAATCGAGACTTGACGACAGTCGATCCCCCTGTGAGTGCATGATAAATCTCTGCAAAATTAATTCTGGTTGTGATAACTCTCTGTTTGTAGGCTAAAATGACGCCGATGCTGTTATCCGCTTGCGTTTAAAATCAGCAGCCACGGCAATAAATCAGAGTTCTGTCAACTTTTGCTGACAGATCGCTTCTACCGCCCGGTGCGAGGGAGTATCATCATTGTCAACGATCCCCGCACCTGCAGAGATAAGGCCAACACTGATGCGTTTGGAAGTATTTTGCGAAGACCGCCTCGGTCTCACTCGAGAATTACTCGATCTTTTGGTATCGCGCAGCATTGACTTACGTGGCATCGAGATCGATCCCATCGGCCGCATTTACCTCAATTTCTCCCAGCTGGATTTCGATACTTTCCGCGCGCTGATGGCGGAGATCCGCCGCATCGCCGGCGTGACCGACGTGCGCACCGTCAGCTTTATGCCTTCCGAACGCGAGCATCGCGCGCTGCGTGCGCTGCTGGAATCGATGCCGGAACCGGTGTTCTCTATCGATATGAAGGGCAAGGTCGAGCTGGCCAACCCGGCGGCGCAGGCGCTGTTCAGCCTGAACGAAGACAAGATCCGCAACCAGACCGCCGGAGCGCTGATCGGCGGCTATAACTTCAGCCGCTGGCTGGAGAGCGAGCATACGGCGCCGCACTCCGAGCGGGTGGTGATTCGCAGCCAGGACTTCCTGATGGACATCACGCCCATCTATCTGGAAGACGAACAGCAGCAGCCGGCCGCGGTCGGCGCGGTGGTGATGCTGAAGTCCACCGCGCGCATGGGCCGCCAGCTGCAAAATCTCTCGGTGAACGACGATACCGAATTCGACCACATCGTCGCGGTAAGCGCCAAGATGCGCCACGTGCTGGAGCAGGCGCGCAAGTTGGCGATGCTCGATGCGCCGCTCCTGATCGTCGGCGATACCGGTACCGGCAAGGATATTTTGGCCCGCGCCTGCCATTTGCGCAGCCCGCGCGGCAAACAGCCGTTCCTGGCGCTGAACTGCGCTGCACTGCCGGATGACGTGGTGGAGAGCGAGCTGTTCGGCCATGCGCCGGGCGCTTATCCCAACGCGCTGGAAGGCAAGAAAGGCTTCTTCGAGCAGGCCAACGGCGGTTCGGTGCTGCTGGATGAGATCGGCGAAATGTCGCCGCGCATGCAGACCAAACTGCTGCGTTTCCTCAACGACGGCACCTTCCGTCGCGTTGGCGAAGAGCATGAGGTGCACGTCGACGTGCGCGTGATCTGCGCCACCCAGAAAAACCTCACCGAGCTGGTGCAGCGCGGTGAATTCCGCGAAGACCTCTATTACCGCCTCAACGTGCTGACCATCACCATCCCGCCGCTGCGCGAGCGTCCGCAGGACATCATGCCGCTGACTGAGCTGTTCGTGGCGCGCTTCGCCGATGAGCAGGGTGTGGCGCGGCCCAAGCTGGCGAGCGATCTGGGCGGCTTCCTCAGCAAGTACGGCTGGCCGGGCAACGTGCGCCAGCTGAAAAACGCCATCTACCGCGCGCTGACGCAAACCGAAGGCTATGAGCTGCGGCCGCAGGATATCGTGTTGCCGGAGTTCGAGGTGGAGATGTCGCTGGGCGACGAGGTGCTGGACGGCTCGCTGGACGACATCAGCAAGCGTTTCGAGCGCTCGGTGCTGACGCGCCTGTATCGCACCTATCCCAGCACCCGCAAGCTGGCGAAGCGCCTGGGCGTTTCTCATACCGCCATCGCCAACAAGCTGCGCGAGTATGGCCTGAGCAGCCGTAAAGGCGGCGCCGAGGGCGAGGAATAAGAAAGGCGCCTTGCGGCGCCTTTAACGGGTTTCCAAAGCCGGCGTTCGCCGGCTTTGTTATTTCAGCGCAGCCAGCGCTGCGTCGTAGTCCGGCTCGGTGGTGATTTCGTTCACCAGCTCGCTGTACAGCACGTTGTCCTGGCCATCCAGCACCACGACCGCACGCGCGGTCAGGCCTGCCAACGGGCCTTCGGCGATTTCGACGCCGTACGCCTGCTTGAACTCGGCGCCGCGCAGGGTGGATAGGGTGACCACGTTGCTCAGGCCTTCCGCACCGCAGAAGCGAGACTGCGCGAACGGCAGATCGGCGGAGATGCACAGCACCACGGTGTTATCCAGGCCGCTGGCCAGCTGGTTGAATTTACGCACCGAAGTCGCGCAGACGCCGGTATCGATGCTTGGGAAGATGTTCAGGACTTTGCGTTTACCCGCGAAGCTGCTCAGCGCTACGTCTGACAGGTCTTTGGCAACCAGTGAGAAGGCCTTGGCCTGTTCGCCCTGCTGTGGCAGTTTGCCCGCTACGCTGACCGGATTGCCTTGAAAATGTACTGTCTGAGTCATTGCTAGATTCCTTTTACAGGTGTTTATACAAAGGGTATGAACCTGATGAAACGGCGCACCGGCAACGGCATTTAACATCAGGTTCACACCCTGGCGCCAGTTTATGACAACCGGGGCGGATTGGATATCAAAGTTTGCTAAATAGTTGTATATATTAGGCTGTTCTATAAAACATCACCGGCGCATCAGCCTGGCTGAATGCGCAGTTTTCGCTCAGGAGCCGTTATGAGAGACATGCGTTTTTACCCGGAAGCCTGGCCGCTGCATACCGCCTTCGTGATTGCGCGCGGCAGCCGCACCGAAGCCCGGGTGGTGGTGGTCGAAATCGAACAGCAGGACGTGCGCGGCATCGGTGAGTGCACGCCGTACCCGCGCTACGGCGAAAGCGAAGAGTCGGTGATGGCGCAGCTGGCGGAGATGGCGCCGGCGATCGCACAAGGCATGACCCGCGAACAGCTGCGGGTGCAGATGCCGGCGGGCGCCGCCCGCAACGCGCTGGATTCGGCGCTGTGGGATCTCGAGTGCCGCCTGCACGGGCAGAGCCTGTGGCATCTCAGCGGCGTGACGGCCCCGGCGCATATCCGTATGGCGCAGACCGTCAGCATCGGTACGCCGGAAGCGATGGCCTTCGCCGCGCGTGAACTGGAGCAGCAGGGCGCTACGCTGCTGAAGATCAAACTCGACGATCACTATATCAGCGAACGATTGGTCGCGATCCGCGCCGCGGTACCCCAGGCGACGCTGATCGTCGACGCTAATGAATCCTGGCAGGCGGAAGGGTTGGCGGCGCGCTGCCAGCTGCTGGCCGATCTCGGCGTGGCGATGCTGGAGCAGCCGCTGCCGGCCGGTGACGACGCCGCGCTGGAGCACTTTATTCATCCGCTGCCGATCTGCGCCGATGAAAGCTGCCACACCCGCGCCGATCTACCTCGGCTGGCGCAGCGCTATCAGATGGTCAACATCAAACTGGACAAAACCGGCGGCTTGACCGAGGCATTGGCGCTGGCGCAGGCCGCGCGCGAACAAGGGTTCGCCATCATGCTCGGCTGCATGTTGTGTACGTCGCGGGCGATATCCGCCGCCTTGCCGCTGGCGCCGGCGGCGCGCTTCGTCGATCTGGACGGCCCGACCTGGCTGGCGCGGGACGTCGAACCGGGCCTGGCGTTCGAATGCGGGGCGATCGTCGATATCGCCCCGTAGGGATTAATTCGGGTAGGTCAGCAGCTCGGTCATCGCGTCGATGTAGCGCTCGCTGGCGTCATCGGCGGAGATCGGCGGGAATTCGGCGGTGATGCACGGCAGAGACAGATCCGCGCACCAGCTGCCGAACGAACCGGGCGTTTCATAACCGACGCTGGTCACCAGCGGTAGCTCGAACTTGTGCGCCAGCCAAACGCCAAGCCGCGAGCTGGCGGGATCTTCGATGCAGGCCAACGGCTCATGGAACGACACCACCCAGTGCGGCTTCAGGCGATGGATCAGGTGACACAGCGCCTGAGTTTCCGGTTCGGAACCGGGGCGCCCGCCGGTGGAGAGCTTGACGTCGCGCACTGGCGCCGCGCTGTTCCAGCGGTAGACGGTGTCGCCGGAGCGCCAGTTGGCGGCCGGGAAATTGCGGTTCAGATCGACGCCGTTGGCATTGGCGCGCAGCCCCAGCTGGCAGCCGTCGGGGTTGACCGCCAGCACCACGTGGTGCCGCAGCCGCTCGGGGGCGATGCTGCGCAGCGCGCAGGACAGGGTCACGATGGCGGCGCTCTCATCGCCGTGGGTGCCGGCGATGATAAGCCCGGTCTCCGGGCCGCTGACCGCCGCCGGGAAATAGAGCAGCGGCGCGCCCAGCAGCGAGCTGCCGTAGTTCTCTCCTGCGACGGCCAACTGGCCACGTTCACTGCGCGGTCGATGTTCGGTCATGGTGTAGTCCCTGAGTAAAAGGCCGGAGTCATTGTCATTTTATTCAGTGTATTACGCTTTGAGGCATCTTTCCCATCGCAATTGTGCGGCGTTTGCGCGATCTGTGACGCGGCGGCGGCGAAAACGCCAATTAAACCGCACCTGGCCTGACGCTGTTGTTATACTAACGGCAGTGCTAAGCCAATCACCCGCAAGAGGATTTAACATGCCAGTAGCCAGAATCATCGCCAGCTATAGCGAAAATGAAAATGACACCATCACGCTGCTGTGCGGCGTGGACGCTGAAAACCAGATCCGTCAGGGGGAGTGGTTCGGCGTGGTGAAAAACGACGACGGGCGCGGGGACGAATCGAATTATCCGTTCACCCTGCATATCGATTACCAGAAAGATGTCTTCTACCTTGATTACGGCTACGACGACGCCGACGCGCGCCAGCTGCAAAAAACCGATATTTCGGCCCGTCCGCTGGCCGAGAAAGGCTTTTTCACCGTGTTCGATGAAGAAGAAGGCGAAGAGTTCAGCTACCGCATCAACAGCATCCACCTGTACGACTGACGGTCGCTGCTGCAAACACCGCCCGTGCCGCCCTGCGCCGCACGGGTTTTTTATCGCCTGAATCGCACTTTTTGCAACTTCTCGGCCGTGAGCGCTAGGCCGGACGGATCTTGTGCTATATGATAAAAAATTCAGATGGTTAACGGGGGAACATCATAATGACGGGAAGAAAAATGCAACGAGGTTTTCGTTTGGCGCTTTGCGCGGCGGCGATCGGCGCCTGTATGAGCAGCGCCATGGCGGCGCAGGTTCCCCCGGGCACCGCGCTGGCGGCCAAACAGGAAATCGTGCGCCACATTAAAGACGAACCGGCCTCGCTCGATCCGATTAAAGCGGTTGGCCTGCCGGAGGCCCAGCTGGCGCGCGATTTGTTCGAAGGGCTGGTCAATCAGGACGCAAACGGGAAAGTGATCCCCGGCGTCGCCACGCGCTGGCAGACCAACGACAACCAGACTTACATTTTCCATCTGCGTAAAGACGCGCGGTGGTCAAACGGTGACCCTGTCACGGCGAAGGATTTCGTCTACAGCTGGCAGCGGCTGGTAGAGCCGAAAAACCTGTCACCGTTCGCCTGGTTCGCGCAGTTGGCGGGGATCCAGAACGCCGAGCAGATCATCAGCGGCAAATTGCCGGCCGATCGCTTGGGCGTGTCGGCGCCGGACGACTACACGCTCAAAGTGCAGCTGGACAAGCCGGTGCCTTATTTCGTTAGCCTGACGGCCAACTTCAGCCTGTTCCCGGTGAATAAGGCGGTGGTGGAAAAATACGGCAACGACTGGACCAAGGTCGGCAATCTGGTGGGCAACGGCGCATTCAAACTGCAGGAGCGGGTGGTGAACGAGAAGCTGGTGCTGACGCCTAACGATCATTACTGGGATCATGCGCATACCGTGCTGACCAAAGTGACCTTCGTACCCATCAACCAGGAATCCAACGCCACCAAGCGTTACCTGGCAGGTGACATCGATATCACCGAATCCTTCCCGAAAAACATGTATCAGAAGCTGCTGAAAGACATTCCGGGGCAGGTGTACACGCCAGATCAGCTCGGCACCTATTACTACGCGTTCAACACCCAGCGCGCGCCGACCAACGACGTGCGGGTGCGCCAGGCCTTGTCCTACGCCATCGATCGCAAGATTATCGCGGAAAAAGTGCTGGGCACCGGCGAAAAACCGGCCTATCACTTCACGCCGGACGTGACCGCCGGGTTCAAACCGGAGGCGAGTTTGCTGCAACAGCAATCGCAGGCGGAGCTGGACGCGCAGGCCAAGGCGTTGCTGCAGGCGGCCGGCTACGGCCCGAACAACCCGCTGAAGCTGACGTTGCTGTATAACACCTCGGAAAGCCACCAGAAGATCGCCATCGCCGTGGCCTCGATGTGGAAGAAGAAGCTCGGCATTGACGTCAAGTTGCAAAACCAGGAGTGGAAAACCTATATCGACAGCCGCAACACCGGTAATTTCGACGTGATCCGCGCCTCCTGGGTGGGTGACTATAACGAAGCGTCGACCTTCCTGTCGCTGCTGACTTCGACCCACAGCGGCAACATCGCCAAGTTCAAGAACGCGGACTACGACAAGCTGCTGGCGCAGGCGGGGCGGGAAACCAATCCGGCGGCGGTGACCGCCGATTACAACAAGATGGAGCAGATCATTGCCGACCAGGCGCCGATCGCGCCGATTTACCAGTACACCAACGGCCGCCTGATCAAACCGTGGGTAAAAGGCTACCCGATCACCAACCCGGAAGACGTAGCCTACAGCCAGACGATGTATATCATCAAACACTGAGTCGATTTATTTATCGCCCCTGCCTAATGCGGGGGCTTTATTTTATCGACGATGCAACGAAGACGATAATTAATTTTCCCACGCGATAAACCCCGTTTAATAATAAACAGGGTTGCCATCATCATATGATTATTTCGTTATTTCAGAGAGAGGTTACGCTTATAGACAGTCCCGCATGGCATCCACCACCACGCGGCCGCTCATGTCGGTCTGGGTGATGCGGTAGCTGGTGGGGTACGAACGTCGGGTGCTGAAACGATCGTGGACGGAGACCTTGCCAATCTGCAGGCCGGCGGCGTTCTTCACCACAAACTCACTGATCTCTTCCTGGCCCTGGTTTTGCAAATGGATATTACTGATTTTTTCCAGCGTATCGCTGGCGTTTATTTTTAAATGGTCGCGTAACATAACTACCTCCTCGTAGTGAGAAAAGTATATGCCCCTAAAATTTGCGCTGAAACAGCTTTGTGTTGATTTATTATTATCATTTTGAATTAAAAATGATAGCAATATGTTAAGTCATAATAATAACGGCATTACCAGCGCTTTATCGGCGATATTGCCTGATTTGTCGGCAAAGGTTTATTTCATTGCCGTTATTATTAGTCTGCATTAATGGGGAAAAGCGCCTGCCTGGCCGCCGGGGCGGGAAAGACGCAGGCGACGTTGTGCCCGCAGCCGGGAACGATCGTTAACCGATGCGGCTTATCCGGCGCCAGGTAACGCCGGTCATAGTCGGCATAGGCCAGGGCCCGCTGCAAACGGTAGGGGCCCTGCAACTGGGCGGCGCAGGATTTGTCGAGTATCCGATAGTAGGCGCCCGGCGCGGTGCCGGTATCACCGGCGGCGGCCAGGTAGGAGATATCCGCAGCGGCATAGCGCCCGCGGGCCGCATCGGCAGTGCGCTGCAGGTGAGCGGGAAGCGATTCCAGGCCGTATTTCCACCGGTTGGCCTGTGGACACTGGCCGGCGTTCTGCGTTTGCCAACGGAAGCGGCAGGCTGTTCCACTGTCGCAGCTTCCCCCATATGTTGGCTGGGGGCGCAGATTATCAAAATAGAGCCAGCTGCCGGGATCGGCCACCACATAGCGCAGCCGCACCCCGCCTGGCAGATGGGCAAAGCCGACATAATGTTGCACGAACTGGGCGCCGGCAGAGAAACCGGCCAGGGTGATCGTCTGCAGCGACGGCCAGCGCCGTTTCATATCGGCCAGCAGGTTATCCATGGCGTTGAACGAACCGGTCTTCCCGGCATTATCCAAACCGCCCTCGATCCAGGAACCGCAGCGCCACAGGGCGTCGCCGTCTTGCGGCTGGGGCAGACCGGCGGAATGGCAGTGGACGGCGAGTTTTTCCGGCACCTGGAACAGCGGGGCGGCCAGTAAGGCATCGTCTCCCGCTCCTGCCGCCTGCGCGGCGTCGATCGCCGCTTGCAGCGTTTTAACGGCGTCGCGTGGATGACCGTGCATCACCACCAGTGCGTTATGCGGCTGGGCGCTGTGCTTCTGGGCGACATAGTAAGAAAAATTGCCGCCGGCCGTCGTGACCCGTAAAGGGGTAGACATGCGTTCCAGCGCCGGCTCCGCGCGCAGCGGTTGGCTGGCGAACAGCAGCAGCGCCGCCATAGTACAGAACAGGCACCGCAGCACAGCCAGGTTCAATGCAAAATGTCTTGCGCCTGATTCACTACTTCCCGCCATCGTCGTTCCTCACCCGTTCGCAAATGTGGCTTCGCCTGAAGTATAGAGCACGCTTTTTGTCCGGCGTGAAAACTGGCGTTACAGCTTGGCCTTTGATCTCCAAGGTGTTAACGCTAGACTCAGCAACATAAGCAAGACTGAGGGGATAAATGAATGGATGTGATTGAGGGGAGCGAGCTGCAGGTCGCCGATGCGGTTTACGCTTATCAGCTGGACGGTAAGGGCGGCGTCACGCCGATCGAGCAGGATGACAAGATCACCTGCGACGCGCCGTGCTGGCTGCATCTCGATTATGCGCACCCGGCCAGCGCCGAATGGCTGAGCACCACGCCGCTGCTGCCGGATTCGGTGCGCGAGGCGCTCTCAGGCGAAAGCTCGCGGCCGCGCGTCAGCCGCCAGGGTGAAGGCACCATGATCACCCTGCGCAGCATTAACTTCAACGCCAACTCCCGGCCGGATCAACTGGTGACCATCCGCGTGTACATCACCGATAAACTGATTATCTCCACCCGGCACCGCAAGGTGTACTCCATCGATCAGGTGGTGAACGATCTGCAGAGCGGCGCCGGGCCGACCAACAGCGGCAGCTGGCTGGTGGAGATTTCCGATGCGTTGACCGATCACACCAGTGAATTTATCGAGGATCTGCACGACAAGATTATCGATCTGGAGGACGCCTTGCTGGAGCAGCAGGTGCCGGAGCGCGGCCAGCTGGCGTTGATCCGTAAACAGCTGATCGTGCTGCGCCGTTACATGGCGCCGCAGCGCGACGTCTTCGCTCGGCTGGCCAGCGATCGCCTGCCATGGATGAGCGACGACGATCGCCGCCGCATGCAGGACATCGCCGATCGCCTGGGGCGGGGATTGGACGATCTGGACGGCAGCATCGCGCGCACCGCCATCTTGTCCGATGAAATCACCACGGTGATGGCCGACGCGATGAACCGCCGCACTTACACCATGTCATTGTTGGCGATGGTATTTCTGCCGACCACCTTCCTGACCGGGTTGTTCGGGGTCAACCTTGGCGGCATTCCGGGCGGCGGTAATCCCCTCGGTTTTGCGGCATTTTGCCTGATGCTGGTCGGGTTGGTGCTTGGCGTCGCTTGGTGGTTGAAGCGCAGCCGCTGGCTGTAGGCAAAAATGACGAAAACCCGGTTAACATTGAGCAATATCAACATTTAGCCGGGGGAAATGGGGCATGATCTCTCTCGCAGGTGAATGCAACGTCAAGCGATGGGCGTTGCGCTCCATAATTGTCTTACTTTCTTATTTTTGAATTACTGCATAGCACATTTGATTCGTACAATGCCGGTTTAATCACCGGCATTTTTTTATTCGGCTTTTACTCTGCTTCAGGCCGCGCTTTCATCCCAGAAGCTGGCTTCAATCTTGTGCCCATCCAAATCCCGAACAAAGCAGCCGTAGTAAGCCTCACCGTAGTGCGGCCGCGAACCGGGCGCGCCTTCATCGACGGCGCCGGCCAGCAGCGCCTGCCGATGGAATTCATCCACCTGTTGCTTGCTGGTCGCGAAAAAGCCGACGTGCGTGCCGTTGCCGGGCGCGGCAGGCCGGCCGTCAATCGGCACCTGCAGCCAAAACTCCGGGTAGTCGCGACCGTAACCGATGGCGCCGGGATGTTCCAACACGCGTCGGCAACCCAAGGCGGCCAGCGCACGATCGTAAAAGGCCGCGGCGGCCTCGAAATCGTTGGAGCCTAGCGAGACGTGGGACAGGCAGGGGGTAATATTCATTGCGCTCTCTCCAATTGACTGTATAAATAAACAGTATAGGGTAAAAGCGGCACTGCCCAGTAAATTTTGCGCAAACTGTGAACAGGATCGAGATCGTCGAGAGCGGGGAATGTCGCCGCTTGCAGAGGGCAAGCGGCGAGAGGGGCTTATTTGATTTCCAGCACGTTCAACCGCTCTGGCGCTGGCACCGCGTCGTCTGAGTCTTCCGGCTGCCAACCGACCGGTTGCATCGGGATGTCTTCGCGATCGAAGGCCAAATCGCCGCCGTCTACCACGGCGCTACCGTGGTGAATGCCTTTGAAATCGAACAGATTGATATCGCTCAGGTGCGAAGGCACCACGTTTTGCATGGCGCTGAACATGGTTTCCAATCGGCCAGGGTAACGCTTGTCCCAGTCGCGCAGCATGTCGCCGATCACCTGGCGCTGCAAATTAGGCTGCGAGCCGCACAGGTTGCACGGAATGATCGGGAAGGCTTTGGCGATAGAGAAACGCTCGATGTCTTTCTCGCGGCAATAGGCCAGCGGGCGGATGACCACGTGTTTGCCGTCGTCGCTCATCAGCTTGGGCGGCATGCCTTTCATTTTGCCGCCGTAGAACATGTTGAGGAACAGCGTTTGCAAAATGTCGTCGCGGTGGTGGCCCAGCGCGATCTTGGTGGCACCCAGTTCGGTGGCGGTACGGTACAAAATGCCGCGGCGCAGGCGCGAGCACAGTGAACAGGTGGTTTTGCCTTCCGGGATCTTGTCTTTGACGATGCTGTAGGTGTTCTCTTCGACGATCTTGTACTCCACCCCCAGGCTTTCCAGGTAGGCGGGCAGAATATGCTCCGGGAAGCCGGGCTGTTTCTGATCGAGGTTCACCGCGATTAACGAGAAGTTAATCGGCGCGCTCTGCTGCAGGTTGCGCAGGATCTCAAGCATGGTGTAGCTGTCTTTACCGCCGGACAGGCAGACCATGATGCGGTCGCCTTCTTCAATCATATTGAAATCGGCGATCGCTTCGCCCACGTTGCGGCGCAGGCGCTTTTGCAATTTATTCAGGTTGTACTGCTCTTTTTGGCTAACGGATTGCTTTTCTGACATTTAAATCGTGCTCATTCTCAATGGGGGGCACTAGGGGCATGGCGTTGTAGACCGCGAGTTTACCATTCAACCGGCCAATTTTGATCATTATTCATCATCCAGCTTCCACGCGCCCGACGCGAGGCCTGTATGGTACGGATTGTGGCGATGAATGCCAGCAGGTTTTTCGGCTCACAGCATTCGCCGTCATTTGAACGACGGCTTCGAGGGAACGTTGTTTCACGGTGCGGGTCTCATCTCAGTCAGAACTTACACCGAGAGGCACAGAGAGCATGAAAGGAATCACTGTTGTTGGACTTTGCGCATCGTTTTTTGCTTACGCAGAAAACGCACTGGCGTTTGACACGATGCCTGTTGGTTTGAGCGAACCGACCGAAACCGTCGTACTGGTACCGCGAGAGCAAAAAGAGCGTCTTGATGGCAAGGATAAGGGAGATGCACTTTATTGTTACTATGACGGGAAACTATTTTCGCTGGGCGCCACGTTCAAAGACAAGGTTTGTGCTTTAGCGGAGATTAGAACGGATAAGCCATTCTCGACACGCGTCATGGCGCAATGGATAAAAGAAAAAAGCGCGGCTCGTTAAGTGTGAGGCCCTTGAGCATTGAGGGCCACCGCTGATTCAAACGGCATGTGAAAAACAGGGCGCGAATCGCTCGCGCCCTGAAGGGGATTACTCAGTGGCGGATTTTTCCGCCTTGCCGGCCAGCAGGCTGAGGAAGTCGTATTTCTCCTTCAGCTCTTTCTCGGCGGCCTGATACAGCGCGCTGGCCACTTCCGGCTGCTGCGAGTTCAGGCGGCGGAA
>Ga0157361_1000047_pt1 | contig 71056 bp, 61 predicted proteins | sample AttlaeALBM2_FD_111481 | JGI IMG/M metagenome (GOLD analysis project Ga0157361, IMG submission 111481) | Fungus gardens microbial communities from leaf cutter ant in Ribeirão Preto, State of São Paulo, Brazil - Atta laevigata ALBM2 | ecosystem: Host-associated > Fungi > Mycelium > Unclassified ...
AGGGTTCGATCTGTTTTTTGTTGGCGCAATAAGTAGATCATAAAACCCTGTGCCTGTCTTTTTTTGTGGGGATTCCTCAGCCCGCAGGGCCGCCAGGGTTTACGCGGTGCCGGCAACCGGGCGGGAAGCCGAATCATACAGAAACGAGCCTGCCTGTTGTCTGACGGTTAAAGTCTGAAGCTCAGCATGCGGGCAATAAGCCCCGGGGGGCCCACCTGAGAGACCGGTGTAGCACTGATGAAAGATACGGACGTGGTGCACGTAAATGGAGCATCCTTCAGGATCAGCATGCATGAGCGATAAAGTGAGAGAGATTTCTCTTCATAACCGCTACTCGCACAGAGCTGGCGGAGTGGTTGGCTTATCACCGCGTGAGGATCATGATTCTCAGTATGGTGCTGGAAACGGCGGAAGCGGAGACATACCAAATCGCGTTAAAGCTTTAGAGGACAAGGTTTCTACTACGGCTATTGATATCGCCGTTTTAAAAGAAACCGTCGCTACAAAAGAGACATTGCACAAAGAACTTAATTTTCAGACGTGGAAAATTATCGAAGTTTTGGTAATTGCTGTTTCAATGGTTGTACTCATAAAATAATCCGGATGCCGCGCCGGTTTTTTCATGCCTGTCTCGCCGCCAGAGCGTCACTGAACGGGCTTTTATGCATCAGGCAATTTACCGCGCCTGACCAGTTCTGCAGCATCCCCACAAACCCCCTTGCCTATCAGGTTAACTTCACTACCCTTCATTTCTTCCAGCTTTTCAGCAATGGTATATTCCGTTAACGGCTCATCACGGAATCTTAGTTCCAGCACGGCAAGGCCTATGGCATTGGTAATCATCACAATGCGTTCTTCATCAAGTTCCATAACTACCTCTGATAGGAAAATGCACGATAAAGGGTTGCAGGGTCCTCTTTTAAACTGACTCTCTGTAGCTCAGGCTCTTCCGTATCTCAAAATCCGTATAGCATCCCGGTAAATGTCAGACATAAAGTCATCGTCTGTTTCCCGTCGGTAAGCATCAAGCCTGGCTAGCGTTGCCTCAATCGTAATTTCACATTTAGTTTCAGTAAGTTCGCCCACTGCTCTCAAAATGGCATTCGCGATAAATTCCACTCTGTCATCATCATGTCCCATAACCCTCCGCGTCAGCTGTTCAGACCACCCTAACACTATCATCGTTTAAATTAAGGTTTATCGGGCTTAATTGACTGATATATTTGTAAATCCGGTCTCGCTTGAATGCTCATATTGTTAAGCCGAATTGGAAAATTCATGTGTATAAACATACATAAAGTGCGCAATACAGTTCATTTCTCAGTCACCTGTATCTAATCCCCGGGATATGCGTATGCTGGCCCCATCAGCACATGCTGATGACCGAATTTCCCCTTGAACGAATTTCATGCCTGTGTAACGCAGGCTTTTTTAAAACTGCGTTACGCTTCGCTTATTTTTGGGTCTACCCCTTGTGTTAATTCGCCAAGGGCATAGATTAAAGCCTCAATCGAACAAGCTCGGTGCTCCTACCACCAGGCAAGTGAGAAGGAGCCCGTCATTGAGCGGGCTTTTTTTCGTCCTTATAAAAATAAATATACAGTATAATCAATAGCTTGCAACAAAATCACGCAATTATTTTTAGTAAATAATTGAAGATAAAGTTTATTTTTTAATAACCCAAATCCCATCAGCATGACGTTGGCACAGTACGAAACGAATAACTCATCTCTCGTCGGGGCCTTTCGCGGCAAAGGGCGTGCGTGCGACGGCGAACGTACTTCCTGGGCGAAAAAGGATATATGCTGCTGACCACGCGGCGCGGCCGGGACAAGGGCGAGCGCGCCTCCGCTGAATCGCTGCCGGATAAATGCTGCAATATTCTTACGGCTATGGCAGCTGATGACCCCCATCCCGGATTTTCTTAGTCGTGCAGCTGCTGCGCGATAGCGCTATACATCAGCGACGCCTCCAGCGGCTGGGCGCTAAATGAGGGTTCCGCCTGCGGCCAGGTAGACCACTGCACAATCACCAGCTGCTCGGCGGGATTAACCATAATCATCTGCCCATAGATGCCCAGCGCCCAAAGCGACCCCTTCAGTGATTGCTGCGGCATAGGTTCGACGTTTTTCGCGTTCACCGGCACCTCGTTGTTCCACCACTGGAAGCCGTAAATGCCCTGCGGATGCGCGGCGGAAACCGAGCCCTGTGCCTGCGTCCAGCCAGAGGCGAGCTTCAGCCAACCGTCCGGCAGCACTTTATCGCCGTTTGGCAGGCGACCCTCATGCAGTATGAACTCGCCGAAGCGCCCCCAGTCTTCCAGCGTGGCATTGAAGCCGTGCGCGCCGATGTCATGCTTGCCGGGCTGGTAGGCGTGCCAGGCTCCGTCGTTTGCCATACCGTAAGGCTGCCAGATGCTCTGCTGCAGATACGCGGCGAGCGACATGCCGGTGGCGCGCTCCAGTACGTCTCCCAGTAGCCAGGCACCACCCGACGAGTAGGACCAGTGCTGGCCTGCCGGATACGCTTTTTTCAGGCCGATAACCAGCCCGCGCACGCAGTCATAAGTGCCGGAACGCGCCTCGCACTGCGTCAGCTTCGCAAATTCGGAGTCGGGCCTGGTGTAATCTTCGCTCCACGCTACACCGGAGGTGTGGGTGATCAGCTGGCGCAGCGTTACGTCCTGCCACGCGGTGCCTTTGAGTTCCGGCTCATAGTCGGTGATCTTGTCATCCAGTGAGTGGATTTTCCCCTGCTTCAGCGCCACGCCAACCAGGGTAGAAACCACCGATTTTCCCACCGATCGCGAGGTCCAGAGCGTGCTGTCACTGTTGCCGTGCGACAGATATTTGTAGGCGACCTGGCCGTTCTTCAGCACTAGCATCCCCGCGACGCTCTGGCGCTGCAGATAATCCGCCATGCTATAGCGATGGCCGTTAACGCGGTAGCTAACGTCGCTAAGCTGATGCACCGCCAGCGGCAGCGGCCGCGACGCACCGTGACGGAAAACATCGGCAGGATAGTTGCGGTAGTCGTTACGAAAGCCCACCACCCGAGACTGCTGATCCCAGCTGAGCATGGTTTTAGGATCGGGCAGGGTGTGATCAAACGGCGCCGGACAGACACTCAGCGGCACGCCGCCGCACGGCGCTGGCTCTGCGGCTGTTGCTGCATACGACAGCAGCGCTGCTGTCGCCAGCGATGTCGCCAGCAGCGGGTGTTTCTTACTTTTCATCATTCTGTTTCCCTCTTAATAAGCCTTAAAGCTGACGAACCGCAGTATAGATTTGACTCACACTGTGCAAAAATCAGCATATGTGGGGAAATCCCCTCAACGTATCGCATCAGAGAGCAAATATGGCCTGTCTCAGTTTTACCTTTGCACAGATAGAGGCGTTCTCTACTGTTGCCACGCTCGGCACCGTTTCGCAGGCGGCGAAACAGCTTGGCAAGGATCGCGCCACGGTCAGCGAGCTGATTGAGTTTCTGGAGGCGGCGCTGGGCTATGCGCTCTTTTCGCGACAGGGCCGCACGCTGGCGCTGACGCCAGAGGGGCAGCGGCTGAAGCGGCAGGCGGCGCTGCTGATGCGCCAGGCGCAGGCGTTCGACGCGGCGGCGCGCCACGTCCGTCACGATATCTCCGACGAAATCAGCCTGGTCTACGATCCCTTTGTGCCGCGCCCCTTTCTCTGCCGTCTGATTACGACGCTGACGGAGAGCAATATCCGCGTCAGCGCCTGGAGCGCAGCGCGCGAAGAGGCGGAGGCGGCGCTTGCCTCAGGCGCGGCGCAGCTGGCGTTATGCCAGGCACGCAACCGCAGTCTGGGCAGCGAGATGGCGTGGCGCTCAGTGGGGCTGATCGAACTCGATCTCTACGCCGCTACGTCGCTCTTCGCGGGCGAGCAGCCGGTTTCGCTGTTCGATCTCGCTTCGCAGCCGCAGCTGGTAATGCATCCGGCGCCCGACGGCGTGGCGGCGAAGCAGATTCGCATCGCCGATCGCACCTTCTATACCAACGATCGTGCGCTGCTGCGCCATATGGTGGAGAGCGGTCAGGGATGGGCCTTTCTGCCAAAGCATTTTGCCGCCGCCAGCTGGCGCGACGTCGCAGCTATTGAGGTGGAAACAGGCAATCTGGCGCTGAGCCAGATGATGGTGATGCTGTGGAAGCCCGGCATGGCACTGGATTTCGCCGTCAGCGAGGCGATGAAAATCGTTCCCGACGTCTGGGCGGATCGCCAGACGTGACGCTTACCGGCCATGCTGGTTAGCGGATGGGGCTGACGACCTGCCGATGTCGTGAAGCCGGAGGAGGCCCGCAGGCTATTGGGTTGAGTGTCCGCTATGTGCCAGAAGCGGACGTTCAAGATATCATGACGCAGTTAACGTCGGAGATCCGGCTGATTTGCTTTTAAGTATGTTAATGATTAAATCGCGTGGAAAAATTGTCTCACTGGTGTGTATTAGCTCTTCTATTGTCCACCAATGATGCTCGCGAATGACTTCCTTTTCATTGTTACTCCATCCTGAGCGATCAAGATCTGGTGTATGTGCATTAATTATAAAGAAACGCTCATCAGCAAGAACTGTCTCCCCACTTGGTAGCATCATTGTGAAGGTTCGGGACGCTATTTGTGGCCCCGGGAATGTGCTGGTCAAACCCGTTTCTTCGTATAACTCGCGTATAGCAGCCTGCTCATAAGATTCGTTTTTTTCGAGCCCTCCGCCCGGCGTTGCCCAGTATGTTTTTCCTCTCAGAGCACCATCTTTATGACAGAACCTAAAGAGCAGGACGCGATTATCAGGCGAAAGAGTGATCAGTCGGGATGATGGTCGAATGCGCACGTACCCCCCTATAAAAGTTAAATAGTGATTCCCGATTTATATAAATCCTGAATCAGCCTGACAGTAATTTTGCAAAACATACAGCCTCTTCCCGACCTACGTATGGCCCGTAATTCTTTATTTGTACGTACCCATTTTTCTGGTAAAAATTTACAGCCTTATGATTAACCAGCCGGGTTTCAAGCCAGATTTCTTTATATCCCATACTCTTCGCGGATGTTTCCAGGAAAGTAAGCACGGCATGACCAATACCGGATGAGCTACGGTCCGAATACATTATTTTGAGTTCAGCGATATTTTCAGTCAACGGTCGAATGGCTCCGCATCCTGTCGCATTTCCCCTGCTGTCCCTTGCCACTGCCCACAGAGATCTGCCCTGATCCATGGAGTCAATACTGAAATTGCTTTTGCCGCTGTTACCCGTAATAGAGGCAAGCTCTGCTGACAGTTTTTCAATTAAATGACATGAGTCTGCGCAATGGGGATCTGATTTCTCTACTGTTATCATGTCCCTGCCCTTTCAATCGTTATCTCAGCGGATGATAAACTGTAAACTGCCTGCAGTTATGCGCGTAACAAGCGATCATGTCTGAATCGCACCTTCTAAAAATTCAATAAATGTTCGGACCTTTGAATTAAGCGCTGACCGTTCGTTGACGCAGGCATAAATATCCATCGGCTGAGACTCAATGTTGCTCTCGTCGCCATAACCAGGCCAGTGCAAAGGCGTTAGCAAACCACTCTCTATCAAAGGCTGCGCAACAAAGCTTGCCAGACGGGCAATACCGCCCCCGGCTATAGCTATTTTTGCAATAATATCAATATCATCACTAATAAAGCCGGGATTAAGTTTTGCATTGACAGGTTGTCCGTTGACGAGAAAAGCCCATGGCAGAAACCGTCTGTCCGTTGGATAGCGGAAAACCACGCAGTCGTGGTGGCTAAGTTCCGCAGGCGTCAGAGGAGTGCCAGCACGATCAAGGTAAGCAGGAGCCGCGCAGAATATAAAGGGTAACGATGCAATTTTTTTAGCGATTAACTGATCATTAAGCTGTGCCTCGATGCGGATACTGACATCAACGCCTTCAAGACGATGATCAACGTTGCGATCGGTACTGATCAGTTCAATATCTATATCGGGAAAAGACGTTTTGAAAGCCGGCATAAGTGGAGCCAGAACATAGCGACCAAATGCGGCTGTCGTAGCGATACAGAGTGGTCCCTGCGGTTTAGTTTCATTCGCAGCAGCCTGTGAGGCGAGTTCGATATCAATGGGAATGTGGCGGACTTTATCAAAATACCGTTTACCGTTTTCAGTTAAGGTCATGCTACGGGTGGTTCGCGATAGCAGCCGCACGCCCAGATGCGCTTCAAGACGGGCAAGACTCTGGCTGACAGCTGCCGGACTCGAGCCTTTAGCACGCGCCGCCGCTGCAATACTGCCGTTCTCAACCACACGGATAAAAGTGCTGATCAGCCCTAACACGTCCATATTATTCCCACTGATTATTCGTCACTTTTAATTAATAATGATTAAAGCATAACGGCTCTACAACCCTGTTTATAAGCTTGTTAAGTTAGCCGCTGTTTCGTCTACATTCATTAAACAGGACATTCCGATGAGTGATGCTACCACAAAAAAACCCCAACGAACCCGTCTGCCAACGCGCTCGGCGCCTTACATTTTTGCTCTTTATATGGCGATCATCATGGCGTTCCTGATGAGTCTGGTTATCACGTTAGCTGAATTCGGAACAGGACCCCATTACATGACAAATGTGATGAATGCTTACCAGGTTGCCATGCCCGCGGCTTTCTTTTGCATACTTGTTGTCCGTCCTGTAGTTATCCGGCTCGTAGGATTGACCGTTCACGGTCACTAAGGCCCACACGGGCGCCTGATGAGGATTTGACCTGCCTCTCGCTCATCGCTGATATCGGCCTCCGTGCCGCATCGGGTCTTTTACAAGCTAACACCGGCGGGCTTACGACTGCCTCGCCGGATGTTGCCTGGTGCTGTTTATGAAAGCGGGAGTGGCAGAACCTCACCGCCCTCTTGCGCAAGGCGTGCTAAGTAGTGCGACGCATCCAGAATCTGATAAGGGAAGTACAGACCTGGCGCGACAGGTGGTTTTCCATCCAGTCCGATTAAGCGCTCAAGGAGTAAGGCGATCCCCATTCCGGTCAGGGGCGCTGCACCGCCAGGATGTACGACCGCATGTCTGGTTCGCAGCGCTCGTCCGCTGTGAGCAAGCCCGGAAATATCAAGGATGATTTCCGTTGATAATGGCTTGCCTTTGCGTCGACTCGAACTCACACCCTGACCCAGGTCGAACTGTACGCTGCGCGCTCCGGTTGCGGCTGCCAGTCCGGCTACATCAATTGATGAAAAGCCGGAAGCGTTAATTTTGCTGCCATCCAGCGCTGAGAAAACCACTTTTGCGTCATCACCTTCCCGCCATCCCCAGCGCCCATCACGGCGCGAAAGAGCGGCAGGCATGAGGCGGCTCAGATATTCAAAATCTTCAGCGACCGCCGGCCCACCTGTATCCTGCTCATCGACCAGCGCACCGATGTGAATTTTATCGACCTGAGCAAAGGATTTTGTCAGATGGATCGCCGGAACGGTTGTGGCGCCTACCAACCATTCGTAGCCAAGGACCACCGCCGAAGCAGTTGGCGCATGCATAAAGTTTGCTATTTCAGGCGCGATTTCGAACACCCCGGACGAGATACTCAGGTGAGGTATCCCCCGCATCTGGGCAAAGCGCAATGCGGCAAGTGAATGATCCTTATAGAGGACAACCACCGCACTGATTGGCTTATCTCCCAGCCCCAGTTCTGCAGAGTTCATATCAGGCACGATAGCTTGCGCGTTGCCCATTTCGGCTGCCGTACGCTGCGCTTTGACAAAATCCCGGCCGCCGATCAGAAGCGGAACATCCGGATAAGTCGCCCGTAGCGCCCGCGCAGTCTGATGACCAATTGCACCTGAACCACCCAATAAAAGTATAGGATTACATGACATATGCGTGTTTCCTCTTGTACGTGATAAGCTACTAATAGTAGGAAAGGTAGTACGCATTGCGGAATTAATCTACTTTTAGTAGGTTAAATAATTTTTAGTGGCTGAATGAATACAGAATGATGAATAAAAACAACGTCCAACCCTCCTCATCTCCGGCAAAAAGATTAACCAGAGCCAAACGGCGCCAGCAGCTTCTTGAAACCGCACTTCTGATCGTACGAGAGGAAGATCCGGATAGCCTGACTCTGGGACGGCTGGCCGAGCGTGCAGGCGTTTCTAAACCCGTGGTCTACGATCACTTCCCAACCCGCTCAGCACTGCTCATCGAACTCTATAAATGGATTGATACAGAACGCATCAGCTCCTTCGCGGAAATGATGTCCAAAACGCCTAAAAATGCGCAGGAAACCGCAGATCTTCTGGCGAGCAGCTACATACTTTGTGCCGCAGATAAAACAGGCGAATTCCATGTGATCGGTGCAGCGCTGGCAGGCAGCGAAGAAAAGGCGGTCGTTTTCCAGGAGTTGCTGGATAACTGCGTCGCGATGTTTGTCTCTGTTCTGACCCCGCATGTCGGAATATCCCCAAAATCGTTACAGCAATTTTGCGTTGGGCTTGTGGGCGCTGGAGAGGCGCTCTCCGTGGCGATTTCGCGTGGACATATGCAGCATGAAGAGGCTGTCGAGGCCTTCACAGCGCTTATCAAAGGTATCTCAGGCGCGCACTCTGCATAGCAGGTATTTACCAAAAGTTGTCAGATATTTTTATGTCCTGACAAGGCCGTTTTCCCTGTTTTTCATATAATGATATGTTCGATCAGGCAATCTGCAGATGATCTGTAAGAGAAAAATTACTGATTTTTTGACATAACTGACAACCAGGGTTGTTGGCTGTATATAAGGAGAGATAATGCCTTTGCTATTTGGTGAGTTATCTGGTGCGCCATCCTGGGTGCCTGCTGTATTGCTCGTCACGCTCTCACTTGCCGTGGGTTTTTTAACACGATTTGTACTTCTCCGATTTATCCGTTACTGGCAGAGTCGTGACAGAAAGCTATTCAAATCACTTGAAAAGCACCTTCGTGGGTCAATGTTTCTTTTTATCCCTTTGCTTTTTATCCGACTGGGGATCAATTATGTCAATGTACAGCCTGAATCGCTAAGCTTTATTACAACAACGATTAATATATTTATTATATTATCATTCTGCTCTGTGCTTATTCGGTTAATCAACGTTGCACAGGATATGCTTTTCATACGCTATGACATAAATATCTCAAATAATCTTCGTGCCCGTAAGATTCGCACGCAGATAATGTATGTTAAGAAAGTCGCAATTGTTGTACTGGTGACCTTTTGCCTCTCTCTGATCCTGCTCAGTTTCCCGGGCGTCCGTAAATTCGGTACGACTATCCTGGCCGGGGCCGGGGTTGCCGGGATAATAATTGGCTTTGCGCTGCAGAAATCGCTCGTTAACTTATTCGCCGGCATTCAGATAGCTTTTACTCAGCCGATTAAAATTGATGATGCCGTCGTAGTGGAAAAAGAGTGGGGCTGGATTGAGGAGATCAACCTGACTTACGTTGTTGTGCGCCTCTGGGATCTACGCCGGCTGGTCTTGCCGATCACTTACTTTACAGAAAATCCGTTTCAGAACTGGACGCGTAATAACGCGCAAATTTTAGGCTCTGTTTTTCTCTATCTTGATTACTCCATGCCGTTGGATCCGCTGCGTAAGCACTTTGAAAAAGTGCTCAGCGAAACGAAACTCTGGGATCAGGAGACTCAGGTACTACAGGTGACTGATACTACTGAAAAAACCATGACGATCAGATTGTTGATGACCGCGCAAAACTCCCCAATGGCCTGGGATTTACGCTGCTACGTGCGGGAGAAAATGATCGAATTCATTCAGCAAAACTATCCTCAGAGTCTTCCTCATATCAGGGCCACACTGACAGATTCCGATGCCTGATCGTACGGGCGTTCAGTTAACGAACGCCCTCGTTTTATGAGCTGAAAATAGGCTCGCTGCGTCACTGCGCCTGCAGACATTGTCGTGACCGAGGTTGACCAGGTCCACCTCAAGAGAGCAAATATTGCTATCTTTTTGCCACAATCCGCATCTCTACCAGTGCATTTTCCGGAATGAATTCTGCTACGCCTATAGCGGACCATGCCGGGTATGGCGCTTTTACATACTCATCTTTTACTTTAGAAAAAACGTCTATGTGTTTTTTCAAATCAATATGAAAAGTAGTCATCTCAACAATATTTTCATAATCTAAACCAGCGGCTTTTAGATATACACCCAGCTTATAAAATGCATCATGGAATTGCTCTTCCGGGTGTTTACTTATAGGTTTATCCTTTCGTGCTGCAGTAACACCTGAAAGATACACCGTGCCATCTGCTTCGATGACGGGAGAGAAGTGCCAATCACTGAAATAGTGCCTGAACTCTTCCGGAACAATCGATTTCTTCATGATCTTTTCTCAAGCTGATGAGTGAATAACAGTTAGCATGTGTAAAATGTAATACCTGACCAGAACTCAGGTACTTACTGATAACATATCAAAGTGCCTCAGACTATCCCTGCGGTCAGGATATTCTCCCCTGCTGTTGATTAACCGTGCTATTTATTAAGAAAGACGCGTGCGCTTGATAGCCTGCCTTCGCTGACCGTGAAGATATCTTCGCCCCGAACCAGCCAGGGGTTATCTTTCGGTCCATACCCCCAGGTTACACGGGCTATGCCGTGGTTCCACTCGACAGGCGCCGGGGTGAAGATAAAGCCCGCATGCTGTGACTGTACTTTACTGATGGCAGCATTGACACGATCTGCGCCTTCGTTCAGACCGTCATAGTCGGCAACGAAAAAGTTGGATGAGTATACGGCAGCAAAGACGTCGGCGATATATCGCCAGGCTGGGTTGACCTCATTGCCGAGGGATTTGATGCTGCGTTGCGTATTGCCGCGCTACCGGGCTCCTCACTGGCGGCGCGCAGGAGGATACTGTGCCGGGCGGACCGCTGCGGGTCACCAACGCCGATGCCCTGCCGCCGCCCTTGCTGGCAGGCTTGGGGATTGCGGAGCTTCCGGAATTTATCGCCGCGGAGTATCTGAAAGATGGCCGTCTGGAGCACCTGCTTAAAGCGTGGTCGATGACGCAGGGTGGACTCTATTTTGTTACCTCACCTCACGCAGTCGTCCGCTCAAGGTCAGAGTACTGTCTGACTTCTTTGCGAAACATCTCAGTGAACCTGAATGGCGCTGGCCACAATAACTTCCCCCTCAAGGCCAGCATCCCTGCATTACTGAAATGATGGCTCGCATTGCCTCAAATCTTTTTGCGCCGTTTCTCAGAATACATAACGCTATCGCCCTCTTTAAGCATATCGCCCAGAGAGCCATAACGTCCTGATCTGCTGCTGATTATCCCATAGGAGTAGTTAATGTTGTACGGCTTGCCTGAGTGCTGATTGTGAACGTTCAGATTTTCCCGCAGCGCATTAAGGTAGGTCTGAGCATGTTCACTGTCACTGAGCATCACGGCAAACTCGTCGCCGCCAAGCCGTCCGGCAATATCGCCAGGACCCAGCAACTGGCTCAGTTGGTGAGCAAAAATTTTGAGGACTTCATCACCTTCTGCATGCCCCCACATATCGTTTATCGGTTTGAACTTGTCCATATCGAAATAGAGGATGGCAAAATCAGTACTGCTCTGCTGATATTCCAGAAATCGTTTATCGCCACTGCGATAAAAACCGCGCCGGTTAGAGATTTCCGTGAGGCTATCGGTCATGGCCATGTTGATGACCTCAAATTCATCTTCGACAATGGCGGCGATATCCTTCAGTGAGGCGACTTCATCTTCGGTGAAATCGCGTGGCTCACTCCCTGCCAGGCACAGCGTGCCAGCCACGGCACCGTCCGGCAGACGAACCGGAAAGCCGGCGTAGAAACGGATATAGGGTTCACCCGCCACAATCGGATTATCGTGAAAGCGATCATCAAGGCGCGCATCGTTCACAATGAGTGGCTCATCCTGCAGGATGGCATGAGCGCAAAATGAGATATCACGGTGCATTTCACGTCCGCTCATCCCCTCACAGGCCAGCGCCCACTGGCGCTCACGGTCAATAAGGTTAATTACCACAATGGGCACCCGGAAAAGTTTTTGTCCGATGCGCGTCAGCCTGTCAAAGCGCTCATTAGCACGCGTATCAAGCAGGTCAATCATATAGAGCGACTTCAACCGCGCGGCTTCATTTTCCGGAATACCTGGTAATTTCATTTTATACCTCGACCTTATTAACAACGTGCCCGACAACCTACGCTAAGTGTAACGGCTCGCAATTGAAAGCCCTCTGATTCGCAATTAGCGCAAATGTGTGTCCACTGGCTGTTATGTTGCCCTGAGCGTTACATCCTGCTGAGTGGCATACAAGATATTATGTAGGTCCTTAATGCTACTGGACAGGGGATCCACGCGGGGCACCGTCAACGTATCACCAAAGCGCAGTAACTCCAGCAACAGCGGCAACTCGCTCCTTCCGGTCCGGCTGTTTCCGCTGGCTTTTTCTGCACGAATGATTTCACAACCGGCAGCGCGGAGAATTTGTGTCTGTAGGATTAGATCCTGTTCACCGGTTGAAACGCGGGCATAGCCGTAAAGTGCCATGATGATGAAAATTGTCTCGTTTTACTCGAGATGATGAAAACGTAACACCAAAATGGGAAAAAAACATCCTAAATGAGACAGAAAAACTGTCTCACCAGATTGACTGTTTTGGTTCTCCCCAAAAAAGAACCCAGTAATTTAAACGGTTTTTTAAATGAGGAGAAACATGACGTTTAATGTTAAGTTAAAATTGCCATATTAATTGTGTAGGGATAAGGTTTTTGTCTTAACAACATTTTTTCCTTCGCTATGAAGAATTTCAGCCTTCAGTCGCGTCTTCTTATTGAAAAAACCAATAGACTCTTCTCTCAATGATGAAATCCCGGGTGCGTTAGCGAGGCTCTGGTATTTCAAATTCCATTGGTCGTTTTCATATATCATAAATGCCGAGCCCGTTATATTTTCCATCAAATTTCCCTGGCTATCATGATGGTACCCATAATCGCTATATTCCATGGCATCGATCATACCCTGTCCATGTTCATCGGCAGTCAGGTTATTATACTCCAGGTCTTCCTTACCTCCCTGTACATGTCTGACACGAATGGTTTCTTCGTTTAATTTATCAGCGACAAAAGAACATCCGCTGAATCCAGGGGTGAGCACGACTTTTGGACCAGTCATAGGGTGTGCAGGAATATCTACATATCCCCCTTGCGGAGCCCAATATGCTGCTGCAACCGTACCTTCTCCGGTTTGATAAGTTGATGTTTCTGAATCAACAATCCGTAATGCATGAATATCTTTATTTTCGCTTATTGAGAAACGTATTGCGTTAAATGCCAGTATGCCTCCAGCCATACTTTTATTAGCCAGTATATCCCTGGTTTTCTTATTCATAGAAACCTTGGTTGGATTAATAAGATCGGTTAATATTGGAGTCGTGCTTAGCGCATGTTCTGTTAATGCATCCTCCAGCTTTATGGGGGTCCCTTCAACAAGGCTATTTTCGATGCGGGATGGAATCAAATGCGATGCACCACGCCGATTCCTGTCTTCTCCGGTTCTTAATTTTGGCTCATAAAGGTTACTCCCAGGGAGTTGTGTACGTAAAGATGGACTGAGTCCGTCAGGATCAACGAATATTATAGGGTTATTCCGTACCATCCTGAACAGGTTCAGCCCGTCCACCGTGCCCGCAGGGTCCGCGCTCAGCCACCGGCCCGCCCATGGCTGGTAGTAACGGTACCCGTAGTAATATAGCCCTGTTGCGTCACGCTCTTTGCCTGAGTAGCGCACCGTTTTGTAGTCCGCTTCCACCGCACTGCTCGCCGTCCATACCGCAGTTCCGCCGTACGAGTAATATTCTTCCATGCTGATGACGTTTCCGTCGCCATCCAGCTCCAGTTGGCTGCTGCCCGTCAGGTTATCGTAACTGTAACGAATCTGGTCATTGCCTATACCTTCCGGTATTCCACTCTCCCAGTGCATTACCCGCACCTGCGCCCGGCCAGCTTCACCTATTGTAATAACCTGCAAGCCTGCCGTTTGCGTAGCGCCGGCTTTTGTCGTGCGCAGCTCCAGACCAGGCAAGTACAGCGCATACTGTGACTGTATACTGTTACTTGTTTTCTGCGTGCTTACTTTGAGAATGCGCTGGCTGCCGGCGTCGTAGCGGTAGCTTTCCCGGTCTCCGGTATCACCCTCACGTACCACCGGCGTCACCTTCAGCAGTTCGTTGCGCACCGTCCAGACGAGACTCTGTCCCGGCTGCAGCTGTTTCTGCTGCCCGCCCACCGTGAACAGCGTGTCCACATCTGAGGGATTTTTTGTCAACGTGCTCAACACCCCCCGGTTGCTGCGATTGCTGATGGTGATGTCTGTGGTGTAACTGTTGCCTGTCGCCGGTGCGCTGTGGCGAATTTGCGTCAAGTTGCCTCCTTCATCATAGGTATAGCTGCGGGTATACTTTGTAAACGCTGAGCTGTCGGTGGGGAGGGGAATAGTGGCGGTTGGTGAGCTACTGTCCTGCTGTCCTGCATTTGCCATCTCGCGCCCGGTGGCGCTAACCAGCTGGTACAGGCTGTCATAGACGTACACGTTCTCCGGCACCACTTTCTGGTTGCGCCAGAAGCGGGTCTTTTCCGCGTCATTGCTGATTTTCAGGACATTACCTACCGGGTCATACTCATAGCGCAGGTCCTGCATCACCTTCGCACCTGAGGCGTGGCCGGCAGGTCGCTCCGTCCGGATGCCGGTCAGGCGCTGCGTCTCCGCTTCATACGTGTAAGTGGTCACCACGCCGTTGCCGTGCTCTTCGCGCAGCTTCTGCCCGGCGGCCGAATACGTTAGGGACCTGACGATAACCTGTTCCGCGCCGCCCTTCAGGGTCAGCCAGCTGCCAGACAACAGACCGGCTATATCGTACGCCACCCGCTGAAGGTTACTCTCTGCATCTGTGGTGGTCAGCACCGCCCCATTAGCGTCCGCAATGCTCAGGGTGGTGTATGTCTCATCGTGCAACAGGCCGTTCCAGTCAGAGGCATCTTCTCCTTGCCAGTCAGCCACGATGTCAGGATTATCCGCGTCCTTCAACAGGTGCCGGGTGACGGAGAACGGCACGCCCGTCAGCGCTATGCTGTTAGTCTGCGTCAAGCCGGCAGTATCGTAGTGGCTGACAGGCTGCCCGGCGAGATTCAGCGCCTTCTCCTCAACAGAGTTACCGGCATAGACGAAAAGCTCCGTAATGCGGGCGGCTCCACCGTTCACCTGCTCCGTAATACTTAACGGACGTCCGGGAAGGGTTGTGTCCTCATACTGCCAGGTGCGGGTTACCGCCTGACTTCTGTCCTCCATGCCAACACCGGCAGTGCTGATGTTGCTGACAGCCAGAAACGGTCGGCCGGCAGTATCGTTCAGCGCCACAGTAATGCCATTATCTACACCCTGTGACCGCAGAACGTTACCAGTCAGATCGGTCTGGTTGCTGAAGTTCGCCAGTCCGGTGTCGTGCAGGCGCGGATCGGAACTCTGTGTCAGAAAGCCGCGGACGTCATACTGATGGCGCGTGATGCGTTCACTGGTAACGTCCGGGGAGCCGGGTTGGCGGTGGTACGCGATATCGCGCACGGTCAGGCTGCGGTTATCGAGGACCGCGACCGTCGGGGTTTTGCTGAACAGCGATGTGCTCATGATATTCTCCTGTTTATGTTGTGCAGCCGTTCAGGCTGCAAAGAAAATCATACAGTAGTCAAGGTAATCTCACCTAAACAGGCGCTATACGGGTGGGATGAAGAAAGACGCTGATAGTTAAATTTTATTTGAAGTTATTGTGAGTCAATCGAAATGGATTACAAACCGGCCAGGATAAACGCGAGCTCAATATTACTTAATATGAGCCGGTGAGGTTTTTCAATGTCACTTAATCTGAACCGAAAATGACGCTGATTGCGATTCGGAGTGATTTCGATTGCGGGCTACTACAGCTAAGGCACTATTTTAACTAAGGAAGCCGGTTTCAAATGAGAGGAAATTCGCTTTTAGCACATGAGCATTGACGGCAGAAAGCGTGGGCAGATTAGGTAAGAAAACGGCCGCCCGAATGGGCGGCCCGTAGAGATCGGCAGTTTAGTGCGCGGCCATCTGCGGAGGCAGCTTCAATACGGCACGCTTGCCAGCCACTTCATCGGCCTTCACCGGTGTCGCGGCATTGCCCCAGCTGTTGCGCAGGTAGGTTGATACCGCCGCAACCTGCTCATCGGAAAGCTTCCATGCAAACGAAGGCATGGCACCACTGGTGGGATTCCCGGCCGTTACCGCACCGCGACCGCCCTGCAACACGGTTGTGATGATTGATGAGGCATCATCTGCCAGCAGCCCCGAATTGCCGGCCAGGCTTGCCGCGAGGTTAGGAATGCCTTTGCCATCATAGTTATGGCAGGCAGTACAGTTGGCAGCATAGACGTTCTCGCCCATTTTCATCTGCGCACTGTCTGCTGCCACGGGCTGCGGGCGTTGCACGTCGGAAGCCGGAACCTTCTTAAGATATGCGGCAATGGCGCGCAGATCCGTATCGGTCAGATGCTGCGTCGAGTTAGTTACCGCTTCCGCCATCGGGCCTGAGGCTACCGCTACGTGGTTGCTGCCCAGTTTCAGGTAGTCCACCAGCTGCTGTTCAGACCAGCTGCCAATACCGGTATGCGGATTAGGCGTGATGTCCGGCGCATGCCACTCGCTGAGGTTACTGCCCTGCAGATAAGCGTCAGTATCACCGCCGAGCAGGTTTTTCGCAGTGTGACAGGCAGCACAGTGCTCCGGCCCCTCGACCAGATAGGCACCCCGATTCCACGCTGCGGATTTCGTTGGATCGGCTTTGAAACCCTCGTTTTTGAAGAACAGCAGGTTCCAGCCCATCATCGCCAGGCGAATGTTGTAGGGGAAGCCAAGGTTGGTCTCCGGCACACGATAGTGGATAGGCTTAACGGAACGGATATACATCCAGAGATCGTGCATATCCTGATCGGTCAGCTTAACGTAGGCGTTATAAGGCATAGCGGGATAGAGATGTTCACCCTGCTTACCTTTGCCGTGACGTACCGCACGGAAGAAGTCTCGCTCGGTCCAGCTACCAATACCGGTTTCACTGTCTGGCGTAATGTTGCTGGCGTAGATCCCGCCAAACGGTGTACTGATGGAGTAACCGCCCGCCAGGGATAACTTACTCTCCGGCATGGTATGACAGGCCGTGCAGTCACTGGCGATGGCGACATAGCGCCCGCGCGCAACGGCGTCAGCGTCTGCTGCACCCGGCGGCTGGCTGGTCAGCACCGTGTGGCTGGCCACGTCATCCGCGGAGGTATCCCCCTTCATCCATAGCATACCTGCGGCCACGGCTGCGGCGATCGCTGCCACACCCGCTATAATTTTGCTCTTTTTCATCTCACACCTTCACCAGCGGACCCGGGTTCTTCAGGTACTGTTCGATAATGGCTTTCGCCGTCCACAGACTCAGCGCACCAATGGTGCCCGTCGGGTTATACCCGGCATTATTCGGGAAGGACGAAGCGCCCAGCACAAAGACGTTATGGGCATCCCAGCACTGCTGATAGCGGTTCAGCACCGAGGTTTTAGGATCGGTGCCCATCACCGCGCCGCCGATAGTGTGATCGCTGGCGAAGTTATACGGTGAATAGGCGCCAGACGCGGAGTTAGTGCCGATTACAATGTCAGCCCCCATCGCTTTACCAATCTCCACGCTCTTCTCTTCGATAAACTTCGCCGAGCGGCGATCGTTATCGTTGTAATCAAAGGTGACGCGCAGCAGCGGATTACCGTTGTCATCTTTGTATTCCGGATCGAGATCGAGGTAGTAATCCTCGTGCGAGAAGCTGGTGCCCTGACCGAAGATAAACGTCGCGTTCTGGAAAGCGTGGGTGTAAGCCTTTTTCCACTCTTTGCCCCAGCGCGGTGTGCCAGGCGGCAGCGCATCAGCGTTTCCGATCGGTCGCGCACCGCGTGCGACCACCAGAATGCCCGCACCTCCGATGAAGCCAAGGCCGGTGTGATCGAAGTTGTCCCCGTTCCAGTCGTCCACCTGGGAAGAGAGCGCTCCGGCGCCGATATACTGGTTGAGGTTCTCATCTTTAAAGAACAGGCTGGCACCGGAAACGGTCTGGAAGCTGTAAGCGCGTCCGACTACGCCGGTTTTGGTCACCGGGTTATAAGGTACGCCAATTTTGGATAGCAGCAGCAGACGCACGTTTTGCATCTGGAATGCTGACAAAATCACGATATCCGCCGGTTGTACCCACTCTTTCTTGTTCTTGTCGATATAGGTAACGCCGGTCGCGGTTTTTCCGTCTTCCGCCTTATTGACCCGCACGACAGCAGAGTCCGTCAATACTGTGAAGTTCTCTCGCTGCATCAGCGCCGGGATTACACAGGCATTCGGGCTGGATTTAGAGAAGTTGCCGCAGCCGTAGTAGAGGCAATAGCCGCAGTAGGTGCAGGGGCCCATGCGCACGCCAAGCGGATTGACATATGCCCGTGACGCCTGGCCTGCGGGCACCATAAACGGGTTCAGGCCGATCTTCTTCGCGCCTTCGGTAAAGATGTCGGTCAGACGCATGCTCTCCAGCGGTGGCAGCGGGTATTCGCTGCTGCGGTTCCCTTCAAACGGGTTACCGCCTGGCACCGTTTCGCCGTTCAGCTTGCCGGCTTTACCGGAGACGCCAGCGATCTTCTCGAAGCGATCGTAAAAGGGTTCCAGCTCGTCATAGGTTACACCCCAGTCCTGCAGAATGACCCCTTTGGCGATCTGTGACTTGCCATAGCGCTGCACGGTCTGGCTATAGGGCTCAAAATCGAACGGCGTAAAGCGCCACGCCATACCGGCCCAGTGCGTACCGGAGCCGCCTACGTTGTAGCCCAGCTCGTTCAGGTTCCATTCACGGGTTGGCAGCGCGGTTTGCGCGATGTTATTACGGAAAGTGGTGGTTTCGACGGCTGGCGGCAGCAGCATGCTGCGGCGCGTATCCCAGCGCAGTTCATCGGTATCTACCGAAGGCGGGAAGTCAGTGGCGGTTTCAAACCATGGGCCACGTTCAATGGCAACGACATTCAAACCTGCACGGGTCAGCTCTTCCGCAATCAAAGAACCGCACCAGCCCAGGCCGACGATGGCGACATCAGCTTTTGGACGGACGTTATTCATAATAAGGCTCTGGTGTTAAAGGGTGTTATCGATCAGGCTGGTTGGAATAATGTTGAGTTTCTGGCCCTTTTTCGGCAGCAGATCGCGGAAGTCATAGCGCGCGCCCGGGAAGCCGATCATTTTCCAGCTGGTCATCTCTTTATTGCCGCCGTAAATCGGATCGGAGAGGAAACCTTCTCGCACATTCTGGAGCAGCAGCTCAAAGAACACTTTTGTCTCCACGTCGGCACCCAGATCGAGACTGTTCTTCTCCATGGCCATCAATACCTGATCCTGCTGCTCGCCGCTCAGCGCAACAAAATCTTTGCCGTACTGCTTCTGCATGGTGTTATCCAGCGCCGCCAGCCCAAGCCGATATCGCTGCGCAGGGGTGAGCGGAGATTGCGGCCCCTGCTCAGGCGTACCCTTAACAAATTTACCCAGGCGATAGACTGCAACCGCATTGCCGTAATCCCCGGCCAGCTGGCGATCGATGAAAATTGCGCAGCCGGCGTCTTTACCGCTCAGGCTGGTTTCATCTGCCGGGATAAAGCGTTCGGCGATAGCGCCCACGGTGTCAAACTCATGCTGATTAAGGTACTGCAAACCACCTTTTTTTGGCGGCGCGGGCGGGGTCTGGATAGTGCCGGGTTCCCACGGCTGACCACCGTTTACCACCTCTGCTTTGCTCAGCCCGGGGATCGTGGTTGCCACGCCCAGCGCAGTGATGGAGGTGAGAAATTCTCTGCGTTTCATGTTTTCCCTGCCAATGAATTTTCACATTGCAAACCGGGCCAAATAACAGACGTATTTGTGCCTGGCGATTAATTAGCCAAATGAATAAGTATTTAAAAATACAGATGATGCCTTTTGGGCAATATTTATTATCTGATAAACAACGAGGTAAGATTCTTTACATTCAAATCATGGGATTAATTAAATTTTAACAACGGCGCAAAGAGTAAAGTCTCACCCTGCGCTTTAAAAGGTTTTTTTTGATGGTTTCCCATCATGGAATTTTTTAAGGATGGAAGAGGACGCGTGTAGAGTCGCGTTGCGTCTCGCAACATTTAACATCTTGTCAGCAGCGAGCACGTGCGCATAATACGGCGAAAAATAGCGCCCTTCTGTGATGTAAAACGCAAACAGCGTGGTTGGTTTAATTGGCAGGTTTTGATACTGGGGCTTAGAAGCAAAAAATATGAAGAAACTCACCCTGATAAAAGTGGCCGAACTGGCCGGGGTTGGGATCGCGACGGTGGATCGGGTACTTAACGAACGTGGCGGAGTGCGGCCGGAAACCGTACGTAAGGTGCTGCGCGCCGCACGTCAGGCGGGTTTGCAGCGTCTGCTGCCGGATGATACACAGCATCCATGGCGGATTGAGGTATTTCTCAGCAATAACGGCACCTGGTTTTTTCAGCAGCTCGCTGATGAATTTGCCCACATTGCCGACCGGCTTGGCTATCGTAAAATTAAACTGTTTCGTACGCTGGTGGCGGAAAACCCGCCAGATAAACTGGCGGAAAAGATTAAAAAAAGTAGTGAATTGCGTGACGGAATAATTGTTTACGGCCATGACTATCCACTTATTCATGATGCGCTTAAACATTGCCGGGAAAAAGGGATCCCGGTTGTTACGCTGGTCTCAGATTTAGCCGAGGCCAGCCGGTTTTGCCATGTCGGCATTAATCAGTATCAGGCCGGACGCACCGCTGGCTTATTAATGAGCCAGAGTATGGCTGCACCCGGTGACGTGATAATGGTTAGCGGCCGTTTTGATTTCAGAGCACATATTGACCGTATTACCGGCTTTCGCGATGCCATCACGCAACGGGCACCCTGGCTTAATTTACGTGAAGTGCTGGCAGGTGAAGACGAGCAACATAAAATACGTTCGCTGCTTAATCGTACGCTGCAACAAGCTGAAAATGTCGTGGGGCTGTATAACTCCGGCGATAATAACCGCGATATCAGCGCACTGCTGCAGCAGCATAAATTAAGCGGACACTGCTGCTATATCACACATGAGCTGTATGACGTGACGCGCCAGCTGCTGCAGGAGGGTTCGCTCTCCTACACCCTGGATCAAAATGCGCGTCAGCATGCTGTACTGGCTACCGATCTGCTTATCCGCCATCTTGAACAGGGCTATCAGCCCGATATCTATCAGGATGGCCGGGTTGAACTGCGTATTGTTACGGCGGAGAACATCGATTAGCGCACTCACCGCTCAACCCTTCGATGATGACGATCTATAGTTATAACCAGGCTCAGATATGGAGGCAGTTATGGCTGGCGGCTGGTCAGAAGATGGGGCAGTACAGAAACAGATAGACGCCACGGTAGACGACGCTATCGCCCGGGCACGCAGCCATCTGCGGCATGGGGAGAGCGCGGAGTTCTGCGAGGAGTGCGGCGAACCGATTCCGGAAGCGCGCCGCGTGGCCCTGCCCGGCGTACGCTACTGTGTGCAGTGCCAGAGCGCGCTGGATAAGAAAGAAGCGGCGCACAGCGGCTATAACCGTCGTGGCAGTAAGGACAGTCAGCTGCGCTAGGCGCAGGCTGACCACAGTTTTACCCCGTTACGGCCCGCGCGCTTGACGTCGTAGAGTGCCTCATCGGCGTAGCATAACCAGTCGCGTAGTGTCTCAGCACTGGCGGCTGGTGCAATACCAATACTGACCGAGCAACGAAAATCTGCCGATGCCGGCAAACGCACATGGGCAATTCGCGCCCTTAGCTGCTCTGCCAAACGTATCACCGAATCGTCGGTGGCATCATGGACGATCACCCCCAGCTCATCACCGCCAAAGCGCGCCGGTATGTCCAGCAGGCCAACGTGATTACGCAGCAGTGCAGAGATTTCAGCCAGTAAGAAATCCCCGGCTTCGTGGCCCCAGGTATCATTGACCGATTTGAAGTGATCGACATCCAGTAACAACAGATATCCCCTGCTGTCGCCACGTCGCGTACTCAGAAACTCGCTCTCCAGACGGCGTTCAAACAGGCGCCGGTTTGGAATTTCCAGCCCGGGGTCCATCAGGGCAATGCGCTCCAGTTCGCGGTTACGCGTGCGCAGCTGCCAGGTCAGGTTATACGACGTAACACTTAACACCAGCATATAGCAGGTCGCGAGCGGCAATGTCAGCCAGACGGTCTGAAGTGAAAAGGAGAGGCGCACACCTGCGCCATCGGGCAGCCACACCAAAATAAACGCACATGTGAACGCTTTAATCGCGGCGATCAGCTGCGTTCCGCCACCTGCTGCATAACGATCCGACGCCAGCACGGCCATGATGATCAAGGACGGCATCGGGCTAAGCGCCATCAGCGCCACCCAGATGCCACCAAAGGCGGCATCCAGCGTCAGATTTTGCCGCTCAATCGTTGTCGAATCTTCAGCACGCAGCGCGCGCTGATACGCCAGCCATGGCCAGAGAAACGCATTGAAAAATAACACGGCACTGAATGCCAGCCCGCGCTGCATCTCCAGCAACACCGACAGAATCGGGAAAAAACAGAGAATGGTACCAAGCTGACGCATGATGAACATACGGCGCACGAAACGCTGCGAACGCCGCTTCAGATGCATATCATCGGGAGAGTAATAATTCATTCGGAAGAAAATTCAGATCGACAAGAGGCGCAGTGTATCGGGAAAAAGTAGCGTAGCGGCGAAATTTTTAAGAATTTTCTCGTTGATCGGATGCAACGGCGTAAAAATTACCGTTGAAACTCTCAGCCGCAACGCTAACGCGACAGGTTGTGTTAGCGTTGCGGCTGGCTGGTTTTAGCTGCCAGCACCTTGCAGACGGAACTGAGCAACCAGCCGCTCCAGCATGACGGCCTGCTCTTCAAGCGCGTGCGCTGAATGCGATGATGCACTGACCAGTGAGGCGTTTTGCTGCGTGGTGGTGTCCAGCTCCCCCACTGCCCGGGCGATCTGCTCAATGCCGCGGCTCTGCTCATCTGACGCGGCTGAAATCTCCTCCATGATCTCATTTACCCGCGCAATGCTGCTGAGAATGTGCTCCATGGTTTCACCAGCCCGCGCTACCTGCTGATGCCCGTTGCTGATACGTCCGACTGACTCGTTAATTAGCTGTTCAATGTCTTTTGCCGCGCCGGCACTTCGCTGCGCCAGATTGCGTACTTCACTGGCGACCACGGCAAACCCACGCCCCTGCTCGCCGGCACGCGCCGCTTCGACCGCCGCGTTCAGCGCCAGGATGTTGGTCTGGAAAGCGATACTGTTGATTACAGCGGTAATATCAGCAATTTTTTTCGAGCTATCGGAGATCTCACCCATAGTGCTCACCACATCGCGCACGGCGATTCCACCTTTGCTGGCGTTGCGTGTCGCTTCGGCAGCAATCTGGCTGGCCTGACGCGCATTGGCTGCATTATTTTTCACCGTAGCCGTCAGCTGTTCCATACTGGCTGCGGTCTCGACGACGGCAGCAGCCTGCTGTTCAGTGCGTGATGAGAGATCCAGATTGCCCTGGTTAATTGTACTGGCCGCCTGCGAGACGCTGCCAACGCTGCGCAAAACATCACCAATGACACTACGAAGCCGTTCATTCATGCGCCCCATTGCCGAGGTCAGCTGGCCCAATTCATCATGACGATCGGTCGCAAACTGCGAACTGAGATCGCCGCTGGCAATGCGCTCCGCCAATGCCAGATTGTGAATAACCGGACGCGTAATCTGCCGGATGATGTACCACGCCACCAGCACGCCAAACAGAATGGCCAGCCCGCCAATCAGCAGAGAGATCGCGGCAGATCCGTTAGCCAGTTCATTGTTGCGCGTTTTAACCAGCGCGATGATTTTTTTAATTGCCGCGCTGCTTTTATCACCCGCAACTTTTACCGTCTCTTCAGCTGCACGCAGCTGACCATAGGCGGTGGCCGCCTGCAGGCTGAGATCGTTAAATCGCTGAGTATCCTGCCACAGCGCAACAAACTCGCCCTGCTGCTCTATGGGCAGTTGTGCCAGCAGCGCTTTCATGCCCTGCTCCGCCTGCTGAACGTGCTTCTCAAGCTGGGTGCGCAGTGCATCAGAGACGTTAAAGCGGAGCGCCCACGCCTCTTCGCGCACGTTACTGATTGCAAACAGCTGTTCATAAATTTGATTCGTCAGTTCCGGTGCGGTCACTGGCGTACGGATGAGTTGGGTGTAACGCGCAGTCATGTCCTGTTGGCTCAGGGAGTCCAGCTGCGCACGCAGACCGTTCAGCTGTTGCGTTGCCTGCGTCATGGCGCCAATGCTTTGCCGGAAGCTTTCAAGATGCGTTGCGACTTCATTGACGAGATCGTTTGCGCCTGCGGTCCATGAAAGCTGTTGCGCTTCGCGCGTAAGCTGCTGCGCATGGGTGACATAATCCGCCATCACCTTGCCGGATTTGTCATCGCCATACAGATACTTCAGGCGGTTGATCTTGGCCTGAAACACTTCAATGTTGATGTCGTAAATCAGGTTGGTTTTTTGGTAGATATCATGAATCTGATTGAAGCGTTGTACGCTGAGTACGGTAGCCAGCGCGACTAAGAAGAGTACGATGCCAAATCCTGCCGATAATTTGCGGGTAATACGCATATTCCGTAACCGGGATACCAGTCCCATGTTTCCCTCACTTACTATTGTCGTTTTAGTTAAGTTGCAGAGGGGGTTATCGGAGCGAAACGCAAATTGTTTATTGGTGATTGCACAAAAAGTGATTGCAGAGTGTAACGTGCTGCCGCTGAGCAGCACGTTATAACGGGTAGCAAGCGATTACGCGGTAAAACTGCAGGGTAAAACAGTCTGGCGAATAGCCGCCGGGTCGGTCTGCATCGCCAGCAGCATCTCCAGCGCAGTTTTTCCTGCTGCCTCAAATCCCAGCCGGACCGAAGTCACTTCGGGATGCAGAAAGGTCATTAGCGGCGTGCTGCCGATACTTGCGACATCAATGTCCAGGCCGCGCTCTTTGATTAATTTCATGGCCCCCAGGGCAAGGGTATCGGTGGCACATACCAGCGCTTCGCTCTCTGGGGTGAGCAATTTTTCTGCCAGCGCATAACCGCTCTGATAACTCAAATCACCCAGCAGAGCCTGCGGACGCAATCCGTACTGCTGGCAACAGGCCAGATACGCCTGATAGCGCGCGCGTCCGGTGGTGAGATCCCCCTCTTCCACCCCGATAAAGCTCACGCTTTTTTTACCGCTGGCGTGTAACTGCTCCATCAGCAACGCGACCGCGCCCTGATCATCATACGTGATGGAGGCAAAACCCGGCCGCTGGCTGGCGATCATCACCAGACGATGCTGCCACTGCTCCAGTGAGATCGTCTCCATGCCGCTGAAGCCAAACAGGATGATCCCCTCAACGCGGCGGCTCTCCAGCACGCGCAGATGCTCCTCCAGCAGCTGCGGATTAAGCAGAGACTCCTGCAAAATCGCGTCATAACCCTGTTGATATGCAGAGGCCAGAATGGCACGGATGGCACGGTTTTCCGCCGCCGAGTCAAGGCGGGTCATGATGATGCCAATGATCTTTTCACGCTGAGAACGGAGTGCTCTGGCGGTCAGCGACGGCGTATAGCCATACTCCCGGATCACCGCTTCCACATGCTCACGCGTGGCCTGCTTCACCTTTGGACTTTTATTAATAACCAGCGAAACCGTTGACTTACCAACGCCACATAACGCCGCAATATCCTTTAGCGTGAGGTTCTTTCTTTTCATCGCGAGCCGTCAGATTAAGTGACTTCAATTAAAAACAGTATCTTAGCATGAGTTGCCTTTTTGTGAGGCCCGCAGGCAGGCTACACCCGGATGATTTAGTGTGATCGTAATCATTAATTGGAACGTTCCCTGTTTACAGTTTCACCACCTGATCACTACTATCTGCGCAAATTGGAACGATCCTATTTTTAAGCAAGGTGAAACTGATGGCCAGCAAAGTCAATGCAGGTGATGTGGAAAAACTCATTAAACTGGTGGGTGGGCGAGAGAATATCTGCGCAGTAACCCACTGTATAACAAGACTAAGATTCGTTTTATCTGATACAGCACAGGCTGATATAAAAGGCATTGCTGATTTACCCATGGTGAAGGGATGCTTCAACAATGCTGGACAATTCCAGGTGGTCATCGGGCCGGATGTCGACAAGTGGTATGCGCTGTTATTACAGCAAACTGCGCTGCAGGCGGTAGATAAAGAGCAGGCCAAAATCGCCGCTCGTAAACAGATGAAGTGGCATGAGAGCCTGATTTCTCACTTCGCTGAAATCTTCTTCCCTTTACTGCCCGCGCTGATCAGCGGTGGCCTGATTCTGGGGTTTCGTAATGTTATTGGTGAACTCCCACTGGATAATGGTCAGCCTCTTACCGCCAGCTCTGAAACCTGGAAAAGCATCAACGATTTTCTCTGGCTGATTGGTGAAGCAATATTCTTCTATTTACCGGTAGGCATTTGCTGGTCAGTGGTGAAGAAGATGGGCGGGACGCCTGTTCTCGGCATCGTATTGGGTATCACGCTGGTGTCGCCACAGCTGATGAACGCTTATCAGCTTGGTCAGCACCTGCCTGAGGTGTGGAATTTTGGCCTGTTCAGCGTGGCTAAGGTGGGCTATCAGGCTCAGGTGGTGCCTTCGCTGCTGGCAGGTATGACGCTCGCCTGGATTGAACGCTTCCTGAAGCGGGTAGTGCCGGATTATCTGACCCTGATCGTTGTGCCTGTGGTTTCGCTGTTACTGGCAACACTGCTGGCGCATGCGCTGATTGGTCCGTTTGGTCGTCTGATTGGTCAGGGCATTGCCTGGGCGGTGAGCTACCTGATGACCGGTTCGCTCGCACCATTAGGCGGCGCGCTGTTTGGCTTCCTCTATGCACCGCTGGTTATCACCGGCGTTCATCAGACCACGCTGGCGATCGATCTTCAGCTGATTCAGAGCAACGGCGGGACGCCGGTTTGGCCCATCATCGCGCTCTCCAATATCGCTCAGGCCTCTGCCGTACTCGGTATCATCATTGTGAGCCGTAAGGAGAAGGAGCGGGAGCTTTCAGTGCCAGCAGCCATCTCCGCGTATCTCGGCGTGACTGAGCCAGCCATGTACGGCATCAACATGAAGTACCGCTTTCCTATGCTGTGCGCCATGATTGGCGCCGCCTGTGCAGGGTTGATTTGCGGCCTGTCCGGGGTTATCGCAGGCGGCATTAGCGTGGGCGGTTTACCCGCTATTCTGGCCATTAAGCCCGCATTCTGGTCGGTCTATGCCAGCGCCATGCTGACAGCCATTGTAGTGCCACTGTTCTTAACAATCGCAGTGTACAAACGTAAACAGCTGGCTGGCCGTTTACAGGTTATCTGAAGCAAAGGAGGCAGTATCTATGCAGGAAGTACAATGGTGGCGTCAGGGCGTAATTTACCAGATCTATCCGCGCAGCTTTCAGGACAGCACGGGGAGTGGCATAGGTGATTTGCACGGTATTCTCCGCCGCATGGATTACCTCCAGTGGCTGGGCGTGGATGCTATCTGGCTTACCCCCGTCTACCCTTCTCCGCAGATTGATAATGGCTATGACGTGGCGGACTACTGTGCCATCGACCCGTTATTTGGTGACATCGCGGCCTTTGATGCGCTGATTGCCAGTGCGAAGCAGCGCGGCATTCGCGTGGTAATGGATATGGTATTCAACCATACCTCCACGCACCACCGCTGGTTTATCGATGCAGCCAGCAGCCGCGACAGCCAGTACCGCGATTTCTATATCTGGCGCGATGGTAAAGAGGGCACGCCGCCCAATAACTGGCAGTCAAAATTTGGTGGCAGTGCCTGGCAGTGGCATGCCGCCACACAGCAGTACTATCTGCACACCTTTGCGCCGGAACAGGCTGACCTTAACTGGGAAAATCCGCGCGTGCGTCAGGCGCTCAAAGAGGTGTGTCACTTCTGGGCTGATAAAGGGGTGGAAGGATTACGTCTGGATGTCATTAATCTGGTTTCCAAGCACCCGGGCTATCCGGATGATACGGAAGGGGATGGTCGCCGCTTTTACACTGATGGCCCGGCAATCCATGATTTTCTGGAAGAGATGAGCCGCGATGTTTTTCAGCCGCGTGGTTTGATGACCGTGGGCGAAATGTCATCCACCTCGTTAGAGCATTGCCAGCGCTACGCCCGGCTTGATGGTCGGGAGCTCTCAATGACCTTTAACTTCCACCATCTGAAAGTGGACTATCCAAACGGCAATAAATGGCAGCAGGGTGAACCGGACTGGCTGGCGCTCAAAGCAATCTTCACCGCCTGGCAGCGCGGCATGCATGGCCTGGCGTGGAATGCCCTGTTCTGGTGTAACCACGATCAGCCGCGCGTAGTTTCGCGGTTCGGCAATGACGGGCAGTACCGCGTCGCCTCAGCCAAAATGCTGGCGATGCTGTTACACGGTATGCAAGGCACTCCGTTTATCTACCAGGGCGAAGAGTTCGGCATGACCAATCCGCATTTTACCGCCATTGAGCAGTATCGGGATGTGGAGAGCCTCAATGCATGGCAGCTGCTGCGTCAGCAGGGCGTTGAAGCGCAGGCCATTCTCGCCGTGCTGGCGGACAAATCCCGTGATAACGGCCGTACGCCGGTACAGTGGGATAGCAGCCGCAACAGCGGTTTTACCGCAGGCGAAAGCTGGATCGATCTGGCAGACAATGCAGCTGACATTACGGTAGAGAAACAGCGTGACGACAGTGACTCAGTACTGCACTGCTATCGGCACCTGATTAAGCTGCGCAAAACGCTGCCGGTATTGCGGGACGGTGATTATCAGGATTTAACTGCGCAAAACAGAACCCTGTGGTGCTATCAGCGTCAGGCTGAGGGAGAGACGCTGCGCGTGATGGCTAATATCACGGCGGACACCCTTCCGGTGCCTGCGGAGATGGCCGCTGACACAAATCAGTGGCGCTGGCTATATGGTAATTACTCTCAGATCCCGGAGGCCGGAACGGTGTTGCGGCCTTATGAATGTATCTGGTGGTTAAAAGGATAACGTATATGGCATTCATGGATGAATCCTTACACCGGGCGCGGCAGCAACGCGCTACGCGCACGGTATTTTTTATTGCCGGACTGGCAATATCTGGCTGGGCACCGCTCATTCCCTTTGTTAAAGCACAGCACGCTGCCAGCGATGCAATGCTGGGGCTGCTGCTGTTCTGCATCGCTGCCGGTTCGATGTCGATGATGCCTTTTACCGGCAGACTGATACAGCGCTGCGGCTATCGTCGCCTGATTCTGCTCTGCTGTGCCGGTTTTTGCTTTGACCTGCCATTAATTATTGCCGCCGATACGCTTGCCGTTACCGTCCTGGCCCTGCTGCTGTTTGGGGCGCTGAACGGCGTGCTGGATGTGACAATGAACGCTCAGGCAGTCGTGGTAGAGCGTGAGAGCGGCAGTGCAAAAATGTCCGGCTTTCATGGCTTTTATAGCATTGGCACTATTGCTGGCGTAGGGCTGGTCAGTTTTTTACTGAGCATGAACGTGGCTCCCCTGCTCGCGCTGGCGCTGATTGTCGTGCTGATCGTGATACTTAGCATAGTTGCTGCGCCTGCGCTGCAGGTCCCCGTGCTGGCGACTGCCGATCAGGGCGGTACGCTGCTGGCGCTGCGTCATCCACCCGTGCTGATTATCGCCCTGCTGTGCTTTTGCCTGTTTCTGTGTGAAGGGGCGATGCTCGACTGGTCTGCCGTGCTGATGCATAACGTGCATCACATCCCATTAAAGCAAGCCGGCATCGGTTTCACCTGCTATTCACTCGCCGTTACGCTGAGTCGCCTGACAGGGGATCGCCTGATCGCCCGCTGGGGAAAACAGCCGGTGCTGCTTTCGGGCGCCCTGATGGCTGCGATCGGTCTGCTGCTGGCGACATGGGGTGACCTGTTCTGGCTCAACCTGCTGGGGTTCATGCTTACCGGCCTCGGTATCGCTAACCTGGTGCCGGTGCTGTTCAGCGCGGCGGGTAATCTCTCGCTGGCCGCTGCTGAGTACGCTATTCCCGCCGTCACGCTAATTGGCTACGCCGGTCTGCTTACCGGTCCGGCTCTGATTGGCTTCAGTGCCCAGTGGGCAGGACTGGCTCAGGTGTTCAGCCTGCTCGCTCTGCTGCTATTGGTAACGGGTACTGCGACCAGCCTGTTACTGCATTCGCTAAAGAAGTGACTCAGCGAGTGACTTCTGGATTTTCTCATCACAAGGAGTGATTTATGACGCAGTTATCGCAACCGGTGTTTAGCCTGCACTATGTTGGCCTCAATTTGAAAAAAGGGGTTACCGAAGCCGATTTTGAGCACTTTGTCCGCCAGCAAGGCGTGCATATTCCGGCCTATCCCGGCTGGAAGTGGAGCTTGTTAAAAGGTCTGCGCGGCGAGCGTAAAGCGCAATATCTCATGCTATATGAGGCGGAAAGCCAGCAGGCATGGGATATGTATATGGATAGCGAAGGTGCATTGACTGCCGCGGCACACGCATTCTGGCAGCAGCATCCGCAGGCACAATCGCTCATCAGCACATGGCGAAGCTTTGCCACCTTTGGGGAGTTGCCTGTGCTCTACTCCACTTTCCGTTTACTGGCTGAAAACCAGCATAGCTCACTGCCTGCAGGGGCTAATTTTCAGCGTATCGCCGATCGACCAGACGTGCAGCGCGTGGTGGGCTTCCATCACCTGGCACTAAAAGCCGGCGTGCGGGCCGCCGACTTTGATGCTTTTATGCGGGATAATGTTCATCGCATTGATGACTATCCTGGCTGGAAGTTTCATATGCTTAAAGGCACCGGCGGTAGCCGCAGTGAGCAGTATGTGGTCATGCTGATTATTGAAAGTCTGGCTTCGCTCAACGCCTTTCATCCGGAGCTGGATGTCGCTACCGGACGTTCACTGCAATTTGTACGTGAACATCAGGAGAGTGAGCGTATGTATGACGAGTGGCGTGAACTGGCCTCGTTTTCAGGCGCGCCACAGATGTATACCGATTACCTGACGCTTGCTGGCAACCTTAATCAGGGGTAATACGCGCAAATATATCTGGCGATTTCAGCCTGAAATCGCCAGCCTGTAATGTCGCTTTACCAGCGTGTAGCCTGCATATCGATCACAAAACGATACTTAATGTCGCCTCTGAGCATGCGGGCAAAAGCCTGCTCAATCTCTTCGCCTGCAATCAGTTCGATATCAGCTGTGATGTTGTGCTTGCCGCAAAAATCCAGCATCTCCTGTGTTTCCTGAATACTGCCAATCGACGAGCCGCTAATGCTAAGACGACGGAAGACCATCGGCGTGACGTTCGGCGATTGATGAGGACGATCGGGAATGCCCACCAGCACCAGACGACCATTGGTTTTCAGCGTGGCGAGATAGGGGTCCAGATCGTGTGGCGCAGCCACGCAGTCGATAATGAAATCCAGCGAGGTCTGGCAGGCCGCCATCTGTGCGGCATCCCGCGAGACGACAACACGTGTCGCCCCAAGACGGCGAGCATCCGCGCCCTTCTCCGGCGAAGTTGTGAATAGCGTAACTTCTGCGCCCAGCGCACTTGCCAGCTTCACCGCCATATGGCCGAGCCCACCCAAACCGACCACGCCTACTTTATCGCCTGCCTGAACGTTAAAATGGCGCAGCGGTGACCAGACGGTCACGCCGGCGCACAGCAGAGGCGCAACGCCCGCCAGCGGCAGCGTTTCCGGTACTGAAACCACAAAATGCTGATCGACCACCACATGCTGCGCGTAACCGCCCCAGGTGCTATCACCGGTATACTTATCAATGCCGTTGTAGGTCGCGGTAAAGCCCGCTTCGCAATACTGCTCTTCCTGTTGCTGGCAGAAGTGGCACTCGCGACAGGAATCGACCATCACCCCAACCCCGACAATATCGCCCGCTTTAAAACTGCTTACATCTGCGCCGGTCTCTGTAACACGTCCAACGATCTCATGACCAGGCACCAGCGGATAACGGCTGACCGCCCACTCGTTACGTGCCATATGCAGGTCTGAGTGGCACACGCCACAGTAGAGAATTTCGATCTTCACATCCTGCGGCTGTACGGCACGCAGCGCGATGTGGCCGGATGAGAGCGGTTGTGCGGCATCATGCGCCACCAGAGCATTAATTTGCATGGAATCTCCAACGTAGACGGGGATAACGTAAGGCGGCAGACTATAGTGAACGCAGTGCAAAAATGATAGTAGTCACCATTTGGTAACCACAACAGGAGATCGCCATGCCAGCCTGGGTTGACGGCAAGTTATTCTTTTACGCGGATTCCCCCCCGCGCCGCCTGATGGACCTTTTCTCAGTGAAGTGGAGCACCATGGTGCTGCATGCGCTCTATCACTGGCCGGGCCACCGCGCCCGTACCGGTGAGCTGCAGCGTAGCCTGCAGGGGATCTCAAAAAAGATGCTGTTTCAGACGCTGAAAGCGCTGGAGCAGCGCGGACTGATCGCGCGGCATGTTTACGATGTCATCCCACCGAAAGTCGACTATCGCCTGACGGAACTCGGAATGACCTTCGCGCAGCCGATTGAGCAGATGTATCAGTGGGGACTGGAGAATCAGGCGGCGCTGGATGCGATGGAGGCGAGTTATCGCCTGGCAACGGAGGCACCAGACGAGGCATAACGGCGAAGAAGATGCTATCCGCGACGTGAGTGAAAGTTTATTCAGTCACGCCGCGGCAGGGACTGGTGCTTAACCAAAGGGCGTTTCACGCGCCAGCAGACGTGAGATGACGTTCAGTGCACCTTCGTCATTGTTACTTTCCGTTCTGTAGCGCGCGACTGCCGTAACCGGCGCAGCCGCATTGGCCATCGCGAAGCTGTAACAGGCCTGACGCAGCATTTCGAGGTCATTCGCGCTGTCGCCAATCGCCAGCACTTCACAATCGTCAATTCCCCACTTCTCCTGCAAGAGCGCAATGCCGTGCGCTTTGTGACAGCCGGGGATAATCAGATCGACAAAGCCAAAACCGCTCGAGACCGGATGCATGATGTTTTCGATCGCGCTGAGCTCGCTGTGCAAACGCGTCATCAGCGCTTCGACGCCTTCATGCGCCAGATTAAGCGAAAATTTAAAGATGGTGTCATCGATATCATAAAGATTGTCGCGCTTTTCCAGTCGGCGATAGTGGTTTGCCAGCATAGCGACCACCTCGTCTGGCATTGAGGTGTGGACATACGCGCCATTACGTCCGCATACCACGGTGCTGATATCAGGCTCTTTTGCCAGAATATCGAGAATCTGGTGCACACGTTCCTGAGCCAGCTCACCACAGAAAATCTCTTCATTGCTATCCGAGACCCAGGCGCCATTTTCGGCGACAAAAGCGATCTCATCTTTAATGTCGGGAAAGTAGTGCTGCAACTGGTAATACTGATTGCCGCTGGCGACCACAAAGCGGATACCCTTCTCTTTCAACAACGCGTACTGGCGCGAGAAGCGCTGCGTATTGTACTGCTTATTGTCATCAAGAAACGTTCCATCCATATCCACCGCAATCATCTTTACTGCCATTGTGCTCTCCCATCTCTGTTTGCCGTCAATCCATCCGGCGCTGCAAAAGGTTTTATAAAGCTTACTCGCGGTGGGGATTATTGAGAATGTGAATAGTGAATTTGTTCACCGCTTTCAGAGCTTTCCAGTCCGTTTTTTACTGCAAATCCGCACCCTTTTCCCTGATCCAGGCACAGAACATCTCAGCCATATCGCTGGCATAGTCCTGGATCTCGGCTGCGCTGCGCGGTGATTCTGAAAAATGTTTGCCCACATTGCCCAGCGTACTGTTAATCAGATCCGCCGCACGCGCCAGGTCAGCTGTACTGCACTGCGGTAATAATTGCTGCAAAAACTCGCTGACTACGTTCTCTCCTGATGCGCGGGCTTCCTGCACTTCCGGCGCATCGCGGTACAGCGGTGCCGCATCGTTCAGTGCGGTGCGCATCGCCGCTTCTTCACATTCAGAGTGTAAAAATGCCAGCGTCAGCTGATGCAAACGCCGGCGCGGCGTCTCTTCAGCGTTGCGCAGGATCGAACCCAGTAGATCGCTGGTGCGCTCCCACTCTTCACGCTGTAGCCGAAAAAGAATAGCGGCCTTGTTAGGAAAATATTGGTAAAGCGAGCCAATGCTGACGCCGGCCCGCTCCGCGACGCGCGCGGTGGTGAAGCGGTTTGCTCCCTCCTGCTCTAAAACCTGAGTCGCTGCCTGCAAAATCGCGCTAACCAGCTCGCTCGATCGCGTCTGCTGCGGTTTTTTTCTTTGTGAAATCCTGGGGTTATGCTCTTCAGTCACTGCCGACTCCGGAATACGAATAGTGAAATGCGAATAATTAATCGTATTCTGTGTACTGAAAAAAAGCCACCGCCTTTACCGGAGAAAAATTGATGAATACCTTAACTTCAGCCCCGCTGGCACCGCTGCTGAACTACCTGTTTGAACTGGCTGACAACATGGCGCATCCAACCAACGAAGCGTTTCGCACCCTGTCCGATCAGGATCAGACGCGCCTGCTGCAGAGCAAAACTGACTATATTGCGCTTTATAGCCAACTGAAGCATGTGCCGCTGGCTGTCTCGCGGGAGACCGGTAAGTTGCTCTATATGCTGGCCCGCAGCAGTCGCGCGCGCAATATCATTGAGTTTGGCACTTCGTTTGGTCTCTCCACACTGCATCTGGCTGCTGCGGTACGGGACAACGGCGGCGGCCGGATCATTACCAGCGAGTTTGAACCGGGAAAAATTGCGCTTGCCCGTAATCATTTTGCCGATGCGGGCGTAAGTGATCTGATCGAAGTGCGCGCGGGTGATGCGATCGATACCCTGAGCTGCGATCTGCCCGCCAGCATTGATATGCTGGTGCTGGATGGCGCAAAAGCGATCTATCCGGAGATTCTGCAACAGGTACAGCCCTATTTACGCGCAGGGGCAGTGATTGTTGCCGACGATGCCGATTTCAGTCCGGAGTATCTGGAACGGGTGCGCGGCAGCAGCAACTTCATCTCTCTGCCGTTTCATGATGGGGTGGAAGTCTCGATCTGGCTGGGATCGCAAGAGCGTTTGCTGCGCGCCGATGCGTAAAATCAGGGATGTTGCAGTGACGACCCTGTCGGGTCGCCACTCTGGCCGCTTTCACTTCGGGCAGCAATAAAAATCAGGCCTGTGACTCAAACCACGGCTGGAACGGATCGGGCAACTGCGCCCAGCCATCTGGCCCCAGCGCCATCTCATCATCCGTCAATAACGCGTGCTCCAGCTGCTGGCGCAATGCGGTCTCATCCATTTCAATACCGATGATCACCATCTCCTGACGCGCGTCGCCGGTACTTTCATCCCAGTTTTCCAGGATATACTGTACAGTCTCTGCATCCTGCGGCCAGCGATCTTTTGGCACGCCGGCCCACCACATTCCCGCCAGCCCATGGCGCGTCACGCCACCTGCCTGTGACCAGGAACCGGCATGGCGCGGGCGCGTGGCGAGCCAGAAGTAGCCTTTTGAACGTACGACACCCTGCATATGGTGGGTAATCACCTCGAAGAATCGCATGGGGTGAAACGGGCGACGGGCGCGAAAAACAAAGTTACGGATACCGTACTCTTCGGTCTCCGGGGTATGCTCGCCGCGAAGCTCTTTCAGCCAGCCCGGTGCCTGAGCTGCCGCGTCAAAATCGAACAGCCCGGTGTTTAGCACCCGGGATAACGGGACCCTGCCGAATTCTGAGGTGATGATGTTGGCACGCGGATTGAGAGAGTGCAGCGTCGCCATCAGCCGCGCTTTCTCCTCTTCATTTATCAGGTCAGTTTTATTGAGAATCAGTACATCACAGAACTCAATCTGATCGACCAGAAGGTCCACCACCGTCCGTTCATCTTCCTCTCCTAATGATTCGCCACGCGACTGAATACTGTCGCTTGAGTCATAATCGCGCAGAAAATTATAGCCATCAACCACGGTTACCATGGTATCGAGCGTCGCCACTTCTGCCAGGCTCTGCCCCTCTTCATCAGCAAACGTAAAGGTCTCCGCGACCGGCAGGGGCTCAGATATGCCGGTCGATTCAATCACCAGATTATCGAAGCGACCCTCTTTCGCCAGACGGTTGACCTCAAGCAGCAGATCTTCGCGCAGCGTGCAGCAGATGCAGCCGTTACTCATCTCCACCAGCTTCTCATCGGTACGTGACAGCTCTGCCCCACCCTCACGCACCAGCGCGGCATCAATATTGACTTCAGACATATCGTTGACGATAACCGCAACACGTAACCCTTCCCGGTTATTGAGGATGTGATTTAGCAGCGTGGTTTTTCCGGCCCCGAGAAAGCCAGACAGTACGGTAACGGGCAGTTTTTTAACGCCGTGACGGGCGACAGACAGTGACATTGCGACTCCTTAAATAATAACGTGCAGGCGTCAAATGACGCATTTGTTATGTTATAACATAACAATTACCGCTGTCATGGAAAGAAATCACAGTGATTGTGGGGATGTTAAGCAGAGTCGTGGCAAAGCGGGCCATTTAGCCCGCAAGCGTGTTTATTGATTGTCCGGGTAACTCAGCGCGATAGCGTCGTCCGGTAAGTGAGTGAACGTCTTCACAATGGTATGGAAGTCATCCACCGGCCTGAGATCGGTAAACTGCTGTGGATAGAGGTCCTTCGCCAGAATCTCCATACCAATGATGTTGTAAGGGTGATTATAGAAGTGATGATACACACCATAGACGCGACCTTGTTTCACCGGCTCAATTTGAGCCAGCCCGGTGCGTTTAAGCAGCGTCTGGAAGACCGGCGTAATCGCCTGTGATGAAACACCGTAGCCAAACGGCAGAACATTACCGTTCGGACGTTTTGAACCGGTCATAATATAGACATCGGGCTTCATGGCGATGATCTTCTCCAGTGCGACAAAACCCGCATTGCCTGGCAGCAGTTCAGACCCAATGTTTTTACCGCCAACCGCTTCCACCAGTCCGCCCCAGCCGTTGTGGCTGTGGGTGAAGCAGCAATTGTCACTGTTACCGGCAATCGGTTCGATAAACACCCGGGGTTTATCCGGCACGGCCGCCACCGCTTTCGTGATGCGATCAAACTTCTGCTGATAGAAATCCGTGTAGGCTTTCGCTTCACTTTCGCGGTTCAGCACTTTACCCAGTAGCGTGACGCTGGGCGCGGTATTTTGCGCCGGATGCAGTTCGTAGTCGACGAACACCACCGGAATATGCAGGCTGGTGAGTGTGTTCAGCACACCGGACTGCTGCAGTGCCGGTTTAGCCCGCAACTGCGCGATCATTAAGTCCGGTTTTTGTGCAAGTACACTTTCAAGGTTGACCTGCCCCTGATCGCTGAACCCCATATCAACGATTTTACTGGCCTGCGGCCAGCGGCTTTTCAGCAGATCCCAGGTTTGGGTGTCCTGCTTTTTGGGCAGATTATTCCACGCCACGACACGCCGGAAGGGGTTATCGCGATCGAGCAGCGCCAGCGTCAAGACGTCGCGGCCATCCTGCAGGATAACGTGTTGCGGCTCTTGCCTGATGGTTTGCGTATGGCCATCCATATCGGTAATGGTCAGCGGATAGGTGGTGGCTGCCGCCGCAGTGGAAGCCAGTAGTGCCATGGCCAGTAACAGGCGCGTTTTCATGCCAAAACTCCGTGGTAAAAATAATAGTTATTATTATTACTTACCTTAACACAGCCTTAACCCGTGAAGATTAAACGCGAAAACAACCGGTTGTAACGGAATACTACGAGCCAGCGGCTGAAAGAGATGTGCTAAGCGCAGCAGGGCTGCGCCCGATTCAGGTAAAGTCGGATAACTTCTGCCCGGAAGTGATCAGCTCCTGCAATAGCATCTGTCGCCGTTCCTGCGGTGTATCGCGACTGACCATAAAGCAGATCGCCGCCACGGCTTGTCCACTGCGCGAGCGAATAGGCGCAGCCATACAGCAGGTAAAACTCTCCGATAAGCCTTCCGTCATGCAGTATCCCAGCTTGCCGGCAAGGTGGATCTCATCAAGAAAGCGCTGTTTATCCAGTATCTGTCCACTGGCCAATCGATAATCCTCTTCCGGGATCAAATCAAGAATAGCGCTGTCGGACCAGTTACTGAGCAGGAGACGGCCCGTCGCCGTCCAGGTGATGGGGACGCGTACACCGATATCAGAGGTAATTTTAAACGGATGCGCATTGCTCTCAGAGAGCACAACCGTGTATTTATTGCCCTCCAGCATGCACAGCTGCACGGTTTCACCATGACGCGCCACGATCTCAACCATTAGCTGATGCGCGCGACGGATCAGATCGTTGTGCGCCATGTAATCCGCACCGTAATAGTGCATTTCACGGCCAAAGAACACGGCACCGTCGGCGTCCAGCTCTACCAGCCCGGCTTCACTGAGCAAACTGACCAGTTCGTAAACGCTGGATCGCGGTGCGCCAGTGGCGTCGATCAAATCGCGCATCGCCATCGGCTGACGTGCAATGTGCAGCTGACGGAAAATATCGATAACCCGATCAACGCCACGCGCACGTGAAGGTTTCTCTTCCGGCATACGATTACTCCCCTGTTACATTCATGCAAGTGGAATACGGTAAAAAGAGAAGCATCATACACCCGACACTCTGAATTACCCATCACAGATTTAATAAAAGCCAGTGTGTAAATGAATAACATCAACGCCCTGGTTTGGGGCTTCATTTTGGCGCACTGGTGGCTAATGCGAAAAATAAAAGTCTTACCCCGGTCACACTTTTATTTAAAAAAACGAAACAGGCAGATTTATTTTGCGATCCCGACGACATCGCAAAAAATTAATTGGCCTGTCGCATATTGCAAATGTTTATCGCCTGTGCAAATCTTGCCCTATCCGGTATTGCAGATAGCAGTCTGGTATATCAGACAAACAGTCACACTGTTAAGGGGCAGGATTACATGACGATTACACGTTATGGCATTGAAGGCGGCACCGGCACCGGCGGGCAGAAGTTACCGTTTGCCCGAGCGGTAGAAGCGGATGGCTGGCTCTATATCTCAGGCCAGACGCCGATGCGCGAAGGTGAAGTAGTTGAAGGCGGTATCATTGAACAGACACGACTGGCATTTGATAACTGCCTCACCATCATGCGTGAAGCGGGTTACGAAGTAGAGGATGTGGTACACGTTACGGCAGTATTAACGGATGCACGCTACTTCAGCTCATTCAATAAAGTATTCAGTGAGATATTCAGCGGTAATCCACCGGCACGTATCTGTAGCGTGCAGGATTTAGTGGTCGACTGCAAAGTAGAAGTCGATATGAAATGTTTCCGTGCCGATCGCAAATAACTATTACCGTTAAAACAGGCTGCTAATTCCCACTCTTTCCGCCAACACCAGGGCAGCCCGTTATTAATTACTGCTTTTCATTATGCTGTGAAATATCAGTTTCATATTATCTCGTTTACATCTTATAAGAGAGCATATAAATGAACGCGACATTGCTAAAAATAGGTGCCAACGCTATGGCGGGTGCACTGGTTTTACTGGCTGTGGCAGGCTGTACCCCAACTGAAGAGAAAAAAGAGGCGGGTGCAGCGCCGCAATCAGCTCTGCAGAACGTGTTGCAACGCGGCACGCTGCGTGTTGGTGACTGCCTGAGCTTTGCGCCGTTTGGATTTTACGATAAAGACGGCAACCCGGATGGCTATGACGTCGATCTGGCAAAAGCGTTGGCGAAAGAGATGGGTGTGAAACTGGAGATGGTGAATACCACCAGCGCCAACCGAATTCCTAACCTGCAGACCAATAAAGTGGATGTGGTGTTCTGTAACTTCACCCGCAACCTTGAACGTGCCAAAGAGATTGGCTTTACCCAACCGTATGTGGTGGCGAGTGAAGCCATGCTGGTGCGCAAAAACAGCGGTATTCAGTCGGCACACGATATGGCAGGAAAAACCATCGCCACGGTGAAAGGATCAACCAACGGCGATGAAGTGCGCAACCTTGGCATCGACGTGAAGATTCAGGAGTATGACTCTTCGCAGGCGGCCATTCTGGCGGTGAAACAGGGCCAGGCCGATGCGATGATTGAGGACAATAACTTCCTCGCTTATCAGGCCAGTCTTGACGCTTCCCTTGCCGTAACCAATGAAGCGCTGGTTCCGCTGGAGTACAACGCATTTGGCGTGAAACAGGGCGACCAGATCTGGACCAACTACCTCAACGAATTCCTCTTCGAGATCAACGCATCAGGTGAAAACGCCCGCCTGTATCAGAAGTGGTTTGGCAGCAAGCCGCGTTATCCGCTGAATCCACAATATTGATTGTTCGCTCGCGGCGCAGGCGTCCTGGCTGCGCCGCCAGAAGGAGTCAAATCATGAGTTATCAATGGCTAACCCTATGGCGCTATGCCGACACATTCCTCGCGGCCGCCTGGCTGACGCTACAGGTAACACTGCTGGCGTTTGTACTGGCCGTTGTGCTGGGTCTGCTTTCGGCGCTGGCGAAAGCATCACCGCTGGCCCCGCTGCGCTGGCTCAGCCACTGTTATGTTGAATTTATCCGCAATACACCCGTGCTATTGCAGATTTTCATCATTTTCTTTGGCCTGCCCTCGCTGGGTATCACCATGAGCGCGTTTACGGCCGGTGTGCTGGCACTGGGCATTAACGTAGGTGCCTATCTTTCAGAAACCTTCCGTGCCGGTATCCAGTCGGTGCCAAAAGGTCAGATGGAAGCTGCATATATCCTTGGCATTCCGCGCCAGCAGATCTTTCTCAGCGTGGTGTTGCCTCAGGCCGCCCGCGCGGTCTGGCCGGCCATCATCAATAACCTGATTCAGCTGCTACTGGGCACCTCGCTGCTGTCAGCAATTGCCTTACCGGAGCTAACCGGTACCGCCACGGTCATCAACGCGCGCACGCTGCTCTATATCCAGACATTTAGCGTGGTCGCGCTGGTGTATCTGGTGCTGAGCAATCTCTTCTCCTGGCTGGGAAGCGTAGCAGGACGCCGGATGTTTCATCCGCCGCTGGTGACGCCGGTAAAAAAGTCAGCCTGGCGATGGGTAAAAAAAGGGCTGACTAGTCCGGTGAAACGGGAGAACGCGTTATGAGCGAACTTATCATCAGCGCTTTACCTATTCTGCTTAAAGGCTTAGGGGTCACTTTACTGCTCTCTGTCGCGGCCATTATCGGCAGTACGCTACTGGGATTGCTGGCGGCGGTACTGCGCACCAGCCGGTTACCGATCCTGAAACAGATTGCCGTGATATACACCGAGCTGTTTCGCGGGACGCCCGTGTTAATCACCCTGATGTTTATCTACTTTGGCGTGGCCTATTTTGGCTATGAGATCAACCTGTTTGCCGCGGGCATTTTGGGGCTGAGCATCTATCAGGGCGCCTATATCGCTGAGGTTTTCCGTGCCGGCATTGAGGCAGTGCCAAAAGGCCAGTGGGAAGTGTCGTGGATTCTCGGGCTGTCTAAACGTCAGACATTTTTGAGCGTTGTGTTGCCACAAACGCGGGGCATCGTGCTGCCGCCGCTGGCCGGACAGTATCTGTCGCTGATTAAAGATACCTCAATCGTCAGCATGATCGGCATGTCTGAGTTGATGCATCAGGGCCAGGCGATTGTCGACCGTATCGGCCAGCCGGTAGTGGTCTATGCACTGGTCGCCCTGCTCTACTTCGCCGTCTGCTTCCCGCTTTCCCGTTGGGTTCAACATCATCAAACCAGGAGCCAGTTATCATGAGCAAATCGGCCATTACGCTGAGCCGGATCACCAAATCCTTTGGCTCCACTCAGGTGCTGAAAGAGATCAGCCTGGACGTTTCCCCCGGCGAAGTGCTGGTGCTCATCGGCGCATCCGGCTCCGGAAAGAGTACCGTGTTACGCATCATGAGCGGTCTGGAAACCGCTGACGGCGGTGAGATTTGGGTCAATGATGTGCCGCTGCATAATCGCAAACGCAGCAGTGAAATTTGCGGCCATGTGGGCATGGTATTCCAGCAGTTCAATCTGTTTCCGCATAAAACTGCCCTGGGTAACGTTACCCTGGCGTTGATCAAAGCTCAGAAGTTATCTGAGGCAGAAGCCAGTAAACGCGGGATGGCGGCCCTGACCCGCGTCGGACTCGCCGAGCGCGCCCATCACTATCCGGCACAGCTCTCCGGAGGCCAGCAGCAGCGCGTAGCAATTGCCCGCGCACTGGCAGTTGAACCCAAAATTATGTTCTTTGATGAAGCGACCTCTGCGCTGGACCCGGAGCTGGTGGGTGAAGTGATGGAGGTCATGCGCAGCCTGGCGCGCGAAGGCATGACCATGGTGGTGGTCACCCATGAGATGGGCTTCGCCCGAAAAACGGCCGACCGGGTCGTGTTTATGGATCAGGGCGTGATCGCTGAGCAGGGCTCGCCGGAGCAGATTTTTGTTAATCCACAAAACCCGCGGACCCAACAGTTTTTGTCCCGCGTGCTTGAACACTAAGGAGCGGCTATGTCGATGCATTTCCCGCTACGGGCGGATGGATTACTGGATACTCAGCATCCTGCACCGCGGTTCAAATCGGTTGCCGGCGCAGGTGATGCGCCGCTGGCAAACGGCACAAGGATATTTGACGGCGATGCGGTATTTTCGCCGCTGATGGTCATGAAGCAGTCGGCGCTGGAGAACAATTTGCAGCAGCTGGCGGCATTTTGCCAGGAGCATGGCGTCATGCTGGCAGCGCACGGTAAAACCTCTATGTCACCCGCCATTCTGCGTCGTGCCGTGAGCGAAGGCGGTGCATGGGGATTAAGCGCGGCAACGCCGGCACAGGTGCGCGCGCTGCGGCAATTCGGTATCCGCAATGTGTTTCTGGCTAATCAGCTGGTGGATCCGGCTGGCATTCGCTGGATAGCACAGTGGCAGCGGCAGCACCCTGAGCAGGGTTTCCTGTGCTATGTCGATTCACTGCAGGGCGTTGAGCTGTTGCAGCGGCATCTCGCCGGCACGCAGATTTCGGTGCTGCTGGAGATGTCAGTCAGCGGCGGCCGCACCGGTTGCCGTTCACTACAGGAAGCAGTGAAGATTGCTGAAGCCATCAAAGCCAGTTCATTATTACAGTTAACGGGCGTGGCCGGATATGAAGGAGCATTGGGTGCCGGTCGTGATGCCGCCGGGATTGCGCGTGTTGAAGCCTATTGTCAGATGATGATCGCCACGGCATCACAGCTGGCAGAAAAACAACTTTTCAGCAGCCCGTCGATCATCCTGAGCGCCGGTGGCGGCGCCTGGTTTGATGTTGTCACAACGTGCTTTACCGCCGCCACGCTGCCGCTGCCGGTTACGCCGTTGATCCGTTCCGGCGCCTATATGGCGCATGACAACGGTCTGTATTCGCGTATCGCGCCGTTTGCTCAGCCCGGCGCGCATCACCATTTTACCCCAGCGCTGGAGATTTGGGGCCGCGTATTATCACGCCCTGAGCCGGGATTAGCCTTTGTTGATTTTGGTCGCCGCGATGTGCCTTTCGATCAGGATCTGCCCAATCCATTATGGATGCGCAAGGCCGATGGCACTGACCCGCGTGATGCCTCACATCTGCGCATCACCGACGTGAACGATCAGCACGCTTATCTGCAGTTGCCGGATGACGAAGTGTTAGCACCGGGGGATTGGGTGGGCTGCGGTATATCACACCCCTGCACCGCCTTTGATAAATGGCGCTATCTGCCGCTGGTGGATGATGAATATTGCGTCACAGATTCACTGGAAACAGCGTTTTGAGTGATTTTGCGGCACAAAAAAGGCTGCCAGTATCGGCAGCCTGTTCTGGCACATCCCTGTACGACCATTGCGGGTCCGGCTAAGTGCCTTCAATGAACACATAGTAACACACAGAATAATTAGCATGCTAGTTATTTATTGCATTCTGCCCTGCTATTCAGGCTGTAGCGCCCGCTTTACCGCGTCCTCTGCGTGAATCAGGGTCGTATCAAACAGCGGTACGGCAGAATCGTCTGCATTAACCAGCAACGTAATTTCAGTACAGCCCAGAATGATCGCTTCCGCGCCCTGCTCAACCAGCTGCGCAATAATTTCACGATAGCGCGCCCGCGACTCATCACGAATCACGCCCAGGCATAACTCCTGGTAGATGATGTCATGCACGGTTTTGCGTCCCGGCACATCCGGCACCAGCACCTCTAACCCGTATTGCTGCAATCGTCCTTTATAGAATGCCTGCTCCATAGTAAACGCCGTCGCCAGCAGGCCTACCTTTTTGACACCTGCCTGGCGGATACGCTCTGCAGTCGCATCGGCGATATGCAGCAGAGGAATATTTACGGCATCGGTAATCTGATCGGCAACCTTATGCATGGTATTGGTACAGAGCACCATGAAATCCGCCCCGCCCTGCTCCAGACTGCGCGCGGCTTCTGCCAGAATTTCACCCGCCTTTTGCCACTCTCCTGCAACCTGTAACTTTTCGATCTCCTGAAAATCGACGCTGTACATCAGGCTGCGGGCCGAGTGCAATCCGCCTAACTGCTGTTTTACCTGTTCATTGATAATGCGGTAGTAGAGCGCAGTAGATTCCCAGCTCATTCCGCCAATCAGACCAATCATTTTCATCGGTATCTATCCATAGGGTATATAAACGCATTGAAACTGCTCTCTCCGCCTGCTGAAGTCAAAGCCTTAATACATGATAAGCGTGAAAGAGAGCGAGAAACCAACCTGCCAACTAGTAGGTCATTATTGAGAATTTATACTGCCATCAAAGCGGTCTTATCACAAGGAGAGCCATGGAACGGCTGGATCGCAGGCACAAAAAAGCCCGGTATTAACCGGGCTAAACACGCTAACGGAGAAAGGAGCGTTATTATTTGTACAGTTCAGCGGTCATGTTCACGCCATTGTCAGCGCGGGCGCTGGTGATTTTGTAACTGTCAGCACCCACGGCTTTAGCCTGTGCCGCCACCTGTGCTTCTGCACCTTCCAGCGTACTGGCGCGAACGGAGATGCTCTCTGCCGCGAAGCTGCCAAAGGAGATCATAGAGAGTGCAGCAACAGCGGCGATCGTCAGAGTTTTTACGTTTTTCATGGTCATATTCCTTCAATGTTTGGGCCAGAGCAGTGTGCTCTGCATGGGAGTTATAGTAACCATTGTTATTATTGCACACCTAACATAAAGTGCGATCTTAGTCACACTTTGTGCTGTCATGCTGCAGTGACTTATCCGGCCAGCGCAGCGCCGGAAACAGGGACAGACGAATATTGAACAGATGAAACATCGGCGTAAATAGCGCCTCCTGCTCCCGCGCTGCCACGTCCAGCTGCAGCAACAGCGTATTCAGCTCCAGCAGCAGCTGCGGTTGCGGCGCGGCTTCCAGCGATTTCAGGCGCCGCTTAAGAAACTGGCTCAGTTCATGAAACATCGCCGCGCTTTCAATGTGATTCGTCAGCAGCAGCTCACGATGACGCGTGTAATAGTCGTAGCAATTTGCCCCCAGCCAGGCTTCGGCAATCAGGTTACCGCCAGAAACCAGATCCGGAGCAGGATCCACCCGCTTACGCGGCAGGATAATATTCACCCTATCCAGCGTGCGTGCCACAAACTGCTGGCGTGCCGTCAGGGTAGCCGTGTTCATACGCACCGACGCGATAAACTGCAGTAAATCCCGAATGCCTTTCCGCAGCGCCCGTTTGGCAGTCCAGGAGGGGCGTTTATTGCGGATCAGTAATGTGAGCACCAGCGCGACAACAATACCTACCAGCGTCGACAGCATGGCATTCACTATAAGCAGCAGATCGGGTTTGAAGTGATGACTCATGCCTATCAGCCCTGGAATTTGCGTAGCGACGATCAGGCCAATCAGGTTGGTGGCCGGATTCGCGATCACCAGACCAAGCGCAAACAGCCCGGGCGCCAGGCACATGACTAACGCTTCAAAGGTTATCGCCTGGGGAATCAGCAGCGTTACATAGATCAGGCTGATACCCATTGAGATCAGCACCCCTTTAAGGAACAGCTTCATCGGCGCAATCGGGCTGTCGAGCCCGGCGAAAAATGAGCACAGTACGGCGGCCATCATCGGCGCCGTTGAGCCATCTTTCCAGCCGCTGCCAATCCAGAACAGGCAAGTCATAAACGTGGCGCTAAATGCCGTGAAGCAGGAGAGCAGCAGCAAGCCTTTGTCGACATGCTTATGCGCCCGGGCCGTTTTACCGGGTCTGACCGCGGGCGTCCATTCGCTTACGCGCTCACTTACGCTGTGGTAAGCATCAGCAATGCGCACAAAGTTGAGCAGACGCTCCAGCAAGCCCATCAGCAGGATACTCTCTTCACTGCTTAAACGACCCTCACGCCACGCCTGCTGCAACTGCCGTTGCGTCTCACTTAGCGTGTGGCGCACCGCCAGCGTGTCATCACCATTGAGCCACAGCAGGAAGTGCTGAAACGCCACCGCAACGTAGTCGGGGAAGCGAATATGCTGTTGCGCCAGCATCGTCAGGCGCGATTCAATCGCGGTGAGGGTCGGGATCAGATAGGAGAGATGCTGATACTGCACGCTGACCAGCCGCACCAGCCTGCGTGCAGCATCCCCTTCATATACGCAGTGAGTGATCAGCGTTTCAACATTGAGCGGATAGTTCGCCATCTGAACCAGTATGTCCTCGCGCGCCAGCGACTTCTCTGCTGGCATCACCGTCATCAGTTCGCTACACAAGGTGCGGGCGTTTTGGTACCAAAGCCTGACGCTCTGCTCCAGCAGATGGCGCATAGAGACTGGCATAATTAGCCGATGCACCAGACTGCTGCAAACAATCGCGACGGTAATCTCCTCAATACGCGAAATCACCGTATAGGTAATGGCGGAAGGGGATACCACGTCAGGAAATCCCATGATCGCCGCGCTGTAGCCCGCCAGCATAAATACGTAACTTTTGGGCGTGCGGTCATGCAGTGAAAGGTAGAGACAACCAGCAACCCATAATGAAATGCACAAGCTAAAAAGCAGCGGCGATTGCACGGTAGCCGGATAGATCAACAGCGTAAACAGCCCGCCGAGGAGAGTGCCGAAGAAGCGAAAAACCGACTTGGATATAGTGGAAGCCGAATAGAGTTGTGAGGCAACGTACACTGTAGTCAGTGACCAGGCCGGTTTATCGAGATTCAGCGCCAGAGCAATAAAAAAAGCCAGAAAAGCGGCGAGACAGGTTTTAGCAGAGAACAGCACTGCGCTTCGGGAAAACCACTTCATAGAACGCGTGAAACCTTTGTCAGGCGAGGAGAGCGCTTATCCTGTCATAAGCCTGGCGGGATGGCATTTTGATTTGTTATACAAATTATTACCGTGCTAATTATCCGGGTAGCAATGTAAATTGCTGACTACAGTGAACGATGTGAATGACGGAGAAACAGGTTATAAGCAGTCAAAATTAGTTATTTAATAGTTATATAAACGGTTTGCTAAGGTGGCAAAAAACCACGAGGGAATTCCCATGCAAACAAAAACGTCTGTACTAAGCGCACTGGCCATCAGCGTTGGTCTGTTTTCAGCGCACGCGCTTGCCGCCAGCCCGGAAACGGTTACCGTTGGGTATCAGAAAGCCAACATCTTTGCCCTGTTGAAGTACCGCGGCACGCTGGATGAAACCCTAAAAAAAGAGGGCATCAGCGTACGCTGGGTTGAGTTCCCGGCAGGTCCGCAGATGCTTGAAGGATTGAATGTCGGCAGTATTGACCTGGCCGCAACCGGCGATGCCCCGCCCACTTTTGCTCAGGCTGCCAAAGCCGATCTGGTCTATCTGGGGCACTCACCGGCAAACCCGCAAACCGAGGCCATTGTGGTGCCCGGGAACTCACCAATTAAAAAGGTCGCCGACCTGAAAGGGAAGCGCGTTGGCCTGAATAAGGGATCGGACGTGAACTATCTGCTGGTGAAAGCGCTGGAAGAGGCCGGGCTGACCTATAAAGATGTGACGCCGGTGTATCTGCCGCCTGCCGATGCACGCGCGGCGTTTCAGAAAGGGGCGATTGATGCCTGGGTTATCTGGGATCCCTATCTCGCTGAAGTGGAAGCCAACGCCGATGCGCGCGAGATCCGCAACGCCGAAGGCTTAGCGCCCCATTACACTTTCTATCTCGCCAGCCGCCCGTTTGCTGAAAATCATCCGGAAACCGCGAAGCAGGTGATTGACGAGCTGAGTAAGCTGAGCGACTGGGCTAACCAGCATCAGGATGAGGCCGCCGCAATTTTAGCGAAATCGACCGGGCTGGAGAAATCGATCTGGCAAACCACGCTGAAGCGCCTGCCCTATGGCGCATCACGCATGACAGCAAAAGTATTTGATGAGCAGCAGGCGCTGGCCGATACCTTTACCCGCGTAGGTTTGCTGCCGGTGAAAGTTGATGTGCGCAGCGCAACCTGGTCGCTGGATAAGCGATAATGTTGCCTGACGATCATTCACAGCAACGCGTACCGGGGAATGTTTAATCCGTAAGGCGGTTAGTGGGCGTTTCACACAAGCCCACTGACCCGCCATCCCCGCCCTGGCTATTCCGCCTTTGACTGGCCGATCTGCCAGATACCCGTTGGTGTCTTACCGTTCACCTTCCAGTCGCCGATATCACGCGCTTTATATATCACCGGATTGTGAGAGGAGACGGTACGCGCATTACGCCAGTGCCGATCCAGCGCTTTACTGACGCGCGTATCCGACGCACCCAGCGCATTAAACAGCTCTGTCGCCGCACGCGGAATCAATTCGCTGGCAACCACCTGCGCCTGGCCAGCTTCCGCTTCTGCCTGTGCGTTAATCGCGATGATGGCAGCTTCGTCATTACTGAGGTGCGCCTCATAGGCTGATTGCAGTGAATGTGCTGCGCGGATGACCGTTGCCTCAACCGCAAATGCCAGGCTGGTGATCTCGCCGATAACCTGCAGCACTTGTGCATCCTGACGCGGTACATTCGCATTGCCGTGGCTGTAAACGCGGTTACGCGTCGCCACCACTTCTGCACCGTCACGCGCTACCGCCCGACCAATACCCGCCAGCGTGGCTAAAAGTACATGCTGGTAATAGGCGGTCTGATAACGGAAACGGGTGGCAAAATCGTACACGTGCGCCTGTTCAATCTGTGCGTTATCAAAGCGCGTAGTACCGCTGCCGGTAAGACGCTGACCAAATCCATCCCAGTCATCCAGACGCGTCACTCCCGGTTGATGGGTATTCACCAAAACAATCACATCACCCTGAGTATCTTCACGCCGGGCGAAGACATCGATCCAGTCGGCATACAGGCTACCGGTGCTGTAAAACTTCTCACCGTTAAGCACCCAGCCGCCGTCTGCCGGCGTTACGCGCGTCAACACATCACCTGATTTCACATTACCGATTTCCGTCCAGCCGCTCCCGACCAGCTCGCCATCGCTAAAGCGGCGGAACCAGGTATCGCGCGCCGGGCTATCAGACTGATTCAGCCGATCCTCAACAAATGCGAAGTGCGCGCGCAGCGCCTGCGGCAGATTAGAGTCAGCTTCAGCCAGTTCAACCAGCAGCTGGAAGAGTTGCGGTAACGATGCGCCCCAGCCGCCCTTCTCTTTTGGAATGCGCACCGTGCCAAAACCGGCCTCTTTAAGCCACCGCAGTGCGTCATGCGGTAACGTGCGCGTACGTTCGCGTTCTGCAGCACCCGCAGCAATACGGGCAAACAGCGGACGGAAATGGGCCGCCAGTGCAGTGTAATCAGTGCCTGTTGATAATGCGCTCATGGTTTACTCCTGAGAGAGATCGTCGATGTCGTGGCGGGTAGGCTCATGGCGCACTACCAGCAGGAAAAAGATCGGGATAATCGCGGCAAGCGAGACGACCCAAAACATATTGGTACCAAGGGCTGCCTGCAGAATCGGCAGGATAAACAGCGCCAGTGCGCTGCCGATGCCAGAGAGCGCCCGACTGAAACCTACACCGGTAGCGCGAATGGAAGTGGGATAAGAGAGCGCCGGATAGACCATCAGCTGCGCGCCAGGGCCAAAGCCCTCGGCAAACAGCCATAATCCGAGCATCAGCACAGCAAAAACAGTGCCTGCCAGCGCCTGCGGATGGCCAATCAGCGCTAGCGCCGTCAGGGCGAAAAATTGCAGAGCGAAGCCGGCAATCGCTACGTGACGGGATGGATATCTCCACGCCAGGCGCATACCCAATAAGCCTCCCGTAAAGGCGAAAAGCGCATTCAGGCCGAGCGAAGCGGAAATGGTTTCGAACACGCCCGCGCCAAGAAACTGCGCAAGAATCGAAGGCAGAAAGAAGGCGATAGCGGTGTACTCAAATGAGATACAGATATTCATTACGCCCGCCACAATGGTGCGTTCCCGCCACGGTTTTTGAAACAGTACGCGGAAACTCACCCTGGGTGCAGCGGCGACCGGAGATGCTTCCGGTTCGGCTTCATGGGCGTGAATACCGTAAGAGTCACGCAGAATGCGCACCGCCGATTTGAGATCGCCCTGATTTGCTGCCCACAGCGGGGATTCATTCATAAATTTACTGCGTACGGCGATAATCAGCAGCGCCGGTACGGCACCAAACAGGAGTGACGCGCGCCACAGCCAGTCGGCGTGCTGCGCAGGCAGCAGAAAGTAGAGGCCGAAGATCAACAGGAAGCAGACGGTGGATGCCGCATACCACATCGGGCACCAGGCCGCGAGACGCGCCGCTTTATTGCCCTTGCCGGCAAATTTTGAAAACTCCGCCAGGTAAGACATCGCTACCGGGAGATCGATACCGACACCAATGCCCATCAGGAAACGGGCGCCGATCAGCACCCAGACATTGGGTGCCAGGCCGGCAGCAATGGCTGATACGACAAAAAACAGCATGTCCGCCATGAATACCGAATAGCGCCCATATTTATCCGTGAGCCAGCCGCCAATCAGGTTACCCACGATAGTGCCTACCATAATTGATGACGTTACCAGCCCGGTGGTAAACGGTGAAAGGCGGAATTCGCGCACCACATCATCAATACCGTAAGAGAGTGTGGTTAAGTCATAGGCATCAAGAAAAACGCCGCCCAGCGCGAGAAACACAATCATTCGGGCATAGTTGTTTTTACTGCTACGGGTATTGATCAGTCTTGCCACATCACTGACCGAACGGACCGGCTCCGATACCGGCAGGGTGTTTTCTAAAGGAATTGAGCTCATAACATCTCACGTGTTTAATTGTACAGGTGAAGTGGTTATAAGCGTTCCGCGCACCGGACCAAAGCAACAATAAAAGCTATAAAATTGCGATAAATCAATAATATAAAATCATAAAACGGCAAAGCCCGGATACGCATAACGCATCCGGTCATGTTATTAAAGCGATCTTCTGTTGGCAGCCCGCTAAGGCGCGCGCAGCGATATACGTGAGCTTTTACCCTGCATCATATAACCGCCTGTTTTAGGTTACTGCGCACGCGATAGCCGGCACCGGGGTGCGGTATCTCAAGCTGTGGACCGGCATTAAACAGTTTTTCGCGCAGCGTGCCGGCGGTATACTCTTGCTTATAAACACCACGCTTTTGCAGTTCAGGGATGAGCAGCTCAACCACATCGGTAAAGGTTTCGTGCGTTAGCGCATAGGCGAGGTTGAAGCCATCCACATCGGTCTCTTCCACCCAGCTTTGCAACTCATCAGCTACCGTTTGCGCGCTGCCAACCAGCAGCGGACCAAAGCCGCCAATGCCCACCCAATCAGCTAACGCTTTCACCGTCCACTGCCGATCGGGATCGGCAGTGGAAAAGGTCTCAACCGCAGACTGGATGGCGTTGGTATGCAGGTACTTCAGTACCTGATCCGGTTGATACTGACCGAAGTCGATACCGGTCCAGCCGGAAACCAATGCTAATGCCCCTTCATAACTGACCCACTGTTGGTACTCTTTCCACTTCTCCTGCGCAGCCCGATCGGACTCGCCCACAATTACCGTCTGCAGATTGAAGATCAGAATGCTGCGCGGATCGCGTCCAACCGCTTCAGCGCGGCGGCGGATATCCGCTACCGCTCTTTTCAGCAATACTTTTGACGGTGCGGCAACAAACACGCACTCCGCGTGTTCAGCGGCAAACTGTTTACCACGGCTGGATGCGCCAGCCTGATACAGCACCGGCGTACGCTGCGGTGAGGGTTCACAAAGGTGGATTCCGGGCACGTTAAAAAACGTCCCCTGATGATTGATTGGATGGATTTTTTGCGGATCGCTAAAGATACGACGTTCACGGTCATGAAGCACGGCGTCCTGCTCCCAGCTGCCCTCCAGCAGTTTATAGACCACCTGTAAGTACTCATCGGCGTAATCGTAGCGACTGTCGTGATCGGTCTGCGTCTTGTGCCCGATATTGCGTGCGCCGCTCTCCAGATAGGATGTCACAATGTTCCAGCCAATGCGCCCTTTGGTGAGATGATCCAGCGTGGACAGGCGACGGGCAAACGGATAGGGATGTTCGAAGGAGAGTGAAGCCGTCAGGCCAAAACCCAGATGCTCGGTGACTAACGCCATAGGCGTAATCAGCGCCAGGGGATCATTAACCGGTACCTGCGTCGCCTGGCGAATCGCTGCATCCCCGCTGCCGTTCAGCACATCATAGATGCCCAGTACATCGGCAATAAACAGGCCATCAAACTTGCCGCGCTCCAGCAGACGCGCTAAATCAACCCAATACTCCAGATCTTTATACTGCCAGGAGCGGTCACGCGGATGCGCCCACAGTCCCGGTGACTGATGTCCGACACAGTTCATATCAAATGCATTAAGGCGTATTTCACGTTGCGATGGCATAGCAATCTCCATAGCGCGGCTGTAGTCGTGCTACGACCGGGCGTTCGTCAGATTAAGATGGATGTTAAGCGATTAGGGTGCAGAAGAGGGACATCGCTCAGCCTGAGCGATGTGAAGTTCGGTAAGAATATGCTGCGCAACGTCGGCGGCGTGATCGGCTACCTGTGGCAGCCCCATCAGTTCTCCAAAGCGGGCGCGGGCGGCCGGTCCGACCACAAACAGGCGTGGATTGGGTGAGCTTTGCTGATCCAGCGCGCGCGACTGGCTATCGACATCGATGCCGAAACCCAGCGCATCAGCGCGAATGTATCCCTGTTGACTCAACGACTGTAAGAGCGGCTGACTGCGCGTCAGTGCGGCATGCGCCGGCCCGGTTGTCACAATAAGATGATCCAGTACCCGCGTCTGCAGCGCGCCGCTGCGTAGACGCAGCGTAATTGCCAGCTGCGATCCATGCGGGCTAACCGCAGCCAGACGCGCCGGCAGCACCTGTAAACTGCCCTGCTGCTGACGCCGCGAAATAACGTCTGCCACCTGAGGCGCAATACGATATCGGTGCACATCCCACCACGAACGCAGATGACGCGCAAAGCGCTGCTGTTCACGCAGCGGCAGCGATTGCCAGATCTGCTGCCCCTGCACCCGCACTTCATCCAGCACGCGTTGCCAGGGAAATTGCATGGCAGCTGCACGCGCAACCTCAGCGCGGATGTGATGCAGCCACAATCGCGCACTGGCCGCATTCTGAGGCGCCAGTGCCCACTCTGGCCATTCACCCCTGAGATTCTCACGTGAGAGCTGCCCACGGCGCGAGAAGGCGACTAACGGGCCGTAATGCTCCCGCGCGTCCAGCGATGCCACCGCATCCGCCATACTCAAGCCCGTGCCAACGATGCCGACACTCGCCTGCGGCGCAATCACCTCCAGAGCCCCCTGTTGCCAGGGGTTGGCAATTAACGCCGGATGAGCAGCAACGGCGCGTACTGCGGCGGGTAGCGACGGTGGGGGATGGCTGATAGCAAGCACCAGCACATCGCCGCGTAACGCTGTGCCGTCGCTCAGCTGCAGCTGCTGGTCTTCCCATGCTACCGCGCTGGCCTGAATATGGCGCAACTGTACATGTGGAGAGCTCTCCGCTGCGCGGACAAACTGATGTGCCAGGTAGCGACCAAACATGTTGCGCTGCGGATATACCGTGCCGTCTGCACAGTGGGCTGCTGAATCCAGTGAACACTCTGGCTGCTGCCGGTACCAGCGATCAAAAGCGCCTGGCTCCTCTCCGCTGAGCTGCATACGTGCAGCCGGCACATTGATACGGTGCGCCGGGTCCAGCGTGGAATAGGCCACGCCACAGCCCGGCATGGCACGCGGCTCAACCACTGTAATCAGTAACGGGACCGACGACGTTCGGGCAAGATGTATCGCGAGGGCAGTGCCACTAAAACCCCCACCAGCGATAATGATCTGCGCTGCTGCCATCACTTTCTCCTGCTTCAGCGGGTGCCGGTCTGTTTTGAAGGGCGTTTGTCACCGCCGATGGTTTCGCCGAACGGCCCGGTATTAAGTGTACGCGCGCGCTGCTGCTGACCCTGTGAAACGGGTAATAACGGCAGCAGTAGCTCAGCAACACGATGCGCCTCTTCCAGATGGGGATAACCCGACAGGATGAAGTTGGTCACACCCAATGCCTGATATTCACGAATGCGCGCGGCAACCTGCTCAGGGTTTCCCACCAGTGCGGTGCCGGCACCGCCACGCACTAACCCAACGCCGGCCCATAAGTTTTGCGAAATGTAAAGATTATCACGTGAGCCATTGTGCAGTGCGCTCATGCGGGCTTGTCCCGCCGAGTCCATCCGCGCAAATATCTTTTGTGCCTGTGCAATGGTCTCGTCATCCAGATGAGCAATTAATTTATCCGCCGCCGCTTTTGCCTCATCTTCCGTCTCACGCACTATCACATGCAGGCGAATCCCGTACTCCAGAGTACGTCCTCTCTCTTCGGCGCGGCGACGCACCACGGCCAGTTTTTCTGCTACCTGCTCAGGCGGCTCGCCCCAGGTCAGATAGGTATCGATCTGCTCTGCGGCAACATCAATAGCCGCGTCGGATGAACCGCCAAAATAGAGTGGCGGACCCTTCTCCTGAACCGGCGGGAACAGTACCTCAGCGCCTTCAACGCGGATATGCTGCCCCTCATAATCCACCTTTTCACCGCGCATTAAACGGCGATATACATCCAGGAACTCTTTAGTAACTTCATAGCGTTCACGATGCTCAAGAAAGATGCCGTCACCTCTGTTCTCTACCGGATCGCCGCCCGTTACCACGTTAATCAGCAAACGGCCCTCTGACAGGCGGTCAAGCGTTGTCGCCATGCGGGCAGCCAGCGTAGGCGGCTGTAAACCCGGTCGTACGGCCACCAGATAACGCAAACGGCGGGTGACAGGCGCTAACGCAGCCGCTACCAGCCAGGCGTCCTCGCAGCTTTTTCCGGTGGGGATAAGGACGCCGTAAAAACCGAGATTATCGGCGGCCAACGCTATCTGCTGCAAATAGCCCAGATCAACCGGACGGCCTCCCTCCGTGGTTCCCAGATAACGCCCGTCGCCGTGGGTTGGCAGAAACCAAAAGACATTGATGCTCTCATTACTGACGTCGGCCATGATTCTTTTCCTATATAACCGTATTTAAAAATGATTAATTTGCAGCATTTATTTGGTTATATAGCAGTAAGCGAAAAGTGTGCCACCTCTCAAAATTTTTTCTGTGTAGTTATTTCAGGAAGTTACCCTGAATGTCCTTATCAGCGAGTTGCCGTTGCAACTCCCACACAACAGCATTTGCTGCATATGCAACTGCTTATGCTTTTTTCCTGCTATCCATAGTGTTCTGACACGTTTAGCCTGAGGTAAAGCTCACTACCGGATTACTGCCATGCTGAACCCTTATGCTAACCATACGGATTCCCCTCGTTTAGTGGACCCTGCCTCACTGGCGTTTCAATCTTTGCTGGATAAATTCGCGCCCACCGATGCCACGGTGTTGATCGTCGGCGAGACAGGCACAGGTAAAGAGGTCGTCGCCCGCTATTTACATCACCATAGCCTGCGTCGGAATGGCCCTTTTTTAGCGGTGAACTGTGGGGCGTTAACCGAGAGTCTGTCTGAGGCTGAGCTATTTGGACATGAGAAAGGCGCTTTCACTGGCGCGACCCAGGCGCATCCCGGCTGGTTTGAATCTGCTGAAGGGGGCACATTACTTCTGGATGAGATAGGCGAGTTAAGTCTGCCCCTGCAGGTAAAGCTGCTGCGGGTATTGCAGGAGCGGGAAGTTACTCGTGTGGGTTCACGTAAGCCCGTTAAGATTAACGTGCGAGTCATTGCGGCAACGCACGTTGACCTCGCCCAGGCTATTCGTGAACGCCGCTTTCGTGAAGATCTCTTCTATCGTCTTAATATTGCCGTGGTGCCTTTGCCGCCGCTGCGTCAGCGCCGTGAGGATATTCCTTTACTGGCGCGACATTTCCTTTCGCTATATGCCCGACGGCTCGGCAGACCGGCGCGATATCTTTCTGCAGATGCGCTGGAGTCGCTACGCGAATATAGCTGGCCGGGTAATATTCGGGAGCTGGAAAATACGCTGCATAACGCAGTTCTGCTTAGCCGTGATGAAACCTTAACGTCACAGCATTTGCGGTTAGCAGGCGGGAATTGGGCCTCGCCAGTGGACGCGGAAGATACAACGCTGGATAATTTTTTGCGTCATCAATTAGTGCACGAACCCCAGCAGCTTTTTGACCGGGTTGTTCACAGCCTGATCGACAATGCGCTGACCTTGACCGGCAGTAATCAGACGCGGGCAGCTGCCCTATTGGGGATCAGCCGTCATACGCTTCGCACCCACCTGGCTAATCAGGGCGTAATAAAAGGGCGCCGTAAAACCGCTCAATCTTCACCTTTCATTGATGCTGGCGATCGCGTGTATGAGCGTGAATTGCGTATCGGCTATCAAAAGTTTGGCAACCTTGGTGTGCTAAAGGCGAGGCAAACTCTTGAGCAGTGTTTTGCAGAGCAACATATCAGCGTGTTATGGAGTGAGTTCCCTGCCGGCCCGCAACTCCTTCAGGCCTTACAAAATAATGAGATCGATTTTGGCACTACAGGCGAAGTCCCGCCTATCTTTGCCCAGGCCAGCGGCAATGCCGTCACTTATATTGCATGGGAGCCGCCCGCGCCCGGCAGTGTGGGCATCGTTGTTCCGCACGCCAGTGACATCGTCACCGTAATGGATCTGCGAGGTAAACGCATCGCTGTGAACAAGGGCTCGAATGTTCACTGGCTGCTGTTACAGCTGCTGGAGGAGGCGGAGATTGCTCTGGATGAGATTAAAATTGTCTATACGCCGCCAAAGTATCCTCTTACCGCCAGCGATTTATTAGCTGCTGATGCCTGGATGATGTGGGATCCGCTGCTTAGCGTAGCGGAAAACAATCCGGAACTGCGTATATTAGTAAACGGCGAGGGGCGCGTTCGTAATCACCAGTTTTATCTTGCCCGTCGCGATTATGCCTGGCAGCACGAAGAGATTATTCAGCAGCTGATTGAGAATCTGCAGCATACCGGGTCTTTCATTGATAACAGACGGCAGCAGGCCGCGATTCTGCTGGCACACGAATTAAGCCTTGAGCCCGAAGCAGTTGAACGGGCGTTGTCACGCCGAAGTCATAAAACACGTGCAATGGCGTTTGACGTTATTAAAGAGCAACAAACAATAGCCGACCGTTTTTATGCGTTAGGCCTTATCAGTAAACCGGTGCGAATACGTGATGCTGTCTGGCAATCTGTGCCTGCCCGCGCATTTCAAAACTAAGTGGTCTGAAAGAAAGTTATCCACGTTTTCTGTGGATAAATCACTGAATATCATCTGGCTAAGCACTACTGCATAATCATTTTATCAGCCTGATGCTGATGAAAACGCGGCGATTTCAGCCTGAAATTTCTCATAAAACATGTTCAATTTCATATGATTAATAATGAAATCGCTGCGGCGAGGCCATAAAATTTCAGGGGCTTAATTCCTGATATTTTTATGTGATTTTCTGGATGCTGATTTCGCACGCAGTCGGTTAAATTAGCGACACCGTATACTCTGCATTTAGATCATCCGGGATGAAAACAGAAGAGAAAATTGGCGATTTCAGCCTGAAATTTTTACAGCCTCTATCGATATTTCATAGGGTTAGCCGTGAAATCACACTGGCGAACTGAATCAGCATAAAAAAACCGCCATAAGGCGGTATTTTAAATTATTGGTTGAGATATTTTTTTAGGGTTTCATTAATCACTCTATCCAGCTCTTCCTGTAGCTCCCGGGATTGCCGGTTAAACTCATAGCTGAACATACGCCCACGCATCTTTTTACGTGCAAAGCGGTCTTTGTCGGCAAAGTCCCATAGCGGTGTTGATACGGTTTTATCTTTAGCCGGAGATTGCATTAAGGTCTGGCTACCATTGCGAACCAGACGCAGGATACCGTTTTTAACTTCATCCTCGGCCAGCCCATCTCGCGCGCAGACGCTATCGACATCCATCCCAATGGTATCAATAAGCGCATCCACTGTCTGGCCGGTCTCCTGCAGTTTCTCGTAAGACTGTAAGAGCGTTTTATAGTCCGGATAGGTCAGTTCATAGTGATTCGGGAAAAGGGTAACGAGTTCAGATGGCACGCTGGCTGCCTGCAGCGCGCGCGTCACTTTTGCCTGAGATAACCCTTCGCTCTGAGCAATCTCTTTTTGCGTCAGGCCGCTCTCCTTTAGAGACATCAGGCGCATGCCCACTTCACGCAGGTTATGTTCGCGTGCTGTCTGGATATCCTGTGCCAGACGACGAGCTTCCTCTGCGGAAATTGCGACATCGGTGACCAGCACATCCAGCCCGGTTTTGCAGTGAAGGGCGGCAGCGCGGCGGCGCGATCCATCGAGAATCTCAATACGCTCATCGCGCTTCACACCAATCGCAGGGAAGAACTGCTGCAGTTTGATAGTACGAATAATGTCGCGCAGGGACTCGGGTGTTAACCCGGACTGATCGCGCCCGTTGGTTTCCATCACAACATAGGTTTTCTCTTCAACTTCTTTCGCCGTGATGTGCTCCAGTCTGAACTGAGCCCGTTTGCCGGTTGCGAGAATAAAAGTCTGCGAATGGCCATCTGCGCTGGCCTCATTTTGTAGCGGGCTCTGGCTGAAGGTACGGCCAATAGTAATTCTTTTTGCGCTCATAATAACCTCAGTTCAGGCGAATAAATTCAATACGATCAAAGACAGCTTTGGCAAAATCTTCTGCCGCTGAACGCGCGTTCTTCAATGCTTCGCTGCTGCCAACATAGGTTGAAGGGTTTGCAGAAATGACTGTATCAAATGACTCGCCGCAGCGTTCAAAACCATCCAGACGTGGCAGGGCAGCATCCAGCATATCGCCACCAAAGATCTCTTTAGCCAGGCTATGGCACATCTTGTGATCGGCTTTATTCGAAAGCTTCGACATAAAACCAATGTTGCCCTGTATGCGGCAGGGTGCACCAGACTCTTCAATAATGCCGATAAGCTCAGGCAGGCGCGTCAGGTATTTCAGCGTGGAGTGGAAATCAACCTGAGCAGGTGGAACCGGCGTCATCAGCAGATCAGATGCTGCAATAGCATTCTTCAGGAAAGCATCCAGATGCGGGCCGCTGTCGATAAAGATAAAGTCGTAATCTTTCTTTAGTTTGGCGACAACATTCTCATAAAGCACAGCGTGTACGTTCTGCTCAGGCAGATGTTCAGCGCATAGCTCTTCCCAGCGCGATGCAATAAAAGCGTCATCAATTGAGGCTGGCAGCACATCCACACCGGGAATGATGGAAGGTACGATAAATTCGCTTTTTAGCTCTTCACGGCTGACATTTTGTAACATTGCCTGGGCTGCGGTGGCTTCCACCAGACCCACAGAACGCTCGTGGTTCAGGAACATGGTGGCAGAGGATTGCGGATCGAGGTCAATCACCAGAATACGCAGATCTTCAAACAGTAGATGAGGATGCGCCCGCAAGGCATGTGCCAGTGAGACTGTCGAAACGGTCTTCGAAACGCCGCCTTTGAGATTCCCGACAAACAGTGTGAAGGCTTCAGCATGACGATCGCGGTATTTAGGTACACCGCGATGATGATAGATATCGATGATATTTTGAATCGACATCGCATATTTGGTTGAGCTGCCTGCAGCGCGCTTATCGAACGGATAGCCATTCTCTTCCATCTCGTTAACAGCGTAATCCACGCTGGCGCGTGTAAGCTTAGGCAGTTTGGCTAACGCCGCTTTCGCATAAACCTGATAAAAAGTATTCTCCTTTAACTCTGCTTTTTGCGCCTGAATCTGCTCAGTCAAACTCATCAGCATCTTCTCTGAGCGTTGAGCGACCTTCAAAACCTGCTTATCATCGTTAGCCATACTTGCTCCACACATGTAGGATTTCTGCCTTTATACCGAAATCCTGCACATGAGGCAAATCTAACTCATCTGCTCAGTAAGGTTTAATAATGAGAAAATGCGTGTAACGGAAATGGCTCATTTGCAATGTTCACTGTAATCAGTGCGTGTATTGTAAGCACATCAAGTGGTTGTTCAGGAAGTAAGCACCCGCTGAGCATTTACCATGCAAAGATTCACTGTAATCAGTTATCGATAGACTTACATTCCCGTGAAAATCATGCAGGTAAGGGTAAAAATCCATAAGGCGTAAAGATTTGTGCTTAATGTTCACTGTAATCAGTAGACGCCTTTACTCCGCATCATTCACCAGAATAAGCGAAACGTTTACTGTAATCAGTGCGGGGTTCACTGTAGTGAGTAGACGACTCTTCGCGATGTGCGATTTGACATGCGAGAAATGTGATGTGCATCTCAAAACGTTCACTGTAAACAGTACAGCCCATGATAAAAGCTTAGCCACGGATTTACGTTCACTGTAATCAGTAAAACTCTCTGTGCGTTCTCCCTGGCGTTCACTGTAATCAGCAATTTTATCCTTATCAGCTCAGATCGTTCACTGTAATCAGTAAGCAACGCGCATTAGACTTAAACGTTCACTGTAATCAGTAGCGTAAACGGGGCCGCATGCAAATATGCTGCACTGTACTTTATAGATTCACTGTACTCAGTAGCTCAATATTCGCTTATTGCAAGCCTGTCCAATGACTATCCAAACAAACATTCACTGTAATCAGTAAGTATTAAAGCGCGCTACTTTAACGAGTCAGCAGCACTGAACGTGCGCGTGGAGAGTTATCTGACGCTTAGTGTTCACTGTAATCAGTAGTCTGTGCTTCGCCGTCCAGCCGCTATTGCACTCAGTCAATGACGTTCACTGTAATGAGCAAGGCACTGTGCAAGTACGCGTACAGGATGTTCACTGTAATCAGTAGAGCAGGGTGGATTGTGTAAACAGAGAGCAGACCCGAAGGAAGCAGGGCAGGGTGACGGGAGTTAACATTCACTGTAATCAGCGACTGTGGCAGGGTCTGATGCTCCTCGAAGCATTACGTAGTCATAAGCCGGGTGTACGTTCACTGTAAGCAGTACAAGCGTGCATATTCACTATAAACAGTAATCCATTTTACCCTGTCACTTTTACTGGTTATTTTTACAGCAGCTATTCTGATTACAGTGAATAACTCTCGCCGGTTAAGTTTTTTCCTTTGAAAATAGCGGGTTAACGACAGGCATTCACTGTAGTGAGTTAATATGAAGGCGATAATGTTCACTATAAACAGCATTGATAAGAGGTAGTGCGCAACGTTCACTATAATCAGCTAACAGCCCGTTAAAAAGGTTAAACAGAGTAGCCCTTATCAACCCAGTAAGCACTTACTATCAATATAACCCCGTAAAAACGGGTACATTAATCAAAATGAAGAAATGCGCACCAAAGATGGATTAACGAAGCGCTGATTACAGTGAACATTACTGATTGCAGTGAATAGCTTGAGATTGGCTGATTACAGTGAACGTTATGATGAGAAGTGGATGTCACTTTTTTAGCCAAAAGTGACACCTTTTCGCCGGTTGAGCTGATTACAGTGAATCCTTGTCAGTCTTCAAAGTCGAGATCTTCCAAAGACTCAATACTCTCCAGATTACTGATACCATCGAGTTTAGGCGTGCGGCTATGAATGATGAAAAACACCGAGCGGCCGCGTTTCACTTCTGAATAATCCAGATAGCCAATCTCTTTAAGCTGCTCCATTGCGCGGCGGACCACGTGATTCTGTGTTGTAGTTTTTGAGCCCAGGTTAAGGCGCATACGCAAACGAGCAAGAGAGATAGGGGCGGGGTTGGTCGGCAGACTTTCCAGATAAGTATACAGCGCCTGCGCCGACTCTTTACGCTTCAACCGCGAGATAGCCCTGAGCTGTAACAGCACCTTGTGGTCGAAATTATACAGCTCGAACAATTTAGGATCGGCCTGAATACGCACCAGATCTTTCTCACGATCGTAATAAGCCGATTGCACGAGGTGCGTATGGTAGGCTTTGCCATTGCCTTCAAAGGAGAGCGTATTGGTGGCGATACGTCGCAGTGACGCATCCAGACGCTTACGCAGCGCTGCAGAGGAGTTAGCCGAAGGGATGCCACACATCTTCACGAAATCGATGAACGGCAGCGTGACGGTATCGCCCTTTGACGGATAGCGGGAGAACGACTGAATAATGCCAGCCCAGGTTTTGAAATCATTGTCCATATCCAGCCTGGCACCGGTAATGGTAATCTTTTCATAGCCTTCTGCTTTTACCAGCGACAGGTTCTTCAGCTCTTTCGTGGCGTCAGTTGAGGCCATCGCCCCCGATTTGCCACGCGCAGTGGATTTCAGGGTAGGAACAAACAGACCCAGGCGCATCAACGCGACCGGTTGTACGGTGTTATTTTTATTTGGATGAAGTTGAATAACTTCACCACTGTTTTTTGTCACCGACAGAAAAGGTTCAAGTAACGCCTTGTTTTCACTCTCTTTATCTGCCATAGCCTGAGATCTTCATTCTGTGGATGAAAAGGATCAATTCCTGATTACAGTGAACATTAGCACTGTTTATAGTGAACATTCTACTCCCTATAGTGAATAAAGTACTGACTACAGTGGACACTTTGCTGATTATAGTGAACACGATCACCTTCTTAGCCCTTGTGCGGTGCGGCCTGCGACGATCGGGGATCTCTTAGGATCTCTTTAAGATCTCCTTATGATCTTCTTTTAAGATCTAATCACTGTATAAGTGGATAACGTGCTGATGAATCAGTGCGGGTCAGTGAAAACCTGCAGAAAAAGACGTCAGGCGCATTAATCGGCGCAAACAGCCTCAATGCCATAAATCCATGCCGGAGAACTCATACCTTCTTTATCTGAGAAGAACTTCCTTATTAATATTCATTTTTCATCAATTGCTGTCAGGCGTAAGGTTAATTCCATTATAAATTCTACCCGGTAACGAAGGTATCCTATGACTGACCATGTGATTTCCCGCAATCCAACTACAGGTGACGTGATCGCGACATATCCGCTGCAGGACAAAGCTGAACTGGACGCTGCACTTCAACAGAGTGCCAATGCTTTCGTTCAATGGCGATCAACCGCAATGGAGCAACGCGTACTGGTATTGCGCCAGCTGGCAGAGCAGATTCGTCAACGTCAGGATCAACTGGCAACAATGGCCACACTCGAGATGGGCAAGCCCATTGCGCAGGCACGTGCAGAAGTCCTGAAGTGCGCCAACCTGTGTGACTGGTATGCGGAGCAGGGTCCGGCGATGCTGGCTGACAAGCCGACGCTGGTGGAGGATCAGCAGGCATGGCAATCATTCCGCCCGTTAGGCGTGATCCTTGCGGTGATGCCGTGGAACTTCCCGTACTGGCAGGTGCTGCGTGGCGCAGTGAGCATGCTGCTGGCCGGCAACACTTATCTGCTCAAACACGCACCAAGCGTAATGGGCTCGGCCCATCTGATGAGCGAACTGTTTGATGCAACCGATCTGCCAAAAGGCGGCTTTACGGTGATCAACGTTGATAACGAGGGTGTCTCTACAGCGATCAAGGATCCGCGGGTTGCTGCTGTCGCCGTTACCGGCAGCGTGCGTGCCGGTGGGGCGATCGCCGCACAGGCGGGGGCAGTGCTGAAGAAAACCGTACTCGAATTAGGCGGTGCAGATCCGTTTATTGTATTAGCAGACGCCGATCTTGACGCTGCAGTGGCTTCAGCCGTCACAGGACGCTATCAGAACACCGGACAGGTATGTATGGCGGCAAAGCGCTTCATTATCGAAGAGAGCGTCGCAGAAGCGTTTGAGGCGCGTTTTAGCGCAGCTGTTCAGGCCCTGAAGATCGGCGATCCTCTGCAGGAAGAGACCTATATCGGTCCGATGGCTCGATACGATCTGCGCGATGAGCTGGATCATCAGGTACAGCAGACCTTGGCAGAAGGGGCTCGCCTGGTACTGGGCGGCCACAAAATTGAGGGCGTGGGTAACTACTATGCGCCAACCATTCTGGCAGACGTCACACCTGATATGACCGCCTTCCAACAGGAGATCTTCGGCCCGGTAGCGGCAATCACGGTGGCTCGCGATGCTGAACATGCGCTTGCGCTGGCGAATGATAGTGAGTTCGGCCTGAGCGCGACGATCTGGAGCGGTAACGAAGCGTTGGCACAGGATCTGGCAGAGCGACTGGAGACCGGTGCGGTATTCATCAATGGCAATGGCGCGTCCGATCCTCGCGTTGCGATTGGCGGCGTGAAAAAGAGCGGCTATGGCCGTGAACTCTCCAGCTTTGGTGTGCATGAGTTCTGTAACATCCAGACGGTGTGGAAAAACCGTCGCTAACTCATCGGGGGCGCGCAATAATGTGCGCCTCTACTCCTTTCAGCGATCCTCACATGCACTCTCCAGGTATTATCATCCTTGCCGCAGGTTTGGGTACGCGCTTTCAGCAGGCGGGCGGGCAGGGCAATAAGCTGCTGGCACCTTATCCGGATGCGTTCGGTGTGGCACAACCGCTACTGAAATTCACGATCGATCAGGCAAAGCGCAGCGGATTACCGCTGATTCTGGTAACCCGCCCGGGCTATCATGCAATACATCAGCTGGCGCAGCAGGCCGGCATCCGGATAATTTGCCTTGAGAGCGCCGGCAGCGGTGAAAGCATTGCCGCTGCCGTGCGTGAAACGCCACACTGGCGCGGCTGGCTGATTCAGCCGGGTGATATGGCTTGGGTGGCAGCAGAAGATCATCTGCGCGTTGCCAGGGCGCTGCAGCAGGGTGCCAGTCAAGTCAGGCTAACCTGGCAGCAACAGCCAGGACATCCGGTCGGCTTTGCTGCCAGCTGGTACGCCACGCTGAGCATGCTGCAGGGCGATACGGGCGCGCGAACACTTCTGAATACCGCGCAGCTCACCCTGCTGGAGGGGCATGCGGGCGTCACGCGTGATGCCGATCTTCCTGCATCTGCGCCACGCCATTTTTGACACGCACGATATCGGCCAGCGTTGCCAGCGCGATCTCCGCCGGTGTTTTACTGCCAATCGGCAATCCAACCGGCGCATGAATACGTGCCAGATCCTGCACAGAGAGCTCTTCAATAGTCGCCAGGCGCTGCAGCCTGCGCTGGCTGTTCTTTACAGAACCCATCGCGCCAATATAGAACGCCTCGGTGTGTACGGCTTCCATCAGGGTAAGATCGTCAACGCGGGGATCGTGGGTCAGACAGAGAATTGCCGTTGCAGCGGATGCTCCGTGCTGCGCCAGATAACGCGCCGGATGCAGCTTAACACATAACAAATTATCACTGGCCGTTACGCTACGGCAAAGCTGGGCAAATTCTGCTTCGCGATGCTCACAGACCACGACGTTGAACCCGAGCATCAGGGCAAAGCGGATGCTGTCCGCTGCGACAGATGAGTAGCCGGCAATGATCACGGTATGCACCGCGCCAACCGGCACAACTACGCTGTCATCGTCATAACGCAGTACCGGCAACGCAGGGACATGCTGCCACTCATGGCTGATGCCGGGAGAGACATAGCGCGCCAGTAGTGGACCGCCCTGTAAAGCGCTCTGCATCGCCCCGAACAGGGCCAGCGCATCCGGCTGCGCTGTAAAACGCTCCACCAGCACGTCCAGCACGCCGCCACAGGGCAGTTGTACCGGTGAGGTGAGGCCATCCCCGCCATAGCGTACGCGCTCGCTACAGCGCTGCCAGGCGCCCTGACGCAGCCTCATCAGAAAGTCCTCTTCGATACAGCCCCCGGAGAGCGATCCCTGCCAGTCTCCTTCTCCATCCGCCACCAGCATCGCGCCCGGCGCGCGCGGGGCCGATCCCCAGCTGTGCAATACCGTGCACAGCCATACTGTTTTGCCGCGTTGCAGCCAGTTCAGCGCCTGTTCGATCACCTGTTGATCAAGCGAGTGCATGGCGATCCTCCAATTCAGTGACTGCCTGGGTTTGCGCGCACCTGCGCAACTTTTTGCGTCAGGTCTCTCCACGCGGGTTCATTGGGTGCATAGCGCTGACGCAGCCAGGCGGCGATATCGGCCACCTGCTTATCCGACAGGCTGGCGGAAAAGCCAGGCATATAGCCCAGCGCATCCGTTGCAGGTTTATCAATACCGTGTAGCACTACCTGTAACAGGTTATCCGGCGTTGCGCTGGTCAGGCTGCTACTGTTCGCCATTGAGGGACTCACACCAAACAGCGTGGGTCCGCCTTCGCTGGCGCTGTGGCATGCCTGACACGCGCCTTTAAACAGACGTTCCCCCGCCGCAGTACTCCACGCCGGTGGCTGTACAGCGGGCGCGGGCGTGACCTCTACCGCGGATTGACCGTTGATATCCGCCAGATAGAGCGCCATCGCTCGCACATCCGCTTCCGGCAGCGTCGCGAGGTGGCCGACCACCGGCGCCATCGGGCCGGCAGCAACGCCATGTTTATCGTCATAGCCGGTGCGCAGATAATTGTAGAGCGTTTCTGCGCTCCATGGCTGCGGAGATTTGCTCAGCTGATTCAGCGCGGGCGCTTCCCAGCCATCAACCCAGCCTCCGGCCAGGAATTGCGGCCCGCCTTTTTCCGCCCCCAGCGCGTTACGTGGCGAGTGACAGGCCCCGCAGTGCCCGGCGCCATTCACCAGGTAAGCGCCACGGTTCCACTGCGCGCTTTTACCTGGATCGGACTGATATTCACCGGTTGCCAGAAACAGGGTGTTCCAGCCCGCCATCAGGAAACGCAGATTAAAGGGAAAGCGCATCTGGTTTTCCGGCTGCGTCTGCGCCACGGCCGGCTGTGACATCAGATAGGCATAGAGCGCCTGCATATCGCCTTCATTAAGCTGACGGAAGCTGGTGTAAGGGAATGCCGGATAGAGATGGTGGCCATCGCGGCTGATGCCCTGGCGCATAGCGCGGTCAAACGCGTTAAACGACCAGCTGCCGATGCCGGTTTTTTTATCCGGCGTAATATTTGTGGTGTAGAGCGTGCCAAACGGCGTGTCCATCTTCAGACCACCGGCATTGATCGCGCCGCCTTCAGTGGTGTGACACACCGCGCAGTCGCCAGCCGCCGCGACCTGGCGACCCCGCTCCAGCATCTCCGCAGACCAGCTGCCAGCGGCAGGCGGCGTGACGGGCGCAATGGGCACACGCCACGGCAGGGCATTGATCGCAACGCCTACCGCCGCGCCGATTAAGCCGACTGCGCCGCCGGCCAGCCACTTTTTACTGCTGCGGCGTGAGGAGGGCGCGGGCGCAGCCAGTTGCGGCTCCGGCTGGGGATCCGGACCGTTCAGGGCCTGGCGCAGTTTGTCCGAGGTGATAGGCAGTTCGCGGAAGCGTATACCGGTGGCATCAAACACCGCGTTAGCAATCGCCGCAGCGCTGGGTACCGCAGCGGACTCCCCGGCTCCAAGCGGTGGTTCAGAAGGGCGCGGCACCATCATCACATCGATATCCGGGACCTCCGGAAACGTCAGAATCGGGTAGCTGCCCCACTCCTGACTGGCGATCAGGTTGCTCTCAATCGTCACCTGCTCTTTCAGTACGCGGCTGGTGGATTGGATAACGTTGCCGTGAATCTGGTACTTTACCCCTTCAGGGTTCACCATCATGCCGGCATCATGGCCCACGGTAATCCGCGTGACGGCAATTTCCCCGCTCTGTTTATCAATCGCGACATCCGCAACCCAGGCCGCCCAGGCCGCGCCAAAGCCGGGGAACTTACTGTGAATATAGCGCGCATAGGCAAATCCACGTCCGCGTAAAATGCCGGGCTCACCAGGGGTTTGCTGAATCTCGCTGCGCGGCGTCCAGTCGGCCCGCGCTGCCGTAGATCGAATCAGTTCGGCGGCCCGCTCATCCTGGATATAGCGCAGGCGGTAGTCGACCGGATCGACGCCCGCCGCATGCGCCAGCTCATCCATATAGGATTCATGAGCAAAGGTATTGGGCAGCGCCGAGACGCCGCGCATCCAGGAGGCGCGCACGATCGGCGCCATATCCTCGATGGTGACGCGCATATGCGGGAAATCGTACGGTGGGATCGAGGTGCGATCGCCCATCTCATAGGCCAGCGCCACGGGATCGACGCGCCCGGTGAGCAGCAGCGCTAACGTGGGCGCCCCGTTTGAGGGATAAGAGGTCGTGAAATCGTACACCTGTGGATGGCCATTCGCGTCCAGCCCGCCATCCACATCCATCAGTTGCGCAGTGCCTTTGGGCTCCCAGACATGCTCCTGCGCGCGCGTTAGCTGAACACGCACCGGACGGCCAACGGCGCGCGAGAGCAGCGCGGCATCGGCTGCCACATCATCCGCACAGTTGCGACCATAGCAGCCGGCCGCCTCCATACGGTTAACGTTAATGGCCTCTTCGGGGTACGTCAGCAGCCAGGCCAGATCGGCCCGCAGCAGATGCGGGTTCTGCGTACCGCTCCAGACCTGCAGGGCGTGCGGCTGATAATCGGCCACTGCGCAGGAGGGCCCGATGGAGCCATGCAGCTGATAGGGCCAGACGTAGCTGCGGGTGAACCGCTGCGCGAGGTTTTCCAGTGCTGCATCTACGTCGCCCGTGTCATGTACGACGCGCGACGATCGCGGGTTATCACGAATGGCTTTCTCAATATCGCGCAGATCGGGCAGATTGTGTTCCCACGGTTTCCAGCGCACCTGAAGGGCTTCCATGGCGGCAATCGCCTGATCCTCGCGCTCCGCTACCACGCCGACAAAATCGGCGATTTGCACCACTTTTACGATGCCTTCCAGATGCGCGATGGAGTCCTCATCCACGCTCAGTAACGAGGTCCCGACAAAGCTGCCGGTATCATATCCGGCATACGGCGGGCGGATAACGCGGCCGTGCAGCATATCGGGAACGCGCAAATCGTGAACCCAGGTTAGCTCACCGGTGGCTTTAGCGGGGATGTCGACACGCGGTGAGCTGGTGCCCACTAACCGGTATTCGCTGGCGGGTTTCAGTGCCACTTCATGATCAAGCGTGAGCTGCATGCGCTGACCGTTTACCAGCGCACTGAACGGCAACTGTGCGCCGTCAGGATGGCACACACAGCCATCGTTCATTTTGAGCGTGTCGGTCGCTATCTGCCAGTGCGCGGCGGCCTGCTGCAGTAACCAGTGACGCGCGGTAGCTGCCGCTTTACGCAGCGGTATGGCAGAGATCTGTAGCGTGGCGCTGGCAATCGTTGCGCCCTGATTAGGGGTACGCAGCGTGTCGCCCAGCACCATCTGCACCTGGTCCATACGCAGATTCAGCTCTTCGGCGACGATTTGCGTCAGCGCGGTTTTAACGCCGGTGCCGAGATCGACATGACCATTAAATGCCAGCACCTGACCCGTTTCATCTATTGCCACAAACAGCGCCAGCTCTTTGGCTTTGAGCCCGGGCGTCTGGCCTTTAGGCACCAGACCGGGCGGCGGCTGTATCTCATCGACAACCAGCAGCACATTGTCAGCCGTCATCAGTTGTTGCCGGGTGGGCAGTGCAGCACGGCTCATGGCGCCGCCTCCGTCTGCTGCAGACAGAGCGTAATGGCGCGTCTCACCGCACAGAGGATCTCCTGATGGGTACCGCAACGGCACAGATTACCGCTCAGTGCGGCGCGAATCTGTTGATCGTCAGGGCAGGGGTGCGCGCGTAGCAGCGCGGCGGTGGTCATGATCATGCCATTAAGGCAGTATCCGCACTGCGCTGCCTGCGCCTCGATAAAAGCCTGCTGTACCGGATGTAACGCATCGCGTGTGCCCAGACCTTCCAGCGTAGTAATAGCGCGCTGGCGCACGCCATACGCCGGAATCACGCAGGATCGCGCGGCAACGCCTTCGATTAGCACAGTGCAGGCGCCGCACTCACCCAGGCCACAGCCATATTTCGGGCCATTAAGCTGGAGTTCATTACGGAGCACCAGCAGCAGCGACGTATCGCGATAGCTGGTGACCTGATGGGTTTTGCCGTTAACCTCAAGCGGGTAAGCGTGCAGATGTGCAGGTGAAACCGGTGTGGCAGAGTGTGGTGCCAGCATTTTCATTGTTAACCGCCTTACCGAGGCGGCTCACGCGCCCCGGACTATGGCTGGCTCGTATCGTCCAGCATTTTCTTCAGCAGATAAATCAGCGCAACGCGTTCGGCTGGATTCAGCTGCCCGTAAGTCATCTCGGTGATGTGCATGGCGTTGTCAGTGGTACTGTTGATCAGGCTCTGGCCTGCTTCTGTCAGCATCACGATCACTTTGCGTTTGTCGGTGGGATCGGGCCCCAGACTGACTAAATCGCGTGCCTTAAGGCGCTCCACCACGCCACGAATGGTGGCCTGATCGACAGCGGTATAGCGCACCAGATCGTTCTGGGCGCTCGCACCGTGATCGCGCAGCGCACAAAGGGTAATGAATTGCACGGCGGTAATCTGTGCGTCACCCATGTGTTGCTGAAAGATCGCCACATGGCGCTGATACACTTTGC